>Ga0208769_1000575_pt1 | contig 17259 bp, 21 predicted proteins | sample AntAceMetag02UKC_FD_184768 | JGI IMG/M metagenome (GOLD analysis project Ga0208769, IMG submission 184768) | Saline lake microbial communities from Ace Lake, Antarctica- Antarctic Ace Lake Metagenome 02UKC (SPAdes) (version 2) | ecosystem: Environmental > Aquatic > Non-marine Saline and Alkaline...
AGTGTTTCTTTGGATGTGCTCCTATTTCAAATTCCAACAAGCACATATTCGCCACATCAACCAAATGTTCCAGATTTCCTGTCTGTTCGTACAGCTTCAATCTTATTATTGCACTTTCTACGCGGTTCCACTTCTTTTTCTTTTTGTCGTGCAATCGCCCGTATCGAAATGCGCCCACAATCATCCGGTTACGCATTAAACGCTCAAAGTAATCACTCCATTCGGTTTTTTTCAGAATTTCCAAATCAGGAAGTTTTTGGGAGTGATCAACTTCTGTCCCACCATGAAAGGATTTCCATAGATTTGCTAAGAATTCTTGACCGCTCAAAAGAACCCCCCTTCTTTTAATTCGCGCAGCATCCCCTATCCTTCGTTCGGATCTTCTTTCCCTTGCTCATGCGCTTACCTCCACAATCGTCATCGTGTCATTGCCGAAGATATCCACCACCTTAACCGCCAGTTTACGCTGCCCCGGCGCACACTCATGCGCGACGCTTGTAAGTTCCAGCGAACGGTCTTTCTTCGTGCGGAAAGACTGCCACTCGTTCTCGAAAACGTAGTCGCCGGTCCATAGCTCTTCCCACTCCCCGCTGTCTTCGCTTTTTACGCGGATGATTTCCCGTTTGCTCTCGAAATCGAAGTCCACCGACCAGTAATCGATCCAGTCCGTCCATTTCTTCGTCAAAATTTCGCGGGTGACGATTTCGTCCTTGTCTTTGCTCACCTTCACAATCTGGCCCTTCTCCACCACGATCCGGCTGCCCTTCTTCTTGATCGCCGCCTCCGCGTTCGCAATCGAGTCCTGGGAATAGAACACCGAGAAATCCGTCAATTCCACGGCCACGGTGGACGGCTTGCCCTTCTTGCCCTTTTTCACAATGGGCTTTACTTCAATGAACGACACATCGTGGAACACCACCTGGTTCTTTTCCACCGCCCGCTTGTCGAAAACCTCCGCCGGGATATACTTCGGCGCGATGTCAATCCCCTTGGCCCGCGCTTCGTCCAATACATTCGGAAACAAACCCATCTCGAACTCGAAGCCCAGAATATCCACCTTGGTGATATGCTTCTTGCGGCATTCGAGAATGACCTCCTCGACGAACAGCCGCGTCACGGGCAGATTTACCGGACCCACCGCCACCAGCCGCCCCGCCTTCTTCCCGTGGAACGAGGCGAAGCCCGTCGTCTTCTCTGCACGGTAGGCCCGCAGGATCAGGTCGAGGAACGCCGCTTCCTTCTCCTCAAGCTGCTTGCGTTGTTCTTCTGCGCGCAGGTTCGGATTCACACCCACATAATGCTGTCGCTCGTATTTGCCCAGATTGAGGATCTCGAAGGCGCGGTAGTCCTTGCCTTTAGCCTTGAGGCAGCGCTGCACACCGATCATCCGTTTGCGGGTCGTGTGAATGCCGAACTTGCCGAGGTCGCTAACGATCCACTTACGGCCCAGCTTCTCCGCGACCGCCGCCGTAGTGCCGGAGCCGCAGAAGAAGTCCGCCACAAGATCGCCTTCGTTGGAGGAGGCTTTGATGATGCGTTCGAGCAGGGCTTCGGGCTTTTGGGTGGGGTAGCCTACAATTTCAGAGGCAGTTCCCTTCAAAGTAGAAATGTCTGTCCAGAGATTATTAGCTTTCTGCCCAGGATACTCGTCCAAATATATCTTTTTGTATATCTGCTTGTCTTTGGAGTCTGGAAAGTGAAGACGATTCTCTCTATCCATTTTCTCCATCGTCTTTAAAGGAATGGCCCAGCCATTTGGTGGGGTTTTGTACCCCTTGTAGTCGTATTTTAGGTTAGGGCGTGGACTGGGGCTTCGCATGACATTTATCATATACCGTCTACCATCGGGATCGGAATATCGAAATTGTTGGTCTATATATTCGTCTGGTGCAGGACTCCATATTTGATTGAATTGATATGATCTGGATCGCGTGTACCAATAAAGTGAATCATAAGCTGTTGATAGCTGTCTCATGTCACCAAGTGCTGTCCCGCCCTTTCTGCGCCAAGTAATCTCGTTTTGAAAATTGCCTCCTCCAAATACCTCGTCTAAAACTAGTCGGATATAACTATTCACTCGCCAATCGCAATGCACATAAATACTCCCATCCTCCGCCAGCAAATCCCGCATCAGGATGAGGCGTTCGTAGATCATGGCGATGAAGGAATCCGCGCCCTTGCCCCAGGTGTCGCGGTAGGCGATTTCTTCGAGGATGTTGGGTTTCTTGGTGAAGGTATCGCCGCCGATCTCGATGTCCATCGAGAAATCCGCGCCCACGTCGAAGGGCGGGTCGATGTAGATGAGCTTGAGTCCGCCCTGCGCCTCGATTTCTTCGCGCAACGGGCCATTCTTCAGGCTGGACAGGATGAGTTTGTTGTCACCCCAGATGAGTTTGTTCGTCCATCCCTTGAGCTGACGTCCGCGCTCGTCCATGGAAATGCGCGCATACGTCAGCAGCGGGTTGCTGTCGGGCGCCGTATCTTCCGGCTTCTCCGCGCGCGGCTCGTCCACCTGCTCGATGACCTGAAACGGCAGGACGATATTGCAGACCTCGCTCGTCTTCCCGTTCCAGACCAGCTCCACCTCCCGCTTATCCTCGAAGAGCAAAAAGCGGTATTTCTCCGGCAGCGGCTTGTCCGCCTCGATAAAGCGGATAATCTCCTGCTGTTCCTGTTCCGTCAATCGCGCCATGAATGTCCTCTCAGTTTTCTCTCGTTCCCACGGTCCGCCGTGGGAATGCATACGCGAGCATATCCCCCGAGCCTATGCACCCGCCATCACGTCGCGGCAGTCGCCTGTGTGGATTGTGTATGGTTTTTCCACCTAAAAGAACCCCCTTCTTTTAATTCGCGCAGCATCCCCTATCCTTCGTTCGGCAATCTCTACATACTCAGGATTCAGCTCGATGCCAATGAACTTGCGGCCCGTACGCTGGCACGCGACGCCTGTGGTGCCTGAGCCCATGAAGGGATCAAGAACTACCGCGCCCGCCCGCGTGCTCGATTCGATGATATGGCGCATGAGCGGCTCGGGCTTCTCGCACGGGTGCTTGCCGCGGTAGTGCGCAACCGTCGCGAACTCCCACACGTCGGTGTAGGGTACATCCGCCGTCACCACGAACGGACGCCGCCGGTCTTCGTACTCGCGTCGCAGGTCTTCGTACTCGCGCCGCAGGTATTGCGCGCCGTTGCCGCTGCCTTTCGCGTTGAAGAGGGCGCGGAGCCAGTCGTAGTTCTCGCGGGTCGGAAGCGCCCACTGAACGCGCCCAAGCCAATGGCCAGCCATACCCGTCACGGTTCGGCTGCCTGTCTTACTTTGAAAAGCCTCAGCCACCTGGCGCGTAGTAAACCCCGCTCGGCCACGCTCGCCTGCCAGATACGCGCGCAACGGCTCAAACACGAACCCGCGCAACTCGTCGCACTTCGCCACGTAACCCGCTTCGCCCTTCGCGGCATTGTCCGCGCCGTAGTGCTCGGCGAAGATGACGCGCTCGGAGGACTGGAAGTACGAACGCAAGTCGCCCTTGCGAAACATTTCGGCCTTCGTGGAATACGGCGGCTTTTTCCACGTAATCGAGCACAACACATTGAACCGCCGCGCTACCACGCACTCGACGCGTGCCGCCATGCGCAGACTTGCGAACACGTACAGCGAACCGTTGGCCTTGAGTAGTCGACACCACTCTGCGCATAGAGTGTCAATCCATTCAAGGAACTTGTCAGCGTCGGCCCACTGCCGGTCCCACGCGTCGCCCTTGACCTTGAAGTATGGCGGGTCCGTCACGATAGCGTCCACGCTGTTCGCATCCATGCCCGCCATCACGTCGCGGCAGTCGCCTGTGTGGATTGTGTATGGTTTTTCCACCTAAAAGAACCCCCCAGAAACGTTCTTCACTGCTTTCTCAGAAACTAAAGGCGACGGCCCTTGTGTTCCTTTCGCTTCTTTGATTTTGTCCAACATAAACTGCCGCGTAGAATCTGTCATCCCTGATAATTTTGTGAGAATCTCACGACGATTAGTCCCCTTTGCAACAACAAAGCCGTATTCAACAGAAACCGCACACCATACATCAGAATTGAGCCCCATTTTTGTTAAAATCTCGTTATCGTTCACACGACAAAAGAACATTGGGATCTTGCCTGAGTAGCGTTCTGGAATCAGTGTGCCCCAAACTTTGAGCCAGGGCTTTTTGCTTTCAGCACGATGGATGTAAAATATAGAGGCTCCGCTCACCACTCCCCCCGTCTATCCCCCGTCAAATACTTCCACAGCGTGAAATCTAAAATGTCAGGTGAATAATTATGGTGCCCTTCGGAAACGATCTGTGCGGTACATTGCGAATGCTCGGAAACCCCATGGAGAATGAAATCCCCCAAATACTTTGACTGAAAGACTTCTTCTTTGATCGGCTTATTGTTCCTGTATTTTGAAGCGGCCTTTTTCGGATCAGGAGGGCCAAGTCTTTTTTGAACCGCTTCCACCCAATCTATCACCGCTTGTCGCATTGCTGAAGATCCCTTTGTAAAAATGCTGCCAGGGACAGGCTGGTGGTTTTAGGGATTTTGCCCCTGGCAGCTAATTTCATCCGCAACTCTTCGTTTCAATAAATATCATTTCAGGCCGACTTAGAAAGTGCCCATGTCTTTATCCTCCCCGGCCATCATTTGCCGTGTGTTCCTCGCCGCTTTTAACGACCCTACAGTGAGAGCAAACAAACATGCCTATCAGCTGCTCCGTCCACATCACATCATCAGCACGACCAACGCCTATCGGCAACACATGTTCTAAGTCAATGCGGATATGATCTGGCATGTGCGAAACGAAGCCAAAAACTAGAAGGACGCAAAGCGGGTAACATGCACATAAACAGCGTCGTCATCATCAAGGCATCAAGCCTTGCGCCCTTCAAAACGTATTCAACTGTTTTCGTCTACACACCTATTATTGCTTTTTCTCGCCAGACTCTCCATAAATTCTCACCCATTCATCTAGCGCAAAAACAGCCTCGAACGAATCACCAAGCTGATCCCGTCTATCTCGCACATAATGACGAAATCCATCCAAAAAATGACAGATCTGTATCAGTCCCTCTTCGTTATACGTTTGCAGTCCCTCAACCGAAACCTTGACAACCACTTTTGATGTGGATGTGATCTTCCCTGAATCGAGATCCTGCGTGGAGACTCTCATTCCTTGCTGTGGGTGGTCCTGCACCAACTTGTGTGCAAACATGGACTCTCCATATCCATCAGGCCACACCTTATGCCAGCTTCCGTCTGCTTCATCTCGCATATCTTTCCCCTTTCGTCTACACACCTATTATTGCTTTTTTCTCGCCTTCGTGCTGATTTTCTTTTCTTTCCCCACCCACTTAGACAAAACCCGCGCTATCCTTGCTGTTGGGGCTTTTGGATGTTCAGCTTTCAAGGATTTCACGATGTCTCTATCAATCGCCGCTTTGCTAAACTTCTGCCCTCTTTCTTTCTCACCGACGTTCGCAGGAATCCACGCACACCTGCAATTATGAACGACACAATTATCCGCAACGTAGGATTCGTCTTCTTCGACAGACAAATTATACAGTTGCGTGGAACTTAGACACTCGTGCGAGACTTCTACAACCTCACACTTGCCAAAAGATATCTTGTCCAACTGACGAGATACCCTATAATCCTCCAACCATGCGATCTTGTCGTCTTCCACAATATCTTTTGCAGAAACCCACGAACTCTCAGTCCAGTGCTTTCTAACCACTAACACAGGATGATCCTGTGTCAAAACCAAGATCTGCCCCTGTATTGTGCCAAAATAGTTCACTTCCAAAAACACAACGTCCACATTTGTGCCGAAATTTCTATGAAGTTGCGTGACTTTCCGGAACCTGTTTTTGTGTGTTAGGACCATTTCCCCAACACATACATTCACAATCGGCTTCCATCCATCCTTTGTATAAATTTGCACAAGCGGACTTACGAAACAATTTGGATGTCTCGGAATCATGCCCCGCGCTTCTTTCACAGTCATTACAATTCCATCAAGTGGGGCACATAAATCACAATTGTGAACCAAAATTCCTTCGGCATAGTATTCATGCTCTCCCTCAACCTCAAGATTATAAACAACTGTCCGCTTGGGCCTATTGTTGAAGATTACATCTTTAATCCACAAAGGATCCTCATTAAAACGCGAGACATAATCTCCCAACCGAACATGCTCCGCGTGAATCCACCCCCTTCCTCTCACAAAAATCGGGTGATCTTTTGTGCAACACAATGAAGGACGGCCCTTTGTCACAAGCTGAACCATTCTCCCATAATATGGGCGCTTTGTTGTTAGCAAAACTTTCCTCAGTCCCAGCCGTGTATACACCATATCCCCAATTTGAACACACTCGATAGGAGTTTCTCCAAACTCAGTATTGATCATCGTTCCTTTCGGAAAACAAACTCTATCATCAGCGGCAGTGGACCACTCGGCAAGCATCCCGACTTCTTTTATGCCCAACTTTTCAAATGAATCCAGCTGGCCTTCTGAATGGGCACGGACAATCTCTGTTCTCGCAATCGTCAAGGCGCGTGTTTTTGTAATTGTCCCGATAGCTTTGTTCATTTTACGTGCAATTGCGTAGGCACCTTCCCCATGTGCCAGCCCATCGGCCAATATTCTACTGATTTGTTGGCCCATAGCAGCCGTGACGCCCTTTAACTCTTCAAAGGCACGTAAGTATATCAATTGGATTTTTGCGACCGTCTCAGGGCCTGCAAACGCCGTGTTCAAAAATCCTTCTTTAGTTCCTTTGTACCATGCAGGGCTTTCGGAAAGTGTATCCTTGTGCACATCGGTATAGGCACGCATTGCACCTTTTCGATATGCAGACGTTGTATACTCGGCTGTCCACGGTTTGCCAGAACCTTCTACTGTCAAAACATCTGCGTCAATTCGTTCTTGAAACCACTCTCGAAATGAAATGAGTTTTTGCGGGTCAGAAGAAAAACGAAATGCTTGCACACCAGGGGACGCGTTGAACAATGTTGATTTTTTTAGATTGAGTCCGAGCACATCGTCGGTAATCAAAGCGCGAGAGACTTCCCCGCGAATCTTGCGAAAGCGTTTGTTCATTTCAGCCATGAATTGTCTACGGAGAACAGTCGTTCTGGTGGGATCGCGTCTGAGCGCGTTTTGAACTTGATGGGATGTTTTGGCCATATTCATATTTCCTTCAACTCGGCCTTTATGTATCATACACTAAACGCAAATGAGTTTGTGTCTCATACTAAAACCAGCCTTTCATATGCAGTACAAAGCGTCCCATATTAAAGGTCCGCCCCTTTGTCTGCCCGCACCTTTAGTATCTCACTCACAGCATCTTTCAAAAAGGTGGTCTTTTGTCTTGATTCCGGCATCTCACACGCTTGCTGCATTGCTACGTGCGCGCTTGCAAGAGAAAACACCGCATCACCAAACGATTCCTTCATCAGTCTTCCCCTTTATTTATGCTGTGTTTCAATCCCAGCTTTTCAATTGCCAGAACATTCGTAAGATTCACAACTATGAGTCCCATCTTTTGAGATAAAACGCTGCAAAAGTGTAGATCGTCTTCTATTTCAAAAATACCAATTTGAGCCACTGTTCCAAAAAACTCCCCACATCTATCATCCCAACAACAAACATAATCCCCTTCAAGTACACGCATGTTTACTCCTTAAAGACATGCTTTCGCCCTCACTCACCTCCAAATGAATTTCGCCAAAGCCAAGCTCCCAACCACATAACAGAAGCTATGCAAGAAAGAAGCAGCACGATCAATGCCCAAGTCGCCATCAACTCCAAAAAAGGCCTCCCACTATACGCACTTGGAAGGCTCACAAAAAATGCTCCCAATGCAAGAGCGTATATACAAAACAGAACTTTACAGTGCTTGGTTTTCATCTTTTGCTCCCGCCTCTTTCGCCTGTTGTAGCAGCTTTCCAAACCAAACCCAACTCTTTTCTCTGCTGTTATCAAAATCAGGGCGAACCATCACAAACAAGGCCTCAATCAATTGTACCGCATAAATCAGATCTATCGAACCAATGTATGCAGTATCAAACACCATCCCGGTTTCGGACAACATAGGTTCTATCTCAATTTCATTATGAAAACAGCGAAACTTCACTTGGACAACCCTTGGTTCAACATCATACGACCACCATACTTTCGGAATAGCCTTCAGCCCATTTGAAATAGGAATCCGTGAGGAGCGAATCTCATACACAGCTGTTCCTAAAGTTGGGATATGAGACGACCAAGCATCGCCGTGCCCATATTCTATTCTTTCCGTCTCACGACTTCCACTTGCCCCATCAAGTATCCCACCAGCGTTTAATGTATCGAAAATGTGCTGGGCATTTTCCGCTGCTGTTTGGTCACAAGACATCTTCTTTGTCCTCATATCACATCGGTTTTTGTTCAAGGTCACTCGCGCATGCACACCATTCCGAGCATTCTTTATTCCGACATGAGTATCCCGTGTTTGTTCCACTGTCAAACATCATTTCTTTCTTACACACTGGACAAAAGCCCGACATGATCATTCCCCTGTAGTGTACAACATCCTGTATGCCTCTTTGGCTAATTCCTGCTCCCTCTCCGTAAACACCTCTGATGTAAGATCTTCATTCATATCGTTCGCATAGGTTACGACACTCGCCAGAAGTCCTCTCAAAAGCTTTGCTTCCTCCCCAGACAAATCTAACGTCACCCCAAAATTTGAAACTCTCATCATGCATCTCCTTCCTGTTTCTTTCAGTTCATTTTCGCTTCCACCCCTATTATTGCTTTTTATTCGTCTTCTTCGGATGTTTCTTCAAGAGCTGTTTCTAGCGATGCTTCGATCTTCTGGCGTTCCACCACAGCATCCCCAATAGAATCGATCTCTTCCTGAGACATTCCCATCACAATTTTCAAAAACTCAGCTTCAGGAATCAATGCCGCAACGTCCCCTTGCACGTAGTTCGCAAGAGCCTCGGCTTTCAGTTTTGCCACAGTTGCTTTATTCTCCTCAGAAGGAGCATTCAAGTCCGGCCACTGAATTGTATAATCCTGAACTTCGGGCAAAACACCAAATGCAATCATCCGATCAATAAACGGACGAATCACCATTGGAGACACGTATCTGTTTTGGCGTTTTTTCACGCGACTGTTGAACGTCTCTTTGTCAGTCTGGGAAGCTAATTTTGCCTCCTCACTCCCCATTAGAATCCGCATGGGGACGCCCAGAGCAATCGCTACGGCTTTAATCTGTGCATTCAGGTGTCCAGTAGGATCCGCCACTTGTGGGGCAAGAGATTTTGCAGATACGCCAGAAATTGCAAGATACCGTTGCAGTCCATTTTGGTAGTTTGCAAGTTCATCGCGGATCGTATCTTCGTCCATTTCCGCATCGGTCATTTCTGGATTAATCTCAAAACTATACCCTGGGAATGCCCCTAGCCAGAACATCTCAGCACTGCCAGATAGAACCTTTCGACAATCCCAGATTCGGTTATATGCAATTTCCTGTCTTGGCGTACCGTAGACTTCGCTGATAGTTCGGTTGTCTGCAACATGGAGGATTCGCGTCCAATGAACGCACACAGAATCTAAGTCCCCGGACGCCTTGTCCGCATCCTGAACACTGATTTTGTAGATTTCTGGGCAGCCATACCGCGCACTCGATTTGTTTGCATCCGTCTTTTCAATCGTAACAACTGATTCATCAAAGGAGCGAAGATAAATTAGCTCCATTCCCTTTTTCTTTGCCGCAGGGGAAACAAGACTTTCTTCCCCGTCATTAAACCCCATCAACAGAACCCCATACCGACCGATGCCGGACAGTTCGTCAATTCTGTGCAGGAAATGGAAGATGTTACTGTTCTTGTTTAGTTCCGAGATTGCTTTCTCAAACTCAGTTTCCTTTGGATCTTCGTCTTCAGAAATGATGGGGTCTTCTGCCCAGCTTGCTTCGGGAAAAAGTTCTACCACACGTTTCGCAAGCCATTCTCGTTTGTAAAATCCTTTGTACTGTTCCATCTTGATTGTGTCTGGATATTGACAAGCCGCATTGATATCCCGATCTTCACTAAACAGTTTTGATAGCGTATCCCTACGCAACAAACTCACCTCATTTAGAATGGCTCGTTTCACATTCAGAATCGCTTGTTCATTGTTCGTTGTTTCCTCGGCAGGCATTTTATTCGCTCCTCACTATTTGTAAACTTTGGGCTTTCCCAACACGCCCAGACCGCCAACTTTCGTTTTCTTAACTACCAGTTTAGCATGAGCACCACCGGCAGCATCAACTTGATCCTTATATTTCGAGAATGGAAAGAACCTGCACTCTTCGATAAAGTCTCGTATCCATTCAGAATCTTTCTTCAAATAAATGTTGCCGTTGTTCACTTGCACGCTGAATGGATCAGCTCTGAATATCTTGTCTCCTTTTGGGACATCTTTGAAGCACAGATACCCTTCAAGGTTTCTGATTGTAGCTTCCGCCGATTCCAGCCCACCACTTCCCGGCTCTTGCTCAATCCAAACTACAGTTTTGTGGCCATCAAGTTCCGCAGTCTGTCGGATGATCTTTTCTCGCTCTTCGGAAGCCCACTGTCCGCGCACGATGTCCAGAATCCATGTCTTACCACTTCGATCCTTTGCCATAAGAACGCCCGCAGTATAACATCCAGCATCTTTCAAACCAGCTTTATCCCAATATCGGATACTTTTCACAATGGGTTCGTGCGGATAATCAATCTGGAATCGAGCCACTTTGAATGTACCACCACCGGGCGGCGTTGCCCTTTGCTGAAACTGGGCAGAATAGACATAAGTTCCCAGCAACTTCTTTTCGGCCAATACACTGCTCGAAAGTCTTACCGGATCAAGCAATCCATTTTCATCATAATTCAGCCGAAGGTTTATTGGAGAAACATCATCGCTCAATTCAGCGGGGAGACATATGTGTCGAATAGGTTTTTTGTCAGAAAGTTCAAGGGCTTGGCCCGAGGGATCGTCTTGGTGAAGCCGTTGTTGAATCAAAATCAGTGGTGTAATAGCGGAATCAACTTTACGCTGGGGGAGTGTTTCGACCATCCAGCGGTTGACTTCTTTCATTTTTGGCTCAGACAAAGCAGCGTTCGGATCTATCGGGTCGTCCACCAAAAGGAAATGAGCGTGACGCCCAACGATCACACCGCCCGCCGATGTGGACATTCTCATACCTTTTTTAGAATTGTGATAGGAGCCTTTTCCTTTTTGGTCTTTGCGGAGTTGGATACCTGGAAACAATTCTTGGTATTTCTCGGACAGAATTATGTCTCTGCACTTTAGTGAAAGGTCGATTGCTAAGTCCATCGCATACGAACCGCAAATGAATCTTGAGGCAGGTTTCCGTGTCCATGCCCATGCGGGGAACATGATACTGCAAATTGTGGATTTAGTTGAGCCTGGCGGGACATTGATTACAAGATCGTATGCTTTGGGTTTATTTGCAAAAACACGTTCTGCAACAATCTGCATTTCTTCACAAAGCACTTCGATGTGCCAATTCCATACGGGGGCTTCATCAATGATTATGCCCCAAAATTCTCTCACAAACTCATAGAACGATTGTTTACAAATACTCCGCCGGAATTCAACTTCGGAAAACTCGGCTTCTACCACCGCATTCATTACTTCGCCACTTCATTGTGTGCAATAACTTTTGCAAGAAGTTCCTTCTTTTGTGCAACAGTCAATCCCAAATCATCAAGGGAGACTTTCCTGTGTGAATAATTCAAGTCCCCAGTTATCTCAAGCTCTGTTTTCTCAGAATAGCCCCTGTCTTTATTCAGAGTTTTGTTTGCGAAGATGATTGCCTGGGTGTCTCCAACCTTTGCTAAATTCACTAATGCAGCCTCGAAAAAGTCCTTTTTGCATTCGTTTATCCATGCTATCAGTTCTTGGAAGTCTGGGTTCTTCTTCCAATCATGCTCTAGTGTCCATTTTGAAACATTAGCAACTCTACATGCGGCAGAAGTTGAGAAATTGTGTAAAGTAAGTGCATAGATGAAAATGTGTTGTCTTGCTTTTATACCAGCGGCCAGCAACAAAGGTTCTGTTTCGTTTTCATTTGTACAATTTGTAATTTCATCCCACAATGCCTTTAGGTCATCTGGAAGTCTTCCATATACATACTCTCGGAATGACGGGCAGGGGAGTTCTTTGGGTTTAGGTACTCTACCACGGACTAATGCGTCTTTTACTGCGTCAATTTCCTCGCGCCATTTCCTGAATGTTGGCCACGAGACTTTCAATGCTTTTGCAATATGAGAATCACATATTCCTTTTTGCGCCATCTCGAAGATTTGTATAACAAACTCATCCCTGTACTTGTTTGAAGGCATTGTGCTTCCCCTTTTTTTGCTACCTATACGATACAGTCTGCGCCTGTCATAGAAAAAAAGCAAGAGAAACGAGGGGAAAGGATGTTGAGAAGTATTTGTACAAAAGTCTGGGAATGTCTTTGTGTACGTTCTAAGTCCTTGTTATTCAATAGTTTGTGCAGACTCGAACTAATCTAAAATAAAGGTTGACTTTTAGGATAACATAGGTTATAATTTGATTACAGTTGAAGTGAAGCAAACACAAACTAAAGGGGTTTGAACAATGAAACAGATTCTAATCCGAATTGACCTATTCGACACAGTAAAATGGATCAAAATCGACGCATCCCCAATCCGCGAAGAGTGGGCAAAGGGTTTGAATCTTTGGGTGCATCACCCGAGACTGTTAGACGGATCTTTCGCAAAATCCTGGAAAGTGACGGAAGCGAAAACCGGAACAGCCCTCCCCTTCGGCCCTTGGGGATTGCGCAAAGACGCGATCAAATATACGAAACCGCGTATTGAAAAAATAGGCAAAGAAAAATTCCTTATGGCGGTAGAAGACACCGTTGCAAAACACGGCATTTCCCCCACTTTCGGAGAAGAGAAATGAAACGCGAAAAATTCACAAAACACTACATAATCCGAAAAACACGCTGGAAAAACCTTGGGTACACTCATCTGGGCCATGCATGGCGGTTTCTCCATTTGGAAGGAGACGAAGTTTCGACAGTCGGCAAATACTACGCAACACGGACTGAACTGCTATCGGATCTTGATCGATTTGCAAAACTTTTCGGCCTTGAGGATTAAGATCATGCGACATTGTACAACAAAGAAAGAAGCCACCATGCGGGCAAAAATCGAATGCATCGGAGGCATCAACCAAAAAGCAGTCAAATCCCGTTTCTTCTCCGTCGAGGATTGGGAATGGCACACGTGTTGGACGCTGGTTCTGCTTACTTAACTATTTCCAAAACAAGTGAAAACTTAAACAAAGGGGTTCGAACAATGATCACGATTTCTGGGAAATTGGATATCTTTATTGCGGAACGTTCCGATGTGGAAAATCTCAAAGTACTTGACGAAGCTCCGTTTGTATTCGGAACTGGGATTGTCGCCGGAGTTTTTGGACGGAACGAGGATGTGAACGGAAAAGCATTTGTCTGCTATAACGTTTCTTGGTGTAGCGGCTTCCGTCATTCTACAATGAGTTCCACCATGAAAGAGGGCGAAATCGTCAATGGCTTTCTTGTCGAAGTTCACTATGATAAAATCCAACTTCGGGAGATTGAAAAGTTAGGGGAGTTCATTCTGACCATTCCTGAATTTTCGATGAAGGCCGCGAAACGAATGGCTGCTAAATACAGCAAGCATTTCTACATCTATCAGAATGCTGATAACAAATATCCTGTGACAAGTGACTACCCCCCTTCGCACGGAGTGGGTCTTGAAGATTTCGTCCAAATTAGCCCCGATGGAAAAATCATAATCGACTAGCCCACTAAAAACACCTTGCCCAAATGTAGGAAAACGGTTATAATAGAACCAAGGGGAACATCATGTACAAACGTTGGATGTGCTACTCGTACCACGATGAACAACGAACCATTCAAAATTCCACAGGCAAATCCTACTGGTACCAAAGCAAGGCGATCATTCATTTTGAAATCATAGAAGCGATTACCAGGACAATGGCCCACGACACCTATGCCGCCACCCGCCCCATTGCTACAATCGGAACAAAACTGAATGTACGTCTCGCCCGCAAAGGCGAATAACTAATCCACATGGAGGCCGAAACCATGAGTGAAGTACACGTTGCCGACGCCGCAGCCATTTTCCAACAGTACGAAAAAATGATCTACTCGTTAGTACACAAATCTATCGCATTTCAAGGGGGCGTTTTTGACGACTTAATTGGGGAAGCATACGAGGCGTTTATGGAGGCTCTGCAAACCTACGATCCTGATAAAGCCGAAATGAGCACATGGCTTTACCAGAAAATCTATTTCAAACTGCTGATGACACAAACCCGCACCCCAGAAAAAAGATGGAACGTTTCTTTAGTCGAGTTGACTGAGGTGGAAAATGCTTCCACCCCAAATGTGGGGACTATGGCAACGTTGGATGAATTGTCGGCAGATGCAAAATCCATTGCGGCCCTTGTGCTTGATCCCCCGCAATGGCTCTCAACTCTTGCGCTCAAACACAGTCCATGTGCCCGGCATTTCAAAAAGACGATCACCGATTTTCTCAAAGCTAAGGGCTGGAAACAGGCCAAAATCAAACGCACATTCTCTGAAATCCAAAACGCACTAAAGGCATAGGAGTTTCCCAGTGTTAAAACGAAAGCCGCCATCTTACAAACATAACATCTCAGGCACTGATATCCGCAAAGCACGAACCACGCTAGGGCTGTCTCAAGACGATTTTGCGGCACTGCTTGGATATCGGTATACATCGACCGCAGTTTCTCGCTTAGAAGCGAACGGAGCACGATTAAGCGGCACACGAGCACGCTTATTGCGGACACTTATGTTGATTCATAAGCACCGAAAGATTCTGCCGGAAGCGCTTACAGAGAATCTATTCGTGAAAAAGAATTCAATGACACGGGAAGAGTTCACCTATCTCCGAACCATGCTCAATCTATCCCAGAATGATTTGGCGTGGATTTTACGTTTCAAAGGATCCCAGATGATTGCGTACCTGGAAGGTGGCACGTTTTCAATCACAAAAAAGACGGCTCAGGCGCTATGGACCCTTGCCGAAAAATCAATCAAGAAATTTGTGGTGCTAGATGGATTCCATCCATTATCAGATCACGAATTGAGCAAAATAAAGGGTGAACTAGGAATCTCCTGGACAAAGATGGCGGCATGTTTGGGCATGAATGCAATTGGAGTTTCTTCTACAAAAAAGAGGCACGAGCTTGGACGATCACAATCAAAAATGTTGCGGATTCTTTTGCTGTTGAGTAGGAATAAATCGTCCCTACCAAGAGAATTAGCAATAATGATACCGTATAAGAAACTCACATCAACGAGATTGAAGCAGATCCGAATAGCCTTGGGCATGGATCAATCTCAGTTTGCAAAAGCAACCGGGGAATGTTCCAGCACCTCTATCAGTGCGATGGAACAAAACCACAGAAAAGTTACAGAACGAATCTCAAAGGAAGCCGAACGGTTGGAAAGAGAAATGAAACCAAATGACTGAACTATTCCCGTTCCAGAAAAAGGGCGTTCGGACTATGGAGCATTTCAAAGGCAACGTGTTGTTGGCCGATGAGATGGGGCTTGGCAAAACCATCCAAGCATTACAATACATCGTCAACCACAAGGAACTCCAACCGGCGATTATTGTCGCCCCATCTACTCTCAAATATGTGTGGGAAGATGAAGCCACGAAACATTTTGGAATTCGGTCAGAAATCTTCGAGGGTAGAACACCAACAAAAACCCGATTCCCGCTATTGCCACCGCTTCTGATTTTCAACTATGCGATTTTGCATAGTTGGGTGAATTGGATCCAAACACTGAATCCGAAAATACTTGTACTCGATGAATGCCATTTTCTCAAATCAAGGGGGCGTGTCAGAACGGAGGCCGCCCAAGCAGTAGCACAAAACATTCCGCACAAGATCGCTATCAGCGGAACACCTTTGACCAATAGACCGGCAGAACTTTTCACAACTCTGAATATTCTGCGCCCTGATTTGTTTCCATCGTTTGTTCCGTTTGCGTTTCGGTATTGTCGCCCTACTCGAAAATATGGGAAATGGGTCTATGATGGAGCGGCAAACCTAGACGAACTTCACGGAATCTTAAACAAGCATTTAATGATTCGGCGACGGATGAAAGATGTGATGGAGGACATCCCAAAGACACGCCATGTGAAGCCACTCCCGATTAAAACCAGGGTCGAGTACGATGAAGCAAAGCACAATTTCCTCGACTGGTTGAAAAAGAAATCTATGCGGAAAGCGGTACGTGCCCAGAAAGCCGAAGCGTTGGTACAGGTCGGATACTTGATGCGACTTGCGGCACATCTAAAACGTGAGAGCGTTGCCCGATGGATCGATTCCTTTCTTGAGGGATCGGACGGAAAACTGGTGGTATTCACAACGCATGATGACATGCTTTTCTACCTGTATGAACGCTACAAGAAATTTTCAGTTTACATCAACAGAAATGTTGTGAAGCTCAAACGGAGAGAGGCGCGGGTTCGATTCCAGACAGACAAACGAGTCCGGCTCTTATTTGGATCTATTCGTTGCGCCGGAGTCGGACTTACGTTGACCGCTGCACATACCGCCGCATTCGCAGAAATTCCTTGGTCTCCGGGAGATATTGTTCAAGCTGAAAAACGAATCCACAGAATCGGAACCACGCTCCCCGTGTCAATTTTCTACCTTGTGGCAAAAAACACTATCGAAGAGCGGATGTGTCGAATCCTTCAGCGGAAACAGAAAATTCTCGACGCTGTTCTTGATGGTGGCGAAGTTGAAGACTTGAACTTGTGGGACGAATTGATGAAGCAAATGGAGATGGAGCGTGCCACATGACGTTTCCAGAACTCTTAGGAGAATTCGGCGTTCCGTGTGCGGAGGAAAATGATTCCCACACACGCCCGGGATGGATCAATTTCCCCTGTCCGTTTTGTGGACGCGGGGGGAGTGCCTTCCATCTAGGGTTTAATGTCAATTCAGGGTATTGCAATTGTTGGAAATGTGGCGGACACAAAACTGTCAACGTGTTGATGGAAGTATCGGGCAAACCCTATCGTGAGTGCAAGCGCCTGATAGACGGCATGGATCCGCTCAGGAGTACGCCAAAAATCGCCCACACGGGACGTTTGACTCTCCCAAAGGGC
>Ga0208769_1000576_pt1 | contig 17245 bp, 18 predicted proteins | sample AntAceMetag02UKC_FD_184768 | JGI IMG/M metagenome (GOLD analysis project Ga0208769, IMG submission 184768) | Saline lake microbial communities from Ace Lake, Antarctica- Antarctic Ace Lake Metagenome 02UKC (SPAdes) (version 2) | ecosystem: Environmental > Aquatic > Non-marine Saline and Alkaline...
GGGTTGGGTCTTAATCGGGGAATTAGCTCGATAGCAATGAACTTCGGATAGACTTGCTCAACTCCGCCATGTAGGATTCTAAACATTATAATTTAATGCTTTTTTGGGGACTTGGTAGTCTAATGGATGCTTCGGGGTAGCGAAGGAAGGGAGACCTCCGCGAGTATTGCGTTACGTGAAAAATTGGGCCAAAACAGACAATTATTGCTTTCGTTAATATTTTCGAGAATCGCATTGACATAGAGATCCTGAACACCGGTGTCCACCGGACACCGTATCAGGATGACTAGTTAATACTTTGCGAACAAGATATTCGAGCCCGCCTCGTGACGACTCGTGTTCAATTGACAAAGGATAATTGACAATTAATATCTTCTGAATAGTAAACTATACTTTAATGCTTTAAGGATATTTTTGAAATCGATGAATATATTCTCTTACTGATTACTGTTTACAGCTTACCGTTTACTTTTTATTCTTTGGTTAAGCAAAGAAAAAAAGGGCACCTTTTGTTCAACCCCTCCAGCCTTCGCTGAAGCTATGGCTGGCAGGCGACAAGCTCAGGGTTGTTATATTGTTGGAAACTAAAATCCCGGCATTTCATGCCGGGCTATGTATATTTAACCCCTTCAGCCTCCGCCAAGGCTACGACCGACAGGCAATACGTCGGGGTTAATAATGAAATTTCGTGCAATCAAATCAATTACATCTTAAATTGAACTATGTCAAAAAACATCTCACTCTCCACCAGTTTCTACGACCCGCTCCTAAGCGGTCCACTCAAACCTCTACGCAAAGCAATTACCACTGCTTTGCCGGAAGATAAAAGCACTCGCGTTCTTGATCTCTGCTGCGGCACGGGCGACCAATTGTTGAAACTGGAACTGGCGGGATATATGGATCTGCACGGATTGGACCTTGACCCGGGTATGATCGCCTATGCGAAACATAAATCCGCATCTATTTCCTATCATGAAGGCGATGCCGCCAACACCGGTTTGACCGAGGCATCTTTTGATGTAATCACCATCTCCTTGGCTTTACACGATAAAGATCAATCTCTTCGCGAAAATATCCTAAAAGAAATAGCGCGCTTATTAAAGCCAAACGGCTTTGCCCTCGCTGCCGATTTTTGTTTTGACGACAAAACAAAATTTATGGGTCGATTCCTGATCACCGCAGTCGAAGCTTTTGCCGGTGGCGACCACTATCGCAATTTTAAAAATTACACCCAACGCGGTTGCATGAAGAATATTTCACCTGAAGGACTGTTTGAAATTGTGGAAGTCGCGAGGGTGCTGAAAAATGGTATTGGGGTGTGGAAATTAAGCGCTGGGCTCTGAGCGCTGAACGCTGAGCACTGAGAATATGAGCACTGAGAAAATGAGAGAAGAGACCTGTCATCCCGAGCCCCGAAGCTTCGGTGGTCAGCGGCTATTACTATCACAAGACACGTCATCCCGGAAAACTTACCGAAGGCAAGTTTATCCGGGATCTAAATAATGGCATTGCTCTGAAATAGAATGGAGTGGTCAATATATGAGATCCCAGAAAGATAGCCTGTGGTTATCTTTCTGGGATCTCATGTGTTTTTATTTTTGTATATGTGTCGCTCCTATGGAGCTCATTATTCTAATGATATTTCCTTTCTACAAAGCTTTCGTCCCTACGGGACTTTTCTTCAACCCTTCCCATCTTCGCCAAGGTACAGCCTTCGTAGCCAAGCTACTTCGGCGTAGTAGACCTTCGCTGGACAGGCGACAAGCTCAGGGTTGTTTTATTATTGAATACTAAAATCCCGGCATTTCATGCCGGGCTATTTATATTTAACCCCTTCAGCCTCCGCCAAGGCTACGACCGACAGGCAATACGTCGGGGTTAATAATGAAAATTCGTAAGGCGTAAGGCGTGAGACGTAAAGTGTTATTAATGCGTTAAAAACTCGCGGGTCATCCTGTCCGTCAGCTGACGGATCAGCCCGCCAACTGGCGGGGTCCCGCAGGGAGACCTCCGCGAGCATTGCGTTACACGAAAGATTGAACCAAAATAGATAATTATGGCTTCCATTTATGTTTTCGAGAATCGCATTGACACATAGATCCTGAACCTCGGTGTCCACCGGATAACGTTTCAGGATGACTACCTTGTTATTGGGTACTCATAACTCATCACTTATAACTCATATCCCCACATCTTATACTCCTATACTCCACGCCTACGGATTACGCAAAAACATTAGACGCGATAAATCGACGTCTCTACATCAAACCTCAACCTCACATCTTACATCTTACGTCTCACGTAATTGTCCTTTGTCCTTTGTCAATTGTCCATTAAATTAAACCATGTTAAAACGAACCCTATTTATTATAACATTATTCTCTAGCATCCTGTTCGCACAGAACCTTGATTCTTTGCTCTCTGTTTTAGAAGATAATCAGGACGATGAAGAATGGTTGGATATTCTTTCGGGTAAGGCAAATTATCATTTGCTCTATTTCCAAGTAGCTTATGAAAGCGATTCCTATTTCGCCGGTCGGGACATTGGACTTGAGCAACCCAATCTTACCGCGCAAGCAAGCTATAGTTACAAGCAATTCTCGGTATCAGCTGCTGCCATCGTCTACCCACAGCTTTATCCGCCTCTGCAAGCAACGGCTCTCTCTGTGAATTACCGTATACCGCTGAAATTTCCGGTGAACATTGATATTAACTACGGACGCTATTTTTTCAATAGCGAGAATGATACACTGAGTTCAATTTATCCAAATGGTTTTGGACTTGGACTTTCTCATCATGCCAAAATCTGGGGAATCAGTACAGATGTGTCCTTGCTTACCGGAGCTGAGGGGCTTGTCCCGCAGATCGACGCCTCACTCTACGGCAATTTCAAGCTTTTCACATGGAAAGAAGCCAACTACATCTCTGTCCGTCCGGAGATCGGTATCTATTTCGGCTCAGAGACAACAGCTCGTGCGCGTGTTCCCCGTGGTCTTGCCAAGATCACTGGACCCGGTGACGGTCAGGATAATGGGAATGGGAACGGTCAAGGCCAGGGCGGTGGATCCGGCTCAGGCCAGGAGATCATTTACTCTACAACTTTTGGACTTCTGAACACCTCCATGAACATCCATCTTCTTGCCACGCTCGGTGACTTCGACATCGGTGTCAGTATTCAAAACAATCGCCCTCGCTCGATCGATACGGAGATCGCATATATACCTACATCTATGGTAGCAATTAATGCCGGTTATGCCTTTAGTATCATCGGTAAGTAGACAAGATATTTTTATACAAGATTATAGGATTTCAGGATATATATTTTGACGGTATAACAGGATTTTCGGGATATTACTCCTTAACTCCCACTCCGATCGCCGAACCCCGAACCCCGAACTCCGAACAAACATTAAAACACTCTTAACCTTTTCTTTCGCCATAGTGTCTATATAATGGAGATGAATGGATTGAACACAGCCCGGAAACACATCATTGACAAATGGATCGTCCAGTACTATGACGCAGTATTGGGCATGGCTCTGCGCATCACCGGCAACCGACATGACGCGGAAGACTGCGCTCAAGATGTTTTCGTCCGCGCATGGAAAAAAATGGACACGTTTCGCGGTGAATCTCATCCCATGGCTTGGTTAAAGACCATTACCTACAATACCTGCTACAATCACCTGAACCGGAACAAATCAAAAACATGGAATGAAATGGACGAAACCCGGCACGCTAAAATGCCCGTTCCGGAGAGTCAGCACCGGGGTTTTGACCCCGAGCATCTTAAGCTCTTATCTCCCGGCGAACGGGCAGTCCTAATGGCTCGGATCTACGACGGATTGAGTTTCAGGAAGGTCGCCGAGACATTGAATACATCGGAGAACAGCGCGAAAGTGAGCTATCACAACGCGATCAAAAAATTACGAAAGGTCATGACATGACTTGTAAAGAAATTCAGGACTTGCTTCCTGATATATTGGAAAACCCGGGGAAATTTCCCGAGGCTGAAGCACATCTTCAAGCATGTGCCGACTGTCGCGAGGAACTGGAATTCCTACGGGAACTGAAAGAAGGCATCCGGGTCACAATGCCCGATCCCAATTTCACAGAAACCGTTGACCAACGATTTAAGGCACTTCGCCGTGTTCGTCGGGAACGCGCAAAACAACCCCTTATTTTTGTCGCCGCCATGGCAGCCGTTCTTGCCCTGACCCTTATTTTACCGGGCGTATTCACAAGTGAAAGCGACCCGCTTTTTTACGCAAATTATGAAGATGAAACACAAGAATTATTAATGTCTATAGATGTATCGGCAGGATTTCAGATCAGTACCGACGAGATCGCCATGTACCTGCTTGAAAATGCCGATATGGAAACCATCAAAGAATTAGGATTAGAAAACTATCAGGTGAAAATATGAAAAAGTTAAGTGTTGTTTTTTTAAGTTTGATGTTTGCGTTCCTGTTTGCTCAGGACATGAAGAACATTGAAAATTACCGCATCTATAAGATGTCCGAATATCTTGAGCTCACGCCCGAACAAGCCGAGACATTTTTTCCGCTCCTGCGACAGTACGAGAAAGAGATAAAGGACATCAAGGTTCAGGAAAATGAGCTTTACGATGATCTTAAAGCCAAGCAATCCGGCAAGGAAGAGATCTCCCAGGAAGAACTGCAAACCCTGATGGGCAAGGTTGCGGATTTTGAGAATAAGCGTAGCAACCTGAAACAGAATTTCATGCAACAAAGCGGCAAAGTTCTCAGGCCCGGACAAGTTGTCCGTATCCCCGGTTTTGAACAAGAATTCCGTAATCAACTTAAACAACAGTTCATTCAGCGCCAAAAGCAGCAGAATCCGCCGAAGAAAAAACTGTTTAAAGGAAGAAAATAAGCACTGAGCGCTGGGAGTATGAGCACTGAGAAATGCCTGCCCTGCGCTGTGCCATGCCGAAGCTTTAGCGAAGGCTGGAAGCTTTAGCGAAGCAAGGGGGCGCCGAGAAGATGAGATGGAGAAGAGGAGAAAAGGGGAGATGGAAATGCGCAAGCAACTGCCTGCGCACCAAAGCCTTGGCGTAGGTGTGTCATCCCGAGCGCAGTCGAGGGATCTATTCATGAGGTAACGTACTTGAAAGGAATCTTTCGTCATCCTGAACTTGGTTTAGGATATCTCTGTCAATCCGGTTCTCAAAACTTATAATGCTAAAAACAAACGGGCTCGACATGTCGAGCCCCTACTATATTTTTCATATTTCGTTACCGTTCACCGTTTACTGTTCACCGTTTACGATTCGCATCGCGAACCTTAAACATTCTTTCCGTAAATCCTCCCTCTTGCTCAAAATCCCTGGCCAGGCGTTGGACTTGGCGGTTGAGGAGCGAACAGGCAACGGCAATTAAAACCAAAACCGCATTTGCCGCCATTTCGGGGTAGACTTTGGTGGACAGCATGGACGGCGTGGGCACCTGGCCCGATTGTCCGCTACGTCCATAACGTCCACTATTGTCCACAACCCACCGTGCAACTTCATCAGAAGTTTTACAACGCGCATCAACCAGTTCTTGCCTGTAGGGATTATCTCTTTCCCACATCTCCATCCCCCTCTGCCTCAGAAAATCTTCATAATCCAGTTTCAATTCTTCGAGGCTGGCTCGGGCGACTTGGGTGAGCTTAATCTCAAATTTCTTGGAGGTGGCGGAACACTGCGAGCCCTCGGCAATATTTTGCACACCGGAGCGGGCAGCTTGCACCATTTGATCGTGAGTGCGGGAAAACTTGGAAATGTATTTATCACAGAACCGCACCGTCAGGTCATAGACCAATCGCGCGATCTGAAAGCTCTTTAATTTGCGGTAGCCGCCGTGCTTTTGAATAAGGTGTTGATCTGCCATTTTCGTCCCGGGGCAATATGTGCCGGGAGAAATTAGGCATTATATTATTTTAGCGCAAGGCGATATGGGCGTGCGGGGGAAAGTGTGATGGGAAGCACTTTTAGAGAGGAGGAGAAAGGGAGAAAAGGCGTGTCATCCTGAACTTGATTCAGGATCTCTTTGTTGTTCAGCGTTATAGCCCTTCCATAAATATCTCATTAAATCTTGAGCGTCACCCCTTGGTCCAATAGCATAACCAATTGGAAGCAAATCTTCATATGTTTCCCTAAAATACCCCGCATTTTCTTTTAAGATATCAAATATTTTTTCAACTTTTAGTAACGCATCTGGATCAGAGTTAATTTTCAATTCCTCTTTCGCATATTTCATATCGTTATGAACAGTTATCTTATTCCTAACCAAAACAAACGGTTCTGCTAGTTTTCTAATTTCAATATTGTTACTAACAATTATACCGTATTCATCCAAATCAAGTTTTTTAGCGAGTTCTTCATATAAAGTTATTGTTATTTTTTTTGAGTTCCCCTTGCCTGCATTTTCTGTTATCCTTGCTATATCAGTGTACATTCTTCTCCAAAAAAATACCTTATAAAAATAGAAAAAAGAATTTGCTGTATTTCTTAGTAAATCCATTCTTCTTGGAGTGTCATCAAAAATATACTTATACTGTTGAATATCATGCCATGATAGAGTAATTATTTTATGTAATTTGTTTAAACGAATATCTGCTTTCATAATTTATCACCTTTTATCCCTTGGTGGACATGGATCATTACCGTAACTATTACCAGCTCTAATTCTTCCATCTCTGCCATGAATTTTAGTATCTGATTTTTGATTTCGAGCAATATTTTGCGCAACACTAATTGCTTCTTTTTGTGTAGGAGTCACTTTTGTTGCTTTGCCGTTACCCGCCCCTTTGACCGCCCATTCTTTTCCATGTTTGACAACATGTTGGTTTTTACCTTTAGCCATTTTTCGTCTCCTTTAAGTTAATGTTTAGCTCATTAATTCAATTAATGGCTTTTAAACTTGCTACCCTCCTTGTTCCACATTGATTAGCTTTAACAAATTAACAAATAATTACAGAAAGGTCAAGGGTTATTATGTAAACTTACTAATATTATATGTTGCACTAAAATAATGTATAAAAACATTATTTTGATTATTCTTTGATCTGTGTAATCTGCGCTTGCCGGGGGAATCCGCCAACTGGCGGAGAAGGCTGGTGATGTGTGGTTGGTGTTGTTCTTTCATTACACTGAATCGTGACAGACAGAGAGATCTCCCTACGGGACCCCTACGGGGCTGAACCCGTCAGCAAATAACTGACGTTTCAGGATGACGAAAGGGGGCGTTCGCTGCCAAACCTAAGTTCAACCCATCGACAAGCTCAGGGTTGGTATCTTTTTTGCGCTGATGTCCCGGCATTTCATGCCGGGCTATTCGTGTTCAACCCCTCCATACGTCGGGGTTATCTTCATTCTTGCACTCGCACCTTCGCACCACCTTCGTACTTTCGCAAAGATCGCTCATCGACCATTCGGCAGTCCTCCTTCGTCGGCTCCAGCCGAAAGGTCTTCGCTCGCCCTTCACCTCTTAGGTATTCTCTTCTCTTTACCTTAAATATCTCTGTGGCTTTGTGGTACTTTGTGCCTCCGTGTGAGGTCTTACGTCTTACGTTTTACTGTTTACGACTGTTCACTGTTTACCGTTCACTATTCACTAATGATCCCATATCCACATCCACACTGATATCAACGCTGAGATCGTATCGGCAAAGACCGGACGGGTTACGGCTTTAAGATCATCTTTCGTCCAGGCGTTCGGATCGCTGATGGGGAAAAGCTGGAGAGAGCGCTGTTTGCTGCTGATGTTGCGGATAGGTGGAAGCAGATATTGCTATTCTCCCTAAATATGTTTTTTTTCTTTAAAGAGCTTATGCCAATCAATATAATTTGAAATATTATCATAACATTCAAAATCAGCATGTAATCTTTTTTCTGACGCTATCTCTTGTTCAATATAATTTCTCAACTCTAATGAAATCTTAGAATTGCTCATTTTATTATCAAAATATATCTCAATAATATTTCCAACAGAGTATATTTGTTTATCTTTCATAACACTCTGATATCTATTTTTTTTTGAAAACCATAAATCCCCACGGATTTCGTAGTCAGACACATAAATTCTTATAGCTCCAACCACTTGATTATAGTTCCAAGGTCCTCCACTCCTTCTTTGAAACTTATCTAATAATTTAGTGAGTTCTTCTTTGGAATAAACTATTTCATCACCAAATAAATCTTCATAAATCAATGAATTTTTAAACTTTTTAAACTTTTTATTTAAATCCAAATAATATTTTTTCTCTTCTTTCCAGTACAATAAAATTTCAAAAATATATTTATACATTATTTCTTCCCCATCCCCTTCACCAGCGGCGCAGTATATTCTTCATATAATTCAAACAAATACTCAATCCTCGCTCGTTCATTAGGAAAAGCCTGAGGACGATAGCAAAGATCAACGGCTTTGTCTAATTCTTGATGCGCTTTAACCAATTTCGGTGGCATGGTTAACGGATCGTATAAATCTGCCAAACTGCTGTCCGGAAATTCTGTGCGCACATCTAATATTTTTTGTGCTTTTTTTTCAACCATTTTTTTATTCTTTGCACTTGGATCTTTAGGCCATGGAAAATTGTTGTATACAATTTTATTAGAATATCTGTATCTACCTTCTAGTCGGCCACATGTGTAATTCATCCAAGTAAAATGCATTAATGAACTTAATACTCCAAATTCATATTCAGTTGCATTCGAAATAACACTACATGAATTATTAACTATGTTTTCTTTGCTAAAAAATTCGAGAGGAATATATATTCTATTTTCAGATGTAGTTAAAGGAAAAAAGATGAAGTCATTATCCGGTTGTCTTATTTCTGCAAATAGGGTTGGCCAATTTGCGGCTTCTTGCGTTGGCTTTTTAGAGCTCGCTAAACGGAATAACTTTACATTTGAAATTCTTTCAGATAATATTTTTGAACGCCTTAAATTCGCAGGAGAGAGACCTGTCAACCAAAAGCAAAATCGTTTTTTACCATTCAAGTATTCTTTAGCGCTGATTAGAGGTTTAATATATTTTGCTAATTGTGGTTCAATGTTAAGAATCATATTTTTTTCTTCTTCTGTCAACAATAAATTCCCATCTTCCACGGGTTTAGAACCATATTTCATTGAGGGTACACCACAAATTGGATTTGTCCTACTTGATATAATTGTGTCTTTATAATCTATTAGATAAGGGCTAATATTTTTTGCGTTAATTTCCTGGGATTCACCGTCTACTGAATGATAGTGGAAAATTGTCTTCCTTTTTGTGTCATAAGCTGCAAATCCAATGATTACCACGAATACAGCAGCATTGCCTTTTGCCTCATTTTTCCAGTCGAATGTTCTATGTGCGAAATGAATTTTAATTCCATAATTTTTAAATAACTCATTCCAAAGAATACTAACTTGTTCTCCTTGAGTAATTGAATTGGTAGATACAAAAGCAACTTTGATAGTTGTTTTTTGTATGTATTGGCTGGCGCGGATGTACCAAGCAGAAACATAATCCATAACACCTGCACCTTTTACACCAATAAAAACAAGTTGCATATCTTTTTTTTGTTCTTGTGTTTGCAACTGCTTACCATTAAAAGGAGGATTCCCAAGTATATAGTTCAATTCATTTTTTTCAACAACTTCTTCCCAATTAATTCTTAATGCGTTTCCCTGTACAATTTTAGCAGCTTTATGCAACGGTAAGCGGATATAATAGAGTCCAAATTCTTCAGAAATAAGCAGGTTCATTTGGTGATCCATTAACCACATGGCAACTTCCGCAATACGTGCCGGAAATTCTGTATATTCTATTCCGTAAAATTGATCTACATCAACATGTAAAATTTGATTAATTACAGTTGCTTGTTGTTGGGAATATAATTCTTTTAGTACCTCAAGCTCCAATAAGCGTAATTCCCTGTAGGTGATAATGAGAAAGTTTCCACAACCACAGGCCGGGTCAAGAAATTTGAGTGTACTTAATTTTTTATGGAATTCTTTTAGTTTGCCTTTATTGCCTTGAGCTTTTTTTAACTCGGCTTTAAGTTCATCAAGAAAAAGCGGTTTGATCAATTTCATGATGTTCTTTTCGGAAGTATAATGTGCTCCCAGATTTCTGCGTTCTTCGGGGTTCATCACACTCTGGAACATGGAACCAAAAATTGCAGGAGATATCTTTCCCCAATCCAAGGCACTGCATTTCAAGAGAATATTTCTCATCTTGGCATTGAATGCGGCAATAGGCAGAGCTTCTTCAAAGAGTTTCCCGTTCACATAAGGGAAAGCGGCAAGGTGCTCATCAAGATTTGAAAGTCGCTTTTCTTTATCTGTGTTCAGTACCTGAAAAAATTGTGCCAGCATAGCACCGAGATCACTGCCGTCTTCTTTGGTCTTGATCTCAATAAATTCTTTAAATGTGTCTTTCTCAAAGATGGTTGTATCATCAGCAAAAAGACAAAACAGCAGACGTACCAGATAAATCTCAAGCGGGTGTCCTTCATAGCCACTTTCTTTGAGCTGGTCATGAAGTTTTCCCATAAGTTCCGCGGCCTTAATATTAACCGGGTCTTCTTCTTTGAATTCTCTTTTCTGATATCCGGCAATAAAACCAAATAATTTTATGTTCTTATAAAAATCTTTAATATGAAATTCGTGCTCTTCTTTTTCGTCAAGATCATATAATCTGAATTTTTCAAAATCCGACACTAACACATATTTGGGAAGTTCATGTTCTTTTATTCCAGGGAAGTAATCCGTCGCTTGTTTATAAGCTACATCAAGGTCTTTGCCTTTGGATTTATGCTCAACAAGTAATGTCCCTTTCCAAAAAAGGTCAATAAATCCTTGTTTATCATTTAGTTTTTTAACCGGTTCTTCAAAGGTAGCCAATCTCCTTCGACTTATTCCAAAAACATTGAAAAATTCATTCCAAAAGGTATCTTTTTCCGCTCTTTCCCGTGATTCGCCTTCCCATTCTTTTGTAAATTGAAGTGCCCGGTCCTTGATCTCGTTCCAACTGAGAGCCATTTTGATTCCTTATAAATCGAATGCATTGTCAAACTATTGAGTGCAGACAGTAATTATTTTTATATTTGTTCAATAATATAAAAATGTGATATGTATCACAAGAACTCAATATAAAATTCGGCGATCATATTATGCTTTGAAAATTATGGATAAGTGTTTATAATAGCGATGACAAACAACACAAGAAACATGATAAAATTTAAATTTAACAAGCAGAAGTCAATTGAAGCCGTTTTATATCTTATCTCAAAAAGCGGTAAGAATACTTATGATCTTTATAAAATTGTCAAAATGATCTTTGAAGCAGATAAATATCATCTCAATCACTATATGCGACCTGTAACAGGCGATTATTTTGTTTCAATGGACAAGGGAATAGTTCCCAGTCATATTTATGATCTATGTAAAATTGAAAATTCTAATAAACCTTTCTATCGTATAAGCTCAAGAATAATTAAAGCTAATCGCCCAACAAATTGCAAATATCTTTCGGAATCTGATATTGAAGCTTTAGATAAAGCTTTTACAAGATTTGACCCTAAGACCTTTAGTGAAATATGTGAAATTAATCATGCTGAAAATCCCGCTTGGGGTAAGAATTATATAGAAGGTTCAAGCAAACGCATTGACTTCACTCAGATCATTGATGATCCTGAAATGATTGAAGAACTAAAAGATATCGCTACCCGAATTGTAATATAGGGTTACCTATGAAAAAACCTCAGGTTGGTGGTGTCTATTTATCCAATGATATAAAGATAAACCCTCAAGGCCCAAAGATGTGCATTTGTGTGCACCCTGCCGGATTGTGGTTCTTTTTGATCAATTCCGCAAATCGCAAGATGTATGATTGTATTCCTGTCTTAAAAAAGAATAATCTATTTTTAAATCACGACAGCTTTATTTCAACAAATCCTCCATTTGAACTTAAGAATAATGAATTGCAAAGAGCTAAATTCCTTGGAAGGGTTAGTGAAACCGATATAGGAAATATTCTAAATAAAGTTAATAAATCTAAATTCTTAACTCCCAATCAAATAACCGAGATCATTGATAGTATTTCTTCGTGGAGAAGAGGAAGTACTTCTTCCTGAAAAGCTCTTCATTAAATTATCTGTGTAATCTGCGCTTGCCGAGCGGTGCCGCATAGAGGTGAAGACGAGCGTTCTGGGGATGGTGTTGTTGTTAATGAGTTTCTTATGAACATCAAATGAATATCGAACAAGGATTAACGATTTTAGAAATACGAAGTAAATATTCACTTCGCTGTTTATATATCGGTGTTCCTTGTTCTGAGATCAATTCCGCATGTAGCATTTTCATGTAACAACTTGTTCAACCCCGCTGGGGTTGTGGGGTTTGTGGTGCTTCTGTTCCCCGGGTTTCACCCGGGGTTATTGTTGTTTGACCCCTGCGGGGTCCCCTTGAATATCGAAGACCCCTTCTTCGCCAAGGCTACGCTTGGCAGGCGACAGGCTCAGGGTTGGTATCTTTTTGCACTCATGTCCCGGCATTTCATGCCGGGTTATTCCGTGTTCAACCCCTTCCACCTACGCCGAGGCTTCGGTGGACAGGCAATACGTCGGGGTTAATTCCTATTTCCCTTTCTCACCCTTCTCAGCGCCCAGTGCTCAACGCACTCCGTCGGCTCCAGCCGAAAGGTCTTCGCTCGCCCCTCATCTCTTACCTCTTACCTCTCACGTTTTACGTGTCACGTTTTTTGTATTCTCTTCTCTTTGCCTATAACATCTTTGTGACTTCGTATTACTTTGCGCCTTTGTGTGAGGTCTTACTGTTTACTTAATATCTTTCCGTCTTTCATCGGCTTCCGCATTGATTTCATGGGTATTAATTTATTTTCCCCGACAAGGAACCGATGACATTTGCTGTGCGGACGAAGCCGTTCTAGGCAGATGGTGCGACCGTTTTTGTCCCAAGTGAAGGCGGCGCGGACTTCAACGTCATTGACCCAGACTTTGTAGGTCAGGTTCTTGTTCAGGGTAAGGGTCATGGTTTCGCATTTATAAGTGCCCGGCCAATCGAGGGTATTTTGGGATGTATCGCCGATGGGGGCAGTGGCGCAGGAAATCAATAAAATCAAAACCAAAATGAATAAAATGTAAATTTTATGGTTTCTTGTCTCGATAAATCGGAAGCTATCTCTTCTCGTCATGTTCTCTCTCTTCTTGTTTTCACTTTTATTCAACCCCTTGGGGTTGTGTTTTTTGTGGAATTCTTGTCTCTCTTATTAAATATACTCTTAACTTCATTTGATAATCAACTTAATTTCTGTCCGTAGATTACACTCGGAAAGCAGCTTAATTAGCATTCCAAAATCTTACGTCTTACGTAATTCTTCTCTCATCTTCTCCTTCTCATCCTTCCCGGTGCTCAGCGCTCAGAGCTATTTTATTTTGCTTTCTTTTTATATTCCACAAGTGTTAACACAATATCCAAATTAATATCATTCTTTACATCAATAACCAGCGGTTTAAATCGCTTGCCTTTTTCGGCTTCGGCGAATTGATCTTTGAGGGCTTGGGGAATATCAAGTTCATATACGCCGGGAGCTGTTCTTTCGTTGAAGTAGAAAGCGATCTTAAAGCAATCTACCCCGACAGCAGCGTCCTGCAGGATGTGTTGGATAAATGCTATTCCGCAAAAAGACCATCATCTGGCTCTCGGTCTGGGCAGATTGCTTTAAGATCTTTCCTTCTTTCAGCCGCTTCCTCTTCGTCTTCATGGGTATCAACTTGTTTTCCCCCACCAAAAACCGATGACATTTGCTGTGCGGACGAAGCCGTTCTAGGCAGATGGTGCGACCGTTTTTATCCCAAGTGAAGGCGGCACGAACTTCAACGTCATTGACCCATGCTTTGTAGGTTTGGTTTTTGTTCAGGGTAAGGGTCATGGTTTCGCATTTATAAGTGCCCGGCCAATCGAGAGCATTTTGGGATGTATCACCGACCGGTATGACGGCACAACCCGTCAGGATCAGAAAAACAATGATACTTATGATGAAGGTCTTTTGCCTCATGGTTTTAATATACAATAATTTTAAGATATGAGTAAAATTAATTGGCAAATTGGGACGTGTAACCTTGATCATTGTTCACCGTTCACTATTTACTGCCAATAAGCAACAGGACCGCATTGCCGCGGCCCCGATGCTTCTGGATTTATGTTTTTAGATCTTAGGTTTATTTGTTTATATAGTTATCCAATGCTTCAGCAGCATCTCTACCATTACCCATGGCTTCGATCACGGTGGAACCGCCTGTCAGTGCATCGCCACCTGTAAAGACTCCGGGAATATTGGTCATGAAGTGCTCATCGGCCTTGATACCGCCCCAGGAATGGGTTTCCAGTCCCTCAACATTGCTCAGGAACAAGCGGTTCGGGGTAGTGCCCAGAGCAATAATTAATGTATCTAATCTAACTTCAAATTTTAAACCATCTACATTTATAGGTTTTGGGCGACCACTTTTATCAATCCCGACAAATTTGGTTGTTACTAATTCAATTCCCGTTATCCATCCTTCATTATTTCCAATTATTTTTGTAGGACTAAGCATCTTTTCACAACTAATGTCTTCTTCTTCAGCATGTTCTAATTCTTCTTCTCTTGCAGGAGCCTGTTCTTTTGTTCGTCTATAAAATATTCTGACACTATTGGCTCCAAGTCTTTTTGCACATCTGGCTGCATCTAATGCTACATTACCACAACCAATAACACCGACATTGTCACCGCAAATAATGGGGGTGTCCCAATCGGGAAATTTATAGGCTTTCATTAAGTTCACCCGGATCAGGAATTCATTTGCAGAATAGACACCTTTTAATTTTTCACCTGCACAATTAAGGAATCTTGGTGCACCGGCACCGGTGGCAATATAGATACCGTCATAGTCTTTCTGAAGTTCATCAAAACCTATATTTTGCCCGACGATCTGGTTCAATTGAACATCCACGCCGATCTTTTCCAGAAACGATAATTCGTAGTCAACCACATCACGCGGGAGCCTAAAAGCGGGAATGCCATACTGCAGTACACCCCCGGCCATATGCAGTGCTTCAAATATAGAAACCCCGTAGCCAAGTTTGCGCAGATCCACCGCACACGTAATACCTGCAGGGCCGCAACCGACGATCGCAATTTTTTTTCCGTTTTCTTTTATTTTTATCTCTTCGACCAGATCCTTTTTACGTGCCAGGTCTGCAACAAAGGCAAATAGTTTGCCGATATTGATGGGTTGTCCTGTTTTATCCAGAACACATTTCCCTTCGCATTGGTCTTCTTGCGGACAGACTCTGCCCGTTATTGCAGGAACCGCATTATCTTTTTTGGAAAGAAAAAATGCTTCATCGAATTTTTCATCAGCAATTAATTGAATGATATCTTTTATATCCATCCGCACAGGACACCCGGTTTCACACGTCGGTACTTTGCATTGGATACATCTTTTTGCTTCTTTTACCGCTTCTTCAGCGGAATAGCCTAAAGGGACAGAATCGAAGTTAGTGATCCTGACTTTGGGATCCTGTTCGCGCATGGGTACTTGTTTTTCAATAGCCATTATTTTACTCCCTTCATCTTTGCATTTAGACAATCCATTGCTACAGCTTCTTTAGTCTTAAACATTGTTAATCTGCTGATCGCGACTTCCCAGTCAACTTTTTGACCATCGAACATAGGACCGTCAATACAGGCCAGTTTCTGTTCGCCGTCGATGAAAACACGACACGAGCCGCACATTCCGGTAGCATCAACCATGATTTGTCTTACGGTCGTGTAAACAGGAACATTGTATTTCTTGGTCAACTCGGATATTTTTTGCAGAGGGGGAATTGCGCCACCGGCAAAAACCTGATCGATCTTTCTTTCCTTAAGCAGTTTCTCCAAAACATCAAGGTAATGTCCTTTTACCCCTCTTGAACCGTCTTCGGTTGCCAAGATAAATTCATCGGCGACCGATTCACATAATTCTGAATCCGGATAGACATCCGCTTCTGTCGGGAATGATTCGATCGAAATAAGATGGTTTCCCGGAATCTTTCTTAAAATATCGCACATAGCCCAATTTTCGGCATGTCCGCATACAAGATCTGATGCGAAAACAACAGTTCCGTATTTTTTTATCGGAGGAGGTGTTCCCATGGGGCCGATCACTTTATATATTTCATCACCCACTTTCCATGTGTCCAGTTCGTAGGAAGTTTTTCCCAGTTTCTTAAAGAAAAGGGTTATTATATCTCCCTCTACTTTTTGAATGGACATGGGGATCCTTTCGCCATTCGGGATTGTGATCAAGACACAAAAATTTCCCGGAACAAAACGCTTTGCAACGCCTGGTGCTACAATATCAATAAGAAAATCAGCACCATTGAGAACTTCCTTTTTTGTGATAGTATGCTTCATATCTACTCCTTTTAAAACTGTTTATTTAGATATTGGGATTTTACGATATTTAATGTGAAAAAAAAACTATTATTCTAAAATTTTTATCATGTCTATCACAAAAGGGTCTACGACCTTATGGCAAACCGTGGTACCGTCCCGCATATCTACGATCACTTCCGCCTCTCGTAATATCCTGAGATGTTGGGAGATCGTTGATTGTGGAAGATGCATATTCTTTTGGCATTCTTTCACACTGCATTCATTATGATACAGATTGATCACTATCTCCAGCCGGTGAGGATGAGATATGGCCTTCAGGATCTTTGAATACTTTTTAAAATTGATCATTATCATTTTCTCCATAATTGAGCATAAATTATCATCCTGAATTCAAGTAGTAAGTGCAATTTTTTCTCTTTCAAAAAATACTTCATTTGGCGTTAAAAAGCCAAGAGTTTTTCTAGGTCTGTTATTAAGCTTTTTCATAGCCATAATTAACTCCTCATCTGTAATGGTTCTAAAATCTCTGCCTTTTGGAAAATACTGTCGTATCAATCCGTTGGTATTTTCATTTAATCCTCGTTCATACGATGCGTAAGGATGAGCAAAGTAAAAGTCCGTTTCCAGGGTTTTAGCCGTTTCTTCATGTAAAGCAAACTCTTTTCCGTTATCTGATGTGATCGTGTAAACAATATCTTTCAAGGGAAGTAAAAGTTTACTCATTGCTTTACTAACTAAATCTGCTGTTTTTCGTTCAACTTTATAAATAAGACAAATCTTTGTTTTCCGTTCTGTTAATGACACGA
>Ga0208769_1000578_pt1 | contig 17222 bp, 20 predicted proteins | sample AntAceMetag02UKC_FD_184768 | JGI IMG/M metagenome (GOLD analysis project Ga0208769, IMG submission 184768) | Saline lake microbial communities from Ace Lake, Antarctica- Antarctic Ace Lake Metagenome 02UKC (SPAdes) (version 2) | ecosystem: Environmental > Aquatic > Non-marine Saline and Alkaline...
TTTTTACCTTTATGACTATCGCTTATTTTCTTTTTAGTTTCTTCAGACGCTTTTTTACCTTTATGAGATTTGCTTAATTTCTCTCGTGTATTTTTCGGCATCCCATTTTTAAATTGTTTTAACGCAGATTCTCGTAACCTTTGTTTATGCTCAATGCTTATTGTTTTATTTTTACTTGCCAACCCTATTTTTATTTTTTGAGATTCTGGCATTACATATCCAATGTGTGATAAACTTAATTTTCTTTTTTGTTCGTCTGTAAATTTATATCCAAGATTTCCAACGATTTCACCATTTTTAAACTTTCTTTTCATCGTTCTACTAATTTTTAATTTAGTACTAACAGAAAGTTTTTTACCAAGTTTAGATTGTTTTATTCTTTCACAATGTTCTTTTGTAAATTCCATATTTATTTATCATAACTTTTATCTTGGATGCGTTTTATCATCACGACCTCTAAATTACCAGTATCATTCCAAGTATTATACTTAATCTTCCAAGGCTTTGGTTTGTAAATCCTATACAACGCTCCTTTCGTAACAGGAGATATCGGATCAAAGTATTCCCAAGTTACCTCATTGCATCCATTACAGTGTGTTGGGTCTTGCCAAAATCCTGGCGAACCAGCATAAGGAACCGCAATCATAAACTCACCATCTGGTTTCATTATCCTCCACACTTCATCCATCAAATTCATAAACACACCACCGTGGGGGTTGATATGCTCTATTAAGTGAGAAGCTATAACTAAAGAAGCACACTCATCTGGTAGAGGGAACGGAAACTTTTCTACATCGTGCACCATATCAACTCCTTGTAAATTACGATTATCCATCCCCACAAATCCTGGCTGCTTGTTCTCTCCGCAACCTAGATCTAACTTAATACCTTGATTATTATTTTTTAAAATCTCTTCTATATTATTTTTAACATTATTTTTTCTCATATTTTTTTAATACTTTATTAATATAATTACAAACCAATAAGTAAACCTAATCTAGGAAAATCTTATCTGGTACGTAACGTTAACATTCTGGTTTGTCGCACATGAGCTTGAAGCATAAGTGTTACCAGCAAAAATCGTACCAGCAGCAGAAGTGTTAAACAAACCTACGTTACTGATGTTTTGAGTATTGGTAACAAAAGAGTTATTACTTGCAAACTGACCAGTAAATTGGGCGGTTCTGCTATCAACAATAGAAGTAGTTACAGCTTGACGTTTTACAGCTTCACCCTCAAGATCAGTCGCATCAGAAGCTGGTGCAGTCCCTGATCCAAGTGCCAAATGAGTAATACTTTTACCATTATCAGTATCTCCCACTAACCAATCAACAACATAATCCTGGATACCGAGATTAGTAACTTGATTCTCTCACCATCCACTATTACCGACAACACCTTTACCGTCTTCGGTAATTTGGACTCTAAAAAATCCCTTTACCTTCATTGAATCTTTCATATTTTTAAAATTAACTAACTATTTAATTTTAGGACTACGACCTAAAGCCCTGCTACTAAATTTTTTTCCGTGGAACTCTGGCTTAACTAAATAATCTTTACCAGTCGTAAGACGAGCAGTACCGTTTTCTATGAGGGTATCTGCTTCTTCTTGCTCAACCATAATTATTTCACTCTCGCCATATCCATTATACTTTTTTAATAAATATACATTAACCATATTTTTTCTATTAAAGTTTTACTACTGACCGCCTAAGGGCTTAGGCAATCAGTAGCCAAACAAATTATATAAAACTACTACTAAGGAATACTAATCAAGGCTTTCATAGCCTGAGGCAACACCACGTTACCAGCGATTCTTGAAACTACTCGAATAGCTGTTTGCAATTATATTATCATAAAAGTTTTTTATCTTCTATTTCACTATGTCGCCATAATGTTTAGCATACATCATCAATTAAATACAATAAAAAGCAGTCAACAAGACTACTCTGTATATGTTTATCTATAAAACTATTCTAGTTATCTCTTAAAATAACTAGTCCAATAACCTCTTCTAAAATTAGTCTTGCAGTGGCAAATAGGACAAAGTGAAATTAAATTACAATCGTTATTGTTCATTTTATCATAATCAATATGATGAACACTTAATTTTTTATCAAGATTTGCTTCTAAAACACCACACTTTTGACAAATAAAATTATCTCTTTCTCGTATCCTATCTCTTAAGCATTTATTAAACTCAATTCCATAAGGTTCAAATGATATACCACCTCTCCAATTAGGCATTTTTTCTCCACTTTTACCAGTATTCCAAGTTACCTTTCCTTTCTGCCCATTACTCATATTATCTCTATTTTCTTTTCTAAAGGCATACCCGAACTTTTCCTTATTTTTTTGATATTTAATACTCTTAATTCTATTAATCTTATCGATCTTTTCCTTTGACGAATTACTACATTTCTTAGAACAATACAAGCAAGGATCAGAATTAAACAACTTGCCAATAACTTCAAATAAGTTACCACAATTATTACATTCAAGAAGGTACCTATAACCTCTTCCTGACTTCCATTTCATAATTAACTTACGCTTACTCATATAGTAATTATAGCTTATTTTGCTTATAAAACCAAGCAAAACATATACAGTTTATTTTATTGTAAAGAACTGGAGGACGCTCGTGGGAGCATTACCGTCCTATAAGGACTCGGCTCCTATGCGTTGAACCTTCTAAGCCATTACTGGCGAAGCTTGGCTGCTGATTTTCTTAAAGATATCCATATTCTTTAAGACGTTCCAGCAATTCATCCCCTTTATAAAGGACCATTTAAAATCCTTCGTAAATGCAGTCTCGGTTTCTTGCGAAATCTTGACAGTCATCCTTTGTCGATCACCCAACCAGTATGCTTTCTTTAAATCACCAAAGAAAATCTTAGATTCTGTCAAATTATTGTCTTCAACTACTGGATACCCGTGGAAAGTAGCAGGCTGACCCGCAGATACTGGATCTTGCCATAGATATCTGTTGTCTGAATCTTTCAGTTTACGTAACTCACGAATGTTAACTCTATTCACATAGAAATTAGCACCAGGAGCATACTTAGCTGGAAGGTCATACTCAAGATCAATAATGTCATCGAACAATTATATTATCGTAAGGGCTCTTTATCCCCTACTTCTCTATATTGCTATAGAGTTTAGACTATATCATTATCTAATATTTTTTTCTTAAAAAACTTTATCCAATTTTATTTTTAAGATACTAGATAGATGGCACTCGTGGGAACATTACCGTCCTTAACAGGACTCGGTTCCTAGTCGTTGAACGTTCAAACGCATTACTGCGTAAGCTTCGCTGCTGATTGTCCCTTTCAGGAGTTTCCAGCAATTCACCATCTTTGCTTTTAGCTTTACAGCCAAAAGGGACTTTAATAAATCCAAGTTACCCGCACAAGTCCTAGTAGCAATCCCAGTTGTACCAGCAGCTATAGAATAGCCAGTTGGTTGGGTCGTACCATTACCTGCTGTAATCACATTGTCTTCTTCATTACCAATTACTTCAGAGAATAATTGAATAATAAATTTAACAACATCGATCTCAGTAGAATCTTCGATTAATTCGTCTGCATAATTGTTATCTCAAAAGTTTTTTATCTTTTGATTCATTGGTTTTTTTTATTGCCAATGTTCGGCATACATCATAAATTCTTTTTAGCTAAGTCTTCAAGTTCCCTAATTCTTACTTGTAATTGTCTTTCAAAGGTATGTCTTTCGTGTTTACTAAGATCTGTAATCGCCAAATTCTCTGGACGATTATCTGTCTTTACTCCATTCAAATGATGAACAATCTCTTTTTTTAGAAGAACTCTTTTGTATTTTTTTGCAGCTACTATCCTATGCTCTTTAATATAACCCCTGCAGTCAGATAAATAATGGTACTCTTCAGGCACTAAACTTTTATTTAATTCTACATATCCAGCAGTATTCTTTGTTTTACCTCCACTCCATCTGCCATTCTTATTACCTCTAAGATATCCACTATTCTTAAATTTCTTATTACAATCACTACATCTCTTTCTTTCATATTTTCCTGTAGATTTTCCGCAATTAATACAAATTGTATAATTCGCCATACTAATGAAATTAATAAATTATATTATAATTATATTACATTTCTGACGAATCAACAAACTTAGTTTTAAAGAACTTGTCGGAGCTCGTGGGTTTATTATATTCCGCAAATGCGGGTTCAAAACCTATGCTCTACACCTTCTATCACCATTTAGGCAACAGCTTGGCTCGGTATCGCCCTAAACAGGGTGTTCACCGAATTCACCGACTTTTTTATGCTCCAGATTATTAAAGCATATAGGATCGCAGCCATTTTCTTGACTGTCAAAGTCTTTTCATTGAAATGAGCTGTAGTAGTTGACTTGGTAGCGTTCTCTTCTCAGTTTTGTTATCGTAGCTTTTTTAATTACTACTTCTATATGTTTCCATATAGCTCAGACTATATCATTATCCGCTCTTTATCTTAAATACAATTTACTAGTTTATACATGCAAAAATTATTTCTTTTTATATACATAATGGCAATTCTTGCAAAGAGTTTTACCGTTCTCAATTAACCATAATTCCTTACATTCAATCGCCTCGTTATAAGTTTTTATATTATTCTCTGTCCAAATATCAGAAAAAGATTTTATATGATGTGCTTCTAATACCCCGCCTCTATTACCACAATCACAACAAACCCAATTATCTCTTTTAAAAATAGACATCGTCCAATCTTTATACTTGCCACTATTTCTAATCCTCAATACAAGTGGTCTTCTGCCATCTATATACCTTGGGTTATTAGATCCTAAATTAGCTAATCTTTTCTTCTCTTTACTTTCTTCAGAATGATGCTTTCCGTAAAAAGGATTATCTTTCCCTTTCCTTTTCTTTTTAAGTGCCTCGCTTCTTTTCCTGTTAGACTCTTCTGTCTGTTTTGTGCCGATCTTTGAAAGACTTATCTTTTTTCTTGTTTCATCAGAAAGTTTTCTTCCTAACCCTAAATGATGACCTTTTATAAATTGTCCTTTTGTGTTTCTCATAATTATATTATGACAGAAATACAAATAAATGTCAATTTCTTTTACTATGTATAAACTAATAAATTGTAAAGAACGGATAGCCGACGCTCGTGTCCTTATTATTGGGGTTAACTCCTCAAAGGTTAGTCGTTGCACGTTCTCGCTTAATGTTATGTTAATTCAGCGAGCTTCGCTCAAGGTTGCCCTCATCTTTACATGTTAGGGGATTCCCTGAATTCATCGATTTTGCATTATGCCATTACTGGCATAAGGGATTTTAAAAAAGTCCAAGTTACCAACGGTCCAGATTCAAGAGTAGGGATCTTCATGATATCTCGCTTCATAGGGATTACTGTAACACGAGAACGCATGTGCGGAGTGTCAGCAATATCTCTAATCACTTGAGCACGAAATTCGTCCATCTGTTATCGTAGCTTTTTTAATTACTACTTCATCAGTTTTATTTATATCTGATGTTCAGACTATATCATCTTCTTGTGTTTATTTTTTTGTGACAATTCTAAACTCAAGAAGTCGGGAGCTCGTGGAGGTATTATATTCTCTTTGCAGAGTTTCAACCTCTAGTCGTTGAGCCTTCTATTGCCATTTAAGCAATAGCTTGGTGGCTGATTATCCTTAAATAAGGACTTCCCAGCAATTCACCCGATTTTAATTCCCCAACAAATTCAGGGAATAGATAACCACCATCAGCGGCTGTACCTTCAGACAAAGCCTTTAGGACAGCATGATTGCTCTGCATCATTCCTTGGAAGAAACCAACAATCTTTTCTTTCACGGTCATTTCAGAAATATCTTTAGACATCAATTTTTCTAAGTCACATAAAGCTGAAATCTTTTTTTCTGGAGTATTGGTTGTAACTGTTTTGGTCAAGTTTTTAACTTCCTCTTTCAGTTTATCAATACCCAAAGACTTCATAACCTTCTGTGCTGCTGCGTCAATCTTTTCGTTAGAAACTTCTTCGTCAGTTTCAGTAGTTTCTACTTCTTCCTCTTCTGTCGCAGGAGTTTCTACTTTTTCCTCTTCTTTCTCTTCTACTTCTTCTAATTCTTTAGTGTCTAAATCAACGGTATAAGTTTTACCATCGATTTTAACGATCTTTTTCATTTTTATTTATTTTTAGATTTTTTAGCGTGCAACGCCTTGTTGGCGTTAGCAGCTATTTTCTGCAAAGCGTGTAATACAATCTTATCTGCCGAAACAGATTCTGATTCTTTTACTACCTTTGGATCTCGACCTTGAATTTCATCGTTACCCTTTGCTTTTTCTGGAGCCTCAATAGCCTTTTCCTCTTCTCCTTGCGGAGCAGATTCAGTGACTTTAAGGAGTTTCTCCAGTGCAACGATTGTATCTTTAAGTTGTGACACACTACCATTAATCATTTCTCTATTTTTCTTCGATAATACCTTGCCTTCCTTTACTTCAAATAATTCAGAAAAACTAATTTTCATTTCTTTAACGTCTTTAAACGAACCTTTATCAAAATCTTTTTTGCCATCTGCTAGTTTAACTAAAATACCAGCCAACTCTTTTAACAATTTATTAAACTCATTAACTCCGATATCTTTGTTTAGGTATACGTTATAAAAAGCATAAACTGCTTCATCTACCATACCCAATCTTTGGTATTTCTGTCGCCTTGCTTCGTTCTCATCTAATTGCTCGCTTACGGTTTCGGCATCATCTGACTCCTTCGTTTCTACTTCAACATCCTTTACTGCTTTTTCCTCCTCTTTTTCTTCTTCCTTAACTTCTTCTTCTACAACAATATCATTATTGTTTTCTGTTATATCTTTCTCAGCTAACACTTTATCTTTAATAGCATTTTTAATAGCATCTTCTTTAAGATTACAAACAAACTGAGCTCCATCTAACTTATCATCAGAAAATACTTTTTCTTCTATATTAAACATTACTTCTAATTCTCCATAAGCAGTTTCAACCTTATACAACATTTTATAAACATCGTTCTCTTTAGTTTTAGAAGAATCAAGTAATTTATATTTATAATCAATTTCTTTTTCTTCTGTTTTAATTTCTTCCTCAACTTCTTTTTTCTTTACTTCAATCGCTTTCTCTACCCAATCACTAACCTCTTTACTTTCGCTATCACCATATCCCTTAGCTTCTGTCAAGCATTCAGCATTAGCTGGTACCGCAACAGCAGAAATCTCAAGTAATTCATTCTTACCCATCGGCTTACCATCTTCACCTTTTAACAAAGCATAAGGAATAAAACCAACACTCCACGCCTTGAGAATTGCAGGTTCTGCTTCATACATAGCCCCAATATCTCTAGCCAACTGTGTTACCGTATGAAAATGTGGCTCAAAAACCAACTGATTATTTTCAATCTTAATATTCTTAGCAATTCCAATAGTAAATTGCGGTTTGTGGTCGTGACCAGCCTGTAATACAGGATTCTTCTTGAAACTTTTCAAGTCCCAGTCAGACATTCTTAGGGAATCTCCTACCCTATCCTCAGTTTCAGTTGAAGCCACCCCAAGTAGTTTTCCATCTTTTTGTACCGTAGTAGCATTCAAATGTCTTTTCTCTTTCATATTTTTAATTTAATTGTTTAAAAACCTCTTAAAATAGTAAGTATCTCTCTAATGTCTTTACCTATATTCTCCAATTTCTCATCTTGTTCTTTATCTTTAACTTCTTGTTTTTCTAAACATTTCTGGATAGTCATTAAATGATTTTCTTCGATCATCTGTATCTTCTGAGAAATCAACGCAATGTCTTTATCCATCTGCGTATCTGGCTTTACTATAAAAAAGGTTATCGACATAACTATACTAATAATTGCAACAAAAAATGTGACTTCATTAAATAGAACTTTCTTTATTTTGTTTTCATTATCTTGGTTTGATAAATCTTTTCTCATTTTATTATTTAATATAATCTTCTACCTTAGTTAAATCTATTCCCATACCAGCTAAAGCGTCTGTGTATTCTGTCGTTGCCGCCTCTTTATCTACCGCTGGTCTGTCCATAAATATCTTCTTCTCTCCTGCTTGAACATTCTTGAATGTCCCGTCCTCGTCATAACCCTCTTTCATTTGGACTTCCATTGTTTTAGTCGCTGGTAGAATACGAATGTAATCTACTTCTGCTTTTGTGATGTCTGGCTTAATTTTTGTGTTAATTGTATACATAATTTTATTTTTAATTTATTTATACTTCCACGCCTACTTGTTTTGTTTCTTGCTTCAATGCCTCAACTTCATCGAGCTTACTATTAATTTTTTCTACCTTCTCTTCGTATTCTTTCTTTAATCTATCGTCCTTGACTACAACAATCTTTGTTTTCTTAATAACATTTACTTTCTTAACTGCCTTCGCCTCTTTAACGACTGGAACAATATCGCACCTACAATCTGGGTGCAATGGTGGATTGGTCGTATCTATATAATCAAGATTCATATGACCTCCATCGTTACCAATCACAACATCTCCCTGATCAAAGAAATTTTTACCTAGTGCCATCGTTTTACCGTGTAACGGTCTACAAAATTGACAAGCATCTGGTTCTGCATACCATTCCTTAGCCTCTACGACACCACTATCCTTAAACGCCTGTTCGTTAGCATTAGCATTAAACCTTGCTGTTTCGGTATTAGATATTAACAATGCTCTCTTGTTGGTTGCGGAAGCAAATACATTTTTAATTCTTTTCGAAATATCATTAATACCCTCATTCTCAGCTAACCCATCTTTTACCTTATCTTTAATTAATTGATTGGTAGTTTCCGTAACCTCTTTGGCAAAACGTCTTGAGTCAGCTTTCATCAATTTCCGTATCTCTTCACTATTCATGTCCATCGTCATGTTAACCCCAAGCAAAAGAAATGTTGCATTGCCAGACTCTTCAAATAATTGAGCTAATATAGGGGCTATCTTAGTAATTTCAACTGCTGACTCAATATTTACATTCAATAATAATTTATCTATATCTATGTCTTTGGTTGTTAGTTTTTCTGGAGTTAAACTCTCTTTCCTAATATCTAATTCTTTCTGAGCATAAAGAGCGTCTAGTACTTTCTTCTCCTGGCTTTTAAAAATACCGACTTGTTCCTTTAGTACTTTCTTGCCAAACTTATCAAAGTAAACAGCTTTTGCGTTAAAAAAATGTTCTTTCTTTTTGTTATCAAGCTGTTTCCTCTCAACTATTCTGTCCTCGATTTTCTTCTCAACTGTTTTAACTTTTTCATTTTCCGTTTTAGCAAGCATCTCTTTCTTTATTTTTTCCTTTAACAATGTTTCAAGGTTACGAACCTTATCATTAAAAGCTAGAACTCTTCCGTCTTTAGCTTTTACCTGTCTAAATCTTTTATAAGGAGCAATACTCTTTTCCCCTTCAACTCCAACAGTTCTCTGTTCGCCAACTGGCATTAAGTTAAGCGGCAAATAAGGAACATCCATGCCATCTAATGGATCTAACCCTTCGTATGCCCTAACCTCATTAACCGTTAAGTAGCCACTATTAATTCCAGATTCATATAATCTTAATTTCTCTTCCTTGTCTTCTGGAACTGGACTAACGAAATCCAAATACATGCCTTCCGTGTCGCCAAACATTGGTAAATAAAATTCATTCAATTGCTGAACGATTCTTTCTAGGTCTGGCTCTATCGTATATTTTGTAAAAATGTATTGTGCGGTCTTGGCAGAAGAAAAGTTAACGCCTTCCGTTTGTGCAACAATAGCTTTAGGAACCCTGAACATCGCCAATATCTTGTCCCTAACAAATCGTTGCTGTTCAGAAAAACCCATATCAGTATGGCTAAACCCAAACTCCTTCAACTCCATGTCTCCAAATAAGACCATCGTCTTGTGTGCATTGTTAGTACCTTCGTGCTGTTTCCTCAAAGAAGCCTTCAATCTCTCTTTCTGCTCTGTCTTCATGTTTTCCATATTCTTGACAGTCAGAATACTATCTGGTCTTGCTTCGTTTTGAAAAAACCTATAGTTCCACTCCTCAGACTCATCATCTATGTCCACAGTCCTCGCAGCATATTCCATAACTCCCTTACCCCTAAAAGGATTTGCAGGATTCGGACACTTTAAGAATACCACCTCGTCTACATCAAGAGTAACCTTCTGATTATTGCCAATATCATACTCATAACCAACAATAACTTTATCTTTGTCTGGCTTAGGTCTTATCTTGTCTGGTCTCAAGAAATAAATAGCAGACGGAACCCCATTCTCTTTCTCGATAAACCACGGAGCTTCACCTACTAATTTCAAATATGTTTCAGTAAGCCAGAAATGGTCAAACTTAGTAGTAAAACCATTAACCTTGTACAAAATATCTAATGACGGATGATCTACTATCTCCTTTACTTCTCCATTACTCTCCATCTTATATAATTTCAATTCGACAAAAGCAACTGAATCTGCAATAGCAGAAACAGCAGCGTATGTCCACCCAGACATCGCTTCAATAAACTTCTTCCTGTCCCCAGTTGACAAATCCAAACCACCGTAGCCTGCTACTTCGTATCCAGTAGGATTTTTTCTTGTAGCACCATGCTCTAAACTAGCCTTATTCTTGCTACCGAAAAGTCTTTCCCAAAAACCCATATTTTTTACAATTAAAAAACGCCTTAACCCACAAACTTAATTTCATCACAAAATTCAGCTCGTAAGCTAAGGCGTTTAGCTGCTCAGACTATCTCGTAAGTATAGTCATTACTAAATCCTTTACAAATTTATTGCGAGATACTACCTGACGATAGTAAACCGCAACAAATTAACAAAAAGACATACAATACAATTTCTATACTAATAATACAAGTATCTATAAATACTGTCAAGTTTTTTTAGTATTTATTCCGTTCTCAACCTCATCTAAATATAGCTTTATGTTTTTCTTGTTACTATTTATAAGCTCATCAGACGTAAACTCATCTAAACATCTCTTGCATTTAAAAGTTTTACCCCTCTTTAGAAAGGGCTCTTTGGTCTTTGTTATAATAGATCCGCATCTACTTCTTGGGCATCTCCAAATATACTCCATAGCTTCTTCTCTAAACTTTCCTTGAATCATATCGTTCAACGATAATACATCTCCTTTTAAATACCTACTCCTTAACATCTTTAATTTTACGATTTTTAATAATTTCATTTATCAATGCTTTTAATTCAGATATAGAAATTTTTACATCCCACTTCTCTTTTAATTCTTTAGTTCTTTCTTTAACTTCCTTAACTCGTTCATCACAATCCTTAAATCTTTTTAATTCATCAATGTTAGTAGCTACGGGTAGCCCAAGTGCTATTCCAGCCAACGTCTTGTTATTACTCTTAAACTTCCACTTCCCCTTACTAGCCTGTGGATTTAAAAGCATATCTCCTTTAAGAATATTTTCATTAGCCGTTAAGTAATTCCACCTATAATTAAATACCTCAATTCTACCTATTTCATTAGGTTGAGGGATAAAATCCTTATCAGATACTACTACTAAGTCAAGGTTATTTTCTATAAGATACTTAACTGCTGGCTTCAACATCTCAAAATTATTAGAATACCCAAACCAAGTAATCATGTTAGCCGTACCAAAATGCTTTTTCTTTATATTGTAAAAGTTAAAATCTACTCTATCCGGAATACATACAACTGGCTTGTCAGTAAACTTCCTCAATGCCTCTGCTAACGCTTCTGTCGATGTAGTAACAGCATCCACATTGTCTATCATTTGTTTTGTCCTATATCCCCAATGTAAAAAATCAGGATCGCAAAGATCAAATATCTTTATTCCTTTAAATACTTTTGCGTGTTCTACCCAATATGCTTTCTGATAAATAACAAAATCATATTCTTTACCCTGAACAAACAGCTCAACATTATCCCAATGATTAGCTATCCAAGTACCACGAATACGAGAACTTCCTATATCAGTCCTTCCTTCGTAGCGTTCGAAGGTGCAAATCCCACCTCTTATTTTTTCACTTTTTAACATATTGATTTCCTTTAAATTTTTTAGTTTTATTATGACATTTTTTACATAAAGTTAATCCGTTAGATACTTCATATCTTAAATCTTCATAATCTCTCCAGCACTTAATATGATGTGCCTCTAAATAAACACTTTTACCATTTCCACACATTGTTCCACATTCTTGGCAAGTATAACTATCCTTTTTAAATACTTTCTCTCTCCAATCTCTATATTTTTTAGTGCCTAAATCTCTAACATTTTTCTTTATACCATTTCCCCCTTTAGCTATACTAATCTTTCTTTTAGATAAATCTGTATGCTCTTTATAATGAGAACACATTATTATTTTAGCTCTTATCTTTGAAGCACAACTCTGACATAATCTTGATTCACACTGATAATTTGTTTTACATAAACTTTTACCACACTTTTTACATTGAAAATCGAATCTCGTTTTTACAAATCTACCGAACTTATCTCTTTTCATCGCCTTTCATTTTATCTATTTCCATACTATTTATTTAATTATTTTTTATACAAATTAGGTTTATCATAAGGATATTTTTCCCCCTCTTTACCTCCCTCTACAAAAACAAACTTGCAATTAATCATTTCCTTTATCTGTTTTCTTTGGTCTGCATAAGGACATATTACAGAAACAATTACGTTACATCCTTGTAAATCTAACATCTTCGCTAATCCTGCCACCCTATTATTCTGCTCCCTCCTATCCTTTTCTGATAATTTTAAATCTGTCCAGATCCCTCTTAACGTATCACCGTCTAAAAGGATTGCTTTATGAAACGGGCTTGATACATCTAAATCAATAGCACCGCAAGTTGCAAGAGCTTCTGCAATAGTAGTTTTCCCTGCACCACTATTTCCCGTGAACCAAGTTATACTCATATTATTTTCCTATTTTAAATTTCTTATAAAAAACAAGGTTATAAATAAAATACCAAAATGTCGTAATTGTATTTAAGTATAAAGATCCTATAATAGCTTTTGATAGAACACCGCTTATTATAAATAAAATTATAGTATGCAATATTATTACTGAAATTCTATACAATAAAGTGTTCAACAATAATATTTTATTGTTTATTTTTCTCATCTCGTATTTTAGTTGCTGATATTTCTTCTGTTTCTTTACCTACTGCTATCTCTCTAATACCCCAACCAACCTTTCTTCCATAACACACTTCTGTGATATCTGGTATTTTAATAATCTTTACTCTATCTTTTTTTATTTCATATCTATACGCTTTTTTAATCATTGCCTTTCTTTGTCCAATACTATATGGATTGCTTTCAGTTCGTTCAGTATCTCTTAACGCTATAACTATATTCTTCCCTTCTTCAAGAACCTTATCCATTATAGCTTTATGCCCATCATGAAAGGGCTGAAATCTTCCTATAAAAAGTGAATATTCTTTTTTAGTTTTAGTAAAACCATCATATCTCATATTTTTATTTTTTAATTAATTTACTTTTTCCCATAATTCACAATCACTTTTTCTAAAACGTCACGCCATTCTTTTCTGTATCTTTCTCCACTAAATATTTTTTTAGCAGTCTCTTTTCCTTTCTGTCCAACCTCAATCGCCTTACCATAGCTACCTATTAACCCCTCAATTAAATCAGCAACGAATACTGGATTCCTTAATGCCCTATACCCATTAACTCCATCCTCTATGAATTGATCAGCATCCTGATTCAACGTAGTAACAACACAGCACCCAGATAACATCGCTTCTGTACGAGCTCGTGGCATCGGACTTTGCCTTGTCGGATTAAAATAAATTAAACTCCTGCCGAGAAATTCCCTATATTCATCCCAATTCCTAAACCTTGCATCTACCGTAATATGACAATGCACTATATTCCTTTCCCATAACTCCTCTCTTACTGCCCTCAAGAAATTCCTGTCATAATACTTAGGCAATCCACCAGGGCTTATCATCGTAACTACCCTCGGCTCCTTCGATAAATCTCTCCACTCTTCTGGATCCAACCCGTGCCAAATAGTCTTTGCTTTTGGGTTACCATCAAAACCCCACTGCTTTCGTGCAGCGTGAGAATTAAAAATAAAGAAATCAATATCTTTAGTGACCTCTTTAAACTTCTTTATTAGTTTACTACTCATCCCTACTTGATCTTTAGTAAATCCTAACGCCTCATAGTTCTCAGTCGTAATATCAGAAGAAAACATCTCTGGATAATAAGGAGTACCGTGCATAATCAAAATCTTAGGGATATCTTTTATAACAGAATTAACTTCTCTAAATAAAGAACCTTTACCAATCTCCCACAACTTTGGCTCCAAGCATTGTTGATCAATATGCAATAAGGCAACATCGTACTCTCCTTTCTCGTATTGTGCTACCCACTCAAAACCATAGTCTTCTTGTGGACCCCTAGGCATAGTATCGAAAGACCTTCTGTGGTTTACCAACCAATACCATTTTACATTTGACAGCTTGCACAAATCGTATTGATGTGATAGATGCCACGGCATGTTAAATACTTTTATTTCTTTCATAAATATCATTTAATTAATTGATTCATTTTTAATCCCTAATTGTTTCAACAATGAATCAATTAGTAATTGTTTGATTCGTACATTTTATATAACTTCAGTTTAGAACTAATAATATCCTGCTTTTTTTCTGGAGTTCTCTTTGAACTAATCATAGGCGTACAAGTAGCACTTGGAAGAAAGACAAACCTTCCACCTTGATTAATAAATCTATCTCTTATTTCTTGGCTCATACCGCCATACCTATCAATTCTCTCGTTAAACATTCCAAAATTTATAAATATCTTTCTTTTGATAGCACTAAAGTTTTCAACGAAACTTTTCTTTCCAGAACCCTTGTCCCCAAACACCCAACACTTGGCTCTTTCTGAATTACGAAGAGCTTCTACGAATATTTTTATCGCATTCTCATCAGGATCTAATCTGCTATCTAAAAATACCAACATCTTTCCTTCTGCATTAATAGCCATCATGTTCCTAGACATTGCAAGATTATATCCATCTCTACCAGTAAAATTTAATTTCAATGTTAGATTAGGAAACATCTTCTTTAACCTAGCCTTTTCGGTAGTAAACGTTGTAGCAAAATCTAATTCTTCATCAAAACATATTAAAGCCTCAATGTTCTTATATGATTGAATAGTTAATGACTCTAAAATCTTTTCAACTTGTTTAATCCTGCTATGCGTTGCTGGAATAATAACAGAAACTAAAGGATCATCTTTGTAAAATACCTCATTATAAACCTTGGAATACCTATAAGCCATTTTCTCTTGCGTATAATTCTTCACAGTTTCCCAACCATTCTTCCTTAATTTATTTCTTAAATCTTCATCAGTCATTATTCTATCAACCGCAACCTTCAACGCTTCCTTATCTCCGAATGGAATAACTAAAGCATTCTCTTCATCAACAGCCCATTCCCTTGCTATACCGTTAGGTGTAGTGATTATCGGTACCCCACAAGCCATCGCTTCAAGGTATTCTAAAGTGTTACCACAAAAACAAGCACATCCATTCCTTCTGACTAACATAATATGATTAGGAACTTCTGCACAATATACTTTTCCTTCATAATCAGGGACTACAGACATATCGTATTTTTTTCTTATATAGCTATCAGTTTTTTTAACTCTTTCTGATATTTTATACTGTAGATTTTTTGTTTCTATCCAATGATTGTTACACCAAGACTTTTGTCCTATTCTATCTATTACCTTAACATCTCCATTTCTACCTATTTTAATAAGACATTCTTGTATATCACCTATCAATCTTATAGAACTTGAATAAAACTCTCTCCATCCAGCCTCTCTAACATGCTTATCCCCAAAATAATCTAAAAATATTTCAATCTGCCTGGGTGTACTATACTTTATAAAATCAGGAATTTTCTTATTCTTTGCTCCACAACCAATACATTTAACTAAATCATTATTCTTTATAAATTCAACATTAAATACATTTAGTCCATTATCATATTCTTTATAGCTTAAACCTAATTTATCTAAAATCTCTTTACCTCTTTTAACCTTATCTTCTCTCATAACAGAAATAACAAGTCTTTTTTCGTCACACCAACCATCAGCAATCATCATGCCCCAAAGAGCAACCATTTCATCATTTACAATATCATACCCGTCCCAACTACAAACTCTTTTAATTTTAAACTTACTAGGCAAGTCACCTGCCTTTACTAATTCATAAGGTTTATAAACTTCTTCTCTATCAACTCCAGTTGTAGGTTTAGAAACCCACATATTATGACCAGGCGTTACCATTAAATCTACTGTAGAATTCTGTATTTTTATTAGCTCTTTCTTATCTTCATATTCTACTAATTTAACTGGTTTTTGATATTCTAACTTTTCTGTCTTTGGATTAAGAGTTGCAATCTCATCTTCTTTTGTTAAATCCATAAATAATATCCACCCTCTACTAGTCAATACTTCAGTATCAGCCGAATAACAACCTTCTTCGTACCCGTCTATTGAATTACCAACATAACAAGTTAAGCTCTTGTAATAATCAAGTCTATCCTCGTCTTTACAATCCATAAAACTAAAATTGATATTCTTCTTAGCTTCTTCGCTAATAGTATTAAAATAAGTAGCTTTATCCTGTCTTCCCATAAACATTACTTGGTAACCTAATTCCAAAGACACTTCGGCAATTTCTTTTAATCCTTTCCAGGGAACAATTCTTCCAGCATACCCGACAGCAGGTTCTTCTGGGTCTTTCCCTTCATAAACAAAATAACTCAAATCTATTCCGTGCTGTATTTGAGTTATCCTCTCTTCTGGATACTCGCACTCATCCACTAAAAATTGTTTACATTTGGCAGTATGCGTAACTATATGATCTACTCCAATCTTATCCCAGTCAGCAAATTTTAACGCTTTAGTCCTTTGATTATGATGTGTCAATACAATCTTCCTACTTTTTAATTCTTCACAACTCTCAAGCAGTTGAGAACAAGACCTAAAATACTCAAAATGAATAATATCTGGATCAAATTCATTAACAACATCCATAAACTCTTTTTGTATATCTTCACTAGCTGCATCTCTCGGATGAACATAATGACATCTGAAAGTATGATGTGGATTATATTTAATCTTTACTTGAACTAACTGATCTATCGCCCAACCAGCTACATCTGGAACAATTAATAT
>Ga0208769_1000579_pt1 | contig 17219 bp, 20 predicted proteins | sample AntAceMetag02UKC_FD_184768 | JGI IMG/M metagenome (GOLD analysis project Ga0208769, IMG submission 184768) | Saline lake microbial communities from Ace Lake, Antarctica- Antarctic Ace Lake Metagenome 02UKC (SPAdes) (version 2) | ecosystem: Environmental > Aquatic > Non-marine Saline and Alkaline...
TTTTTATGATTTGAATATGCGGAGGTGGCACAGCGGCTACTGCGTTCGCCTGCAGAGCGAATATTCGTGGGTTCGAGTCCCACCCTCCGCTTTTATTAAAGTAGTGCCTACCAAAATATTTAAATAGTTATTTGTAGTACCTAACAAATGGCATTTATTGTTAAGAAAACAATTCATGGAAAAGGATATTATTATCTTAATGAGAATAAAAGAGTTGACGGAAAAGTAAAGACGAAAACTCTTGCTTATCTTGGGAAGACAAAAAAAGAGGCTGAAAAAAAAGCGAAAGAGTTTTTGAAGAAGATGGAGGAGAAACCGAAGAAGATTCCAGAAGAGAAGATAGAAATGGTGAAGAAAGATATTTCAATTGAAGAGATGGCCATGTTTTGTAAAAGAAAAGGATTTGTATATCCTTCAGGGGATATTTACGGTGGGATTTCTGGTTTCTGGGACTTTGGACATTTGGGAGTAGAACTAAAAAATAATATTAAACAAAGTTGGTGGAATTTTCATGTTAGAGGTAGAGAAGATATTGTTGGGATAGATGGAAGTATTATAACAAACCCCAAGGTCTGGGAAGCATCTGGGCATGTCGCTAATTTTTTGGATGTTGCTGTGGTTTGTAAAAAATGCGGAAATAAAACTAAAATAGATAAACATGAAATTGGAAAAGTTAAATGTGAAAAGTGTGGGGGAGACTTTGAAAATAAAGGAGAATTTAATCCGATGTTTAGCACGCAAGTCGGACCGATTGTAGAGAGTTCTGTGAAATCTTACCTTCGTCCAGAAACTGCTCAATTAATTTTTACAAATTTTAAATATGTTCAGGATAATGCAAGAATGAAATTGCCTTTTGGTATTGCACAGATTGGAAAGTCATTTAGGAATGAAATTGCTCCAAGGGATTTTTTATTTAGGGCAAGAGAATTTGAGCAGATGGAAATTGAATATTTTGTGGATCCAAAAAAGAAATGCCTTTATGAAATTCCAGATGTTAAGGTATTGGTTTATTCTGCTGAAATGCAGAAAAAGAATTTAGAGCCAAAGAAAATGACATTGCAGAGTGCGTATAAAAATAAAATTATCCAGACAGATTGGCATGCTTATTGGTTGGCTCAAGAATTTTTATGGTTTGTAAACTTGGGAGCAAATCCAGATAAATTTAGAATAAGGCAACATACTGCCGATGAGAAATCCCATTATGCTCTTGATACGTGGGATTTTGAATATAATTTTCCATTTGGATGGAAAGAGTTACAAGGAATGGCGAATAGAACTGATTTTGATTTAAAACAACATGAAAAATTTTCTAAGAAGGATTTGAAGATTTTTGATGAAGAAACAAAAGAAAAGCTTTTACCCTCTGTTGTTTGTGAACCCAGTCAAGGTGTTGAAAGAGCATTTTTAGTTTTTATGTTTGATGCATATTTTTACGACGAGCAAAAGGGAAATGTTGTTTTAAGATTACATCCAAAACTTGCTCCGATTAAAGCTGCAATTTTTCCGATAGTTAAACGAGAAGAATTAGAAAAGATAGCAAAGAATATTTTTGAAGAATTAAAAGAAGAGATGAATGTTGTTTATGATAAATCTGGAAGTATTGGAAGAAGATATGCTCGGAATGATGAAATTGGAACTCCTTTTTGTATAACTATCGACGAGGAATCTGTAAATAAAAAAGATGTTACTATTAGAAATAGAGATACAAAGAAACAAATTAGAATTAAAATTTCTGAATTAAAAGAAATGTTGAATAAATTAATTGACGGAAAAATTAATTTTGAAGAAATTAAAACTAGATAATCTGTTTTGTCGACGGAGAAAAATATAAATTAACGTAAAAATTCTGCAAAAGTTTATAAATAATGATTTCTTAATAAGGATAATTAAATAAGAGGTGATATATGGCAAAACCAAAAACATCTAAACAACTTGTGGTTAAGATAGGTTCTCTTAAAAAGCAGTTAGTTAAAGTGGAAGCACAAAAAAAGAGGACAGTAGCAGCAGAAAAAAAGAAAATGGCAACAAAGAAAAAAGCACCAGCTAAGAAAAAGACAACAAAAAAGAAAGCCCCAGCTAAGAAGAAAGTAGCAAAAAAGAAAAAGAGATAAGGAAGCGTTTTTTGTTTTTGAAAACGGTTTATTGGTTTTCAATATCTTTTTAAATTAGTTTGTTTTTTTGAATTAATGAATGATTGTGTTTTTTGTAAGATAGTTAGGGGGGAGATTCCTTCTGACAAAATTTATGAAAGTGATAATTTTATTTCTATTTTAGATGCAAATCCCAAGTTTGAAGGCCATACAATAGTCATATCAAAAAAGTATCTTGAAAATTTAATTGAATTACCTTCTTCATTTGGAGAAGAATTATTAGAATGTGTTAAAGAAACAGCTTCCATTTTAATGAAAAAATATGAAGCAGAAGGATTTAATTTTATGAATAATAATTCAGAGGTTGCGCAACAACTTATACCTCATTTACATTTTCATATTCTTCCGAGAAAAAAAGGGGACGGAGAAATTAAGATTGTGCATTAGTTTTTTTGTTTATTATGAATCCTATAAAAAGAGCAAAACATATGCCAAGACTATCTGTAAAAATATCCCCGATACTTGCATCACGAAGAGGCACGAAGAGTTGATGGATTTCATCAGAGATAGAATATAAAAGAGAGATTATTCCTGTTAAGATTATGTGGGATTTTTCTAATTTTTTATTTCCTTTTATTGAATTAAATAGAAAAAAGGCTAATAAGAAGAATGCTATAAAATGGTATGCATAACTTAACCAAATATTTTGTATCCCCCCAGTAGTTCCTTGTAAGGTAGAAAAATAAAAGATTTCAATTGCCATTAATGTGGTTAAAACAATTGCTAGCCATCTATGTTTATTGAATAAACGAGTCATAAAATAAGTTTTATTTTTGACTTTATAAATTGTCAGATAAAATGTCTCTGGAGAGATTTTAACTCTCGACCTCTGCCTCATGAGAGCAGCGCTCTAAACTCTGAGCTACAGAGACAAAAAGATTAGATAAGAAGCGTTTAAAAAGTTTGAGATTGGGATTATTTCTGAATTTTTGATTGTTCGTTTTTCTTAATTCTTGTGGCTAAGCCCGCCAATTGATTTCTCAATTTTTTCCCAATTTTCATGTTATTAATTATTTTTTTATTTTGTTCGAAATCATCTGAAAATGTAACTCCTTCTTGAATTAGAGTATTTGCAGATCTTCGTATTGCTTTTGATTTTATTTTTCCCATGTTAAAATGTTTTTTTGAGACTTTTTAAATATTCTTGTCAGAGCTTTCCATCTTTTCAACTCCTTCTAAACCTTTTATAGCTTCAATTAAACCTTGCACTTTTTTGAGGGGTTCTCCCAAGCAGAGGATGCTATATTGAGTGTATTTTTCAGAAATCTTTTTGTGGGCTTTAATAATATCATCTTCATTGATTCTTTTTTTATTATATGCTACTAAAATACTTTCTTTATCTTCTTTTTTTATTTTTAAAATTAGTTCATTTTTGCTGAAATATTCAATGTCTAAAATTTCTGTCGCCTTGGAGGACAAGAATTCTTTTATTTCATTGAAAAATTTATCTTTGCTTTTAGTTGCTTTTGGAGTCGTCTTTTTTTTGATTATTGGTTTGGGTTCTTCAAAGATGTTTAATGTTTCTGCTTTTTTTGCTGGTTCTGGTTGAGGTTTTTGTGGCGGTTCTGGATGAGAAGTTAACGCGGGTTTGGATTGAGGAATTTCTAATTGATTTTCTGGAATTAAATAATATCTCCAAAAGATTTCTTCTCCTTTCTTGAATGGAACTGCAAAATCTTTGATTGCTCTCAGTGCAACTCTGATTGCTGGAAGTTGTTCTGAATCCTTGAGAAATTTTTTTCTTTGAAGGAGAGTGAATGCATCTTTTTCTTTATCTTTAAGATGTTGAGAGAAATTTTCAAGATGTTTTTCTTGTCCAGGGATATAATAAATTGGAGAATTACCTACTTTCATATGGCTTATTTTTATTTTTCTTTCAGATAAGAGTTCAGAGAGAAAAGCAGAAGCAAATAACATACTGAGTCCAGTTCCTTTAGCAATATGTACTGGTAAGCTGGGGCCCCTTTGATTTAATATAAAAAAAATCTTTTGTTTAAGTCCTGAAGTATCTTGTGTTGGCATTGAAAATCGTTTGAAATTTATTTGATAGAAAGAGAGGTAAATAGATTATAAAGTTTGTTATGGTCGTAACCATTTTATTTCATAATACGTTATATCTCCTTCTTCGTCGACAATTGCTATAAGTAAATTTTTCTTTGTTGAATTTGCAACTCTGTTTTTTGCAGAAAATTCATGCCAAGTAAGCCTTCCCGATTCATAATCTGTGAAAACAATCCACTTGGCATGTTTTTTCCCTGGTTTTGAACCTTTTTCATACACTCTAAATTCTGCTCCGAACTTGAGGGCAGTTTTTACGATATATCCTTTTTCTCTAAGATTCTTGAATACTGGGTATTTAATCTGAATTTTTTTATCAAATCTTTGCAGTTTTTTTAGTAATTCTTTTTTAGTAATTTCTTTTCCTTTAACGAGAACGCTTATTTTTCCTTTTTCTACTAAGAATAATGTTTCTGAAAATGTGTACTGAATTTTTTCTCCGACTGGTTCTCCAAAAGAACTTTTTTTATATAGAGAATGTGCTTCTGAAGAATTTGTGCTAATGATTCTTCCAATAAAATGGGCTTCAATTTTTTTCATGTTTTGATTAGTAAATGAGAATATTTAAAAGTTATTGAGTGGTTTATTTGATATGGATTACAATTTTAAATCTTTGGAAAGTAAATGGCAAAAAAAATGGGAAAAGAAGAAAATTTTTGAGGTGAAACCGGGTAAAAAGAAATTTTATTGTTTAGAGATGTTTCCGTACCCTTCTGCTTCTGGTTTGCATATGGGACATGCTTTTAATTATACTATTGGGGATATTTATTCGAGATTTAAGAGGATGCAAGGATTTAATGTGCTTTATCCTATGGGCTTTGATGCATTTGGATTGCCTGCTGAAAATGCTGCAATAAAAGCACACAAACATCCTGCGAAATATACTGATTCTGCGATTAAGAATTATATTAAACAAATGAAAAGTTTGGGTTTGAGTTATGATTGGTCTAAGACCTTGAGAACTTGTGATAAAGATTATTATAAATGGAACCAGTTTTTCTTTTTGAAATTTTTAGAGAAGGGGCTTGTGTATAAAAAGAAGGCGCCGGTTAATTGGTGTCCAAAATGTAAAACTGTTTTGGCAAATGAGCAGGTGCATAATGGAAAATGTTGGAGACATGAAGATACTAATGTTGAGACTAAGCATCTTGAACAATGGTTTATTAAAACGACTGCGTATGCTGAAGAACTTTTGACTTGTATTGATGATTTGGAATGGCCAGACAGAATAAAGATAATGCAAAAGAATTGGATAGGTAAAAGTTATGGGACTGAAATTAATTTTGAAATTGATGGAGAAAAATGGCCAATTTTTACAACTCGTCCTGATACAATTTATGGGGTTACATTTATGGTAATTTCTGCGCAGCATCAAAAATTAATGGAGTTAGTTACAAAAGAACATAAAAAAGAAGTTGGAGCTTTTATTAAAAAGATAAAATCTGTTTCTGAAAAAAACAAGGTAGATTTAGACAAGGAGGGCGTTTTTACAGGGAGTTATGCAATTAATCCAATGACAAAAGAGAAAGTTCCTGTTTGGGTTGGTAATTTTGTTGTAGCAGATTATGGGAGTGGAATGATAATGGCTGTTCCCGCACATGATAAAAGGGATTTTGATTTTGCTAAAAAATATAAGATTTTAATTAAAGAAGTAATTAAAGAAGAAAAGAATAAACAAGAGATTTACACTGGGGCGGGGGTGCTGATTAATTCTGGAAATTTTAACGGAATGGAAAGCGAAAAAGCAAAAATAGAAATTACTAAATATTTGGTTAAGAAAAAAATAGGGAAAAAAGATATTCAATATAAACTTAAAGATTGGCTTGTTTCTCGGCAAAGATATTGGGGGACACCGATTCCCATAGTTTATTGTGATAAATGTGGAATTGTTCCTATTCCTGAAAAAGATTTGCCTGTGGTGTTACCAGAAAAAGTTCAGTTTGGAAAAGGTAATCCATTAGAGAGTGCTAAAAATTGGATTAATACAACTTGTCCAAAATGTAAAGGTAAGGCAAGAAGAGAAACAGATACCATGGACACATTTTTTGATAGCTCTTGGTATTTTTTAAGATATTGCGACAACAAAAATAAAGAAGTACCTTTTGATGCAAAGAAAGTAAATTATTGGATGCCTGTTGACCAATATATTGGAGGTTCTGAACATGCTTGTATGCATCTTATTTATGCGAGGTTTTTTATTAAGGCTTTACGAGATTTGGGCTTTGTAAAATGTGATGAACCGTTTACAAGATTATTCAATCAAGGAATGTTGCATGGGAGTGATGGGAACAAGATGTCAAAATCATTAGGTAATGTAGAACTACCAGAAAAGGTTTCTGAAAAGTATGGCATTGATACGGCTCGTTTGTTTTTGATTTCTATAGCCTCCCCAGATAATGATATTAATTGGAACGAAAAAGGAATTGAAGGAAGTTTAAAATTCATTAAAAAAGTTATAGCTTATTTTGAAAAAGTTAAAATTGGTAAGGCAGATGCAAAAACAGAAAGTAAACTTAATAAAATAATTAGAAACACGACAAATCAAATTCAAAAGTTCAAATATAATCTTGCAATTATCCAGATAAGAGAGTTATTTAATTCATTACCTGATGAAACAAGCAAGGATGTTCTTGGGAAAGCGTTGAAACTTTTGCATCCTTTCTGCCCACACATTACAGAAGAACTTTGGAACAAGTTAGGAAATAAATCTTTTATTAGTTTAGAGAAATGGCCAGAAGTAAATGAAAAGAAGATTGATGAAAACTTAGAGAAAGAAGAAGAAGCAATTGGAAAACTTGTAGGGGATATTAATTATGTTAAGGGATTGATTAAGTCAGAAATTAAAAAAGGGTTTGTTTATGTGATTCCTCCTGAAAAAGAATTTTATTTGAAAGAGAAAGAGGGAATTTGTAAGAGGACAAGTTTGGATATCGAAATTTTTGCTTTGAATGATAAACAAAAATATGACCCAGAGAATAAGTCTAAGAAAGCAAAACCAGGTAAACCTGCAATTTATTTAGAATAGATTTTTATATTGTTCCTTCTTGTTTAATTTATGGAGGAAAAAGGGGGAAAAGTTAAATTAACTCGTCCTAAATTATTTAAAAAAAAGAGAGCGATTGTATTTTTGCTAATTTTTCTTTTTTTGTTTATTGCTCTTTTAATTATTTATTTTTACTTCCCTTCAAAGAATGTTTGTGGAGATGGAACCTTTTATGATTCTTGTTCTGAAAGAAAACCTTATTTTTGTGAACAAGGGGTTCTTATTGAAAAAGCTTCTATTTGTGGGTGTTCTGAAAATTTGACACTTGAAGTAGATTCTTGTTTTTCAGAATATCAAGCAGATTCTAAGAATATAACTTTAAATTATATTTTAAGGGGGGAAGAAGGAGAAATTTTATTTACTGTGTATGGAGGTTTGTCAAAATATGTTTCTAAATTGCCCCGTTCTATTAGTTTAGGGAATGGGGATATTCCTTCTAAAGAAGATTTTAAATTGCGACGACTTGATGAAAAGAACCAAGAAGTTTTGCTTGTCCCCTTAATAAAAAAAATACAAAATATGTTCGAAACTGAAAAAGACCAAGTGAGGGTGGCAGTAAGTCTTGTGCAGAAAATTCCTTTTGGGAATTCTGAAAAGATTGTAAAGGTTAGTGGAAGCGAAGTGGATTATGCAAGATATCCTTATGAGGTTTTATATGATGAAGAAGGAGTTTGTGGAGAAAAAGCAGAGTTGTTAGCATTTATTTTGAGGGAAATGGGTTATGGTGTGGCTTTTCTTTATTATCCTGCAGAAAATCATGAAGCTCTTGCTGTAAAATGCCCGAGGAGGCATAGTGTAGCGAAAACAGGCTATTGTTTTATTGAAACAACTGGACCTGCAATAATGACAGATGATTCAATAGAATACGTGGGCGTGGGAGAATTAAGTTCAAAACCAGAGTTAATTATCATTTCTGAAGGAAAATCTCTTGGTAATTGGTGGTATGAATTTAGAGATGCCAATGTTTTGATGTTAGCAAGACATTTGATAGAAAAGGATTCTCTTTTTGCTTCTTTGATGTATAATAAAGTTAGTAAACTTAATGAGAAATATGGGTTGAGAGAAGATTATAATATTTAACAAAGAATAGCTTTAATTCTTCGGGAGCCTTCACCAACAGATTCTTGTTTTGTGATTTTGAAATTTCCAAGTTCACAGGTATTTTTTACATGTGGTCCTTTACAAATTTCTTTTGAAAAATCTCCAATAGTATAAACAGAAACTTTGTCTCCGTATTTTTCATCGAAAATTCCTCCTGCTCCTTTTTCTCGTGCTTCTTTAAGCGCCATTTCTTCTTTACAAACTTTACATGCTCCTTTTATTTGTTTGTTCACTAAATTTTCAACATCACTTACTTCTTCTTCGGTTAATTTTCTTGGAAAAGAAAAATCAAGTCTCATTCTTTCGGCAGTGATATTAGAACCTTTTTGAATTATATTAGGATTTTTTAAAACTTTTCTCAATGCAGATAAAAGTAAATGTGATGCTGTGTGGAGTTTTGTTGTAGCATCAGAATTATCTGCAAGCCCTGATTTAAATCTTCCAACAGAAGCTGTTCGCGAAAGTTCTTGGTGTTTTTTACATTCTTGTTCAAAATCTTTTTTAGAGAATTTTATTTTCCTTGTTTTACATTCTTCTTCAATCATTTCTAATGGAAAACCATAACTTTGATAGAGAAGAAATGAATCTTTGCAATCTAAGGATTTTTTATCTTTAGTTACTTTTTCAAAAACATTCAATCCTTTTTGGAGAGTTTGATTAAATTTTACTTCTTCTCGTTTTAATTTTTCTAAAATTTCTTTTTTGCTTTTTTGTAAATATTTATAGTCATTATAAATTTCAAAAACAGGCTCTGATATTTTATCTGTAAAATTATTAAGACCTAATTTTTTTCCATATCTTACAGCTCTTCTAATTAATCTTCGTAAAACATACCCTTGCTCAGTATTGCTTGGAATTATTCCTTCAGCTAATATGAAAACTGCTGCTTTGATATGGTCTGCAATTATTCGCATAGGTTTCTCATTTCCTTTGTATTTTTTTCCAGAAATTTTTTCTATTTTTTCTATGATTGGTTTAAAGCAATCTGTTAGATAGTCGTCATCAAGTTTATTCAAGATAGCGATTGTTCTTTCAACACCCATGCCTGTATCTACATTTTTTTGTTTTAATAATTCAAATTTTCCTTGGACTGTTTTTTTGTATTGCATAAATACATTATTCCAAATTTCAAATTCATTCACAAAAATTTCTGTATCTGGTCCACAAGGGCCTGTTTTGCCTGCAGGACCCCACCAGTTTTCTGCTTTGGGTAAAAATTTTATTTTAGTTATCCCTACTTCTTTCCAAATCTTTTCTGCTTCTGTGTCCTTTGGTGCATCTTTATCTCCCTTGAAGCAAGTAACTTGAATTTTTTCTTTTGGAATTTTAAGAGATTTAGTTAAAAATTCAAAACTAAAATTAATTGATTCTTTTTTCCAATAATCTCCTAACGACCAATTTCCTAACATTTCAAAAAAAGTATGATGGTATGTGTCTCCTACTTCTTCTATATCCCCTGTTCTTATGCATTTTTGTAAACTATAAAGCCGTTTTCCTAATGGATGAGATTGTCCCATGAAATATGGTGAAAGGGGGTGCATTCCTGCAGAAGTGAATAATGCTGTGGGGTCATTTTCGGGGATTAAACTTTCATTAGGAGATTGTCTATGTCCATTTGATTTAAAAAAATCTAAATATTTTTTGATAAGTTCTTTTCTGTTCATAGAATCCCCAAGCAATTTAATTTTAAAAATTATTGTATTATGGAAAGTTTTATAATCTGTGAGTGTAAAATGAAAACACATAAAATGGCAAACAAAAGGATATTAATTTTTTCACCTGAATTGAGAGATCAGCAAGGAATTGAGGATAGGGTTAGAGATAATTGTAAAGATATTTTTGACGCATATTATGGAGAAATAGTCATTCAAAAATTTATGAATGTAAATGAATCTATAAATCGAGGACAGAAGGTGGGGGTTGGAGGAGAGATTTTTGTAGTGTTTGATAAATATTTTGAATTAAAAGAAAGAAGAATGTATCGTCTTGCGCATAGTTTTTATCCTGAGGCTTGGAGAGAGTTTAAACAATTAAGAGCATTGGTGGGGATAACACAACAGATTTGTGAAAAAGAAGAACACATACCTTTTGTTGAATATGAAGGAGAAATGAATCTGATGAAAGAGGGAACTTTTAGAGAGAAACTTCAACTAATTAAACCGAACATTCTTGCTAAGATTTTAGAATTAGATTATGTTTCTAATTTTCCTACAACAGATTCTACTGTAAAACGGGACTTAGCCTCCAATAGATTTTAGTTTTTCTTGAATTTCTTGTAATTGGAATTCAAGACTGTCATCATATTCATCAACTCTTTTTTCTTTTATTTTTTTTATGAATTCTCTTTCTTCATCCTTCTTTTTAATTTGTGGAACTTTTAATGCAGGCAATCCCGTTTTAATTTTTTTTATATTTGCAACCAATTCTTTTATTTTCTTTTGAAGTTTTTCTTTTATTTTCAATTCTTCCATTCTAAGAAGTTTATATCTTCTTATCATTTGGGTTATTCTTAGTAAATTTGCTTGTGATTCAAGAATGTCTCTTTTTGATTGAAGTGCTTCTTCGTATTCTAACTTAACATAAACGAAATTTTCTTCTTTCATTTTATTCTACTCTAGAAAAAATATCTTGGTCTATCTTCTCAATTTGTTGTCTTGTTGATTGTATTTCTCTTTCCCATAAACTTAATTCTTTTTCTTCTTCCTCTTTTAATCTTTTTATATCTCTTAACATTTTTTCAATTTCTATTACTTGTTGCTTGGTTTTATCAAACGCATGCAAACTGTCTTCAAATTTATCTATCCTAATAAAAATAGGTTCAATTTCTTTTACTCTCCTAGCTGCTTCTCTAAATGCTATTGGTACAGGTTGACTTGAGGGCTGTCTAATGTTTCCTCCGAGGGGACGAGGCATCCTTTGTTCTCTTCGCGAAACAAATTCATCTGCTTCAGGCACCTCTGAGTCTTCCTCTTTTTCCCCAGACACGGCTTCTTTAATAGTATTTTCTGAAAATTTTTTACCTAAAGAACTATCTGGAAATTGAGGTAACTTAGACAGCGAGCCTTTTTTTTCTGATTCCTCAAATCCTGGAAACTCGGGGAGCTTGGGTAATTCAGGCAACCTTTCAAATTTTTCAGCCTCTGGTTTCCGCTTTTTTATTTCCTCTTTTTTTGTTTTTTTCTTAAACAACCCCATTTTGTAATATAATCTTTTTAATATATATAAAATAGAATACAAGTTTAAAAAACCTTCGCACATTTTTTTAAAACCGAAAGGTATTTATGTAGAATGCTTTTAATCTTTTAATGCTCAAAAAATTTCTTACAGAAGTTATTGTTGAAATCGTCGGTAAACCCGGAGAAGAATTAGTGGGATTATTAGATGGGAAAAAATATACAAATGAATTTTTAATCGCAAAAAAATTAGACCTCACAATAAATCAAACAAGAAATCTTTTGTATAAAATTTCAGATTATGGTTTAGTATCTTCGATAAGGAAAAAGGATAAGAAAAAAGGATGGTATACTTATTTTTGGAAAATTGAAATTTTTAAATCTTTAAGTTTTTTAGAAAAGCTTTTATTAAAAAGAGTTAATGAAATAAATCATCAAATAAAGAGTAGAAAAGAAAAACAATTTTATAGTTGTGAAAAATGTAGCATTGAAGTTACCGAAGAGAAAGCATTAATTCATAATTTTATTTGTAATGAGTGTGGAGAGGTTTATGGCTTAAAAGATAATTCTTCAATTATTAGGGCATTAGAAAAAGAAAAAAATAGATTTGATAAAGAGTTAGAATTGGTGGGAGAAGAAATTAGAAAAGAAGAAGAGAAAATAGAAAAAGCTAAAAATAGAAAATTGAAAAAAGAAGAGAAAGAGAAAATTGAAAAGAGAAGAATTAAACGGGAATTGACAAAAAAAGCAAAAGAGAAAGAGAAGAAAGATGCAGAAAAGAAAAATCCTACTTTGAAAAAGAAAGCCCCAGTAAAAAAAATTAAAGTTGTTAAGGGAAAATCTAAATCGAAAAGTAAAGTTGTAAAAAAGAAATCAGTAGCAAAGGCAAAAAAGAAACCAATCTCTAAACCTAAAAAGAAGGTTGCTTCTAAACCTAAAAAGAAAAAATAATTGCTGATGGTCCATTTTTATAGAATTCCTCAAAAAAAGAAAAAGAATTTATTAGGAGGATTGAGTATTAATTCTCTTCTTATCATAATTAATGTTGTTTGTTTTGTTTTATTTACAATTTTAATTTCTTCAGATGTTAAATTTTTAGATTATATTGCATTAAAACCTTCTAATATTTTGCAACTAACTTATGTTTGGACTTTTATTACGAGTATGTTTATGCATGCAGGGTTTTTTCACCTCTTTGTGAATATGATTTCTTTATTTTTTATTGGTTCTTTGATTGAGAAAATTCTTGGTGCTAAAAGATACCTTGGGATTTATTTAGCAACAGGTTTGTTCGCAGGTTTGTTTTTTGTTTTAACAAGTTTAATTGTCCCAGATAATTTTAATACTTATGCAGTAGGCGCTTCTGGCGCGTTATTTGGATTGATTGGATTGTTAATGTTGTTAACTCCAGATTTAAAAGTTTATGTTATGTTTATTCCTATCCCCATCAAGATAAAATATGCTGCCCCAGGAATTTTAATTTTGCTTTGGATTATTTCTGCAGTGGGAAATGTGCCCATTGGGAATACGGCCCATTTGGGAGGTTTGATTTTAGGTCTAGCTTATGGTTTTTATTTAAGAAAGAAATATAAAAATAAAACAAAGTTCATTCGTCAACAATTTAGTTAATATGAAAAAGAAAAGAGGAAAGTTTAGTTTAATGAAGGAGTATAAAGAATGTTGGAATTACATAAAGGAGTCTAAAAAATTTATTTACGGGGTTATTGGAGTGTTTGTGGTCTTTTCTTTGGTTGGTTTCTTTATTCCTGCGCCAGCAATAATCTCTGAATCTATTATGGAATTTATGCAAGAAATTTTAGCACAAACAGAAGGATTGTCTCAATTTCAATTAATTAATTTTATTTTTTTTAATAATCTTAAAAGTAGTTTTTTTGGAATGGTGCTAGGAGTTTTCTTTGGGGTTTTTCCTTTAATTGCAACCTTGGGAAATGGGTATATTTTAGGATTTGTTTCTGCATTGAGTGTTAATGAAAGCGGGATTATTTCTTTATTCAATCTTGTTCCCCACGGAATTTTTGAATTCCCTGCAATTTTTCTTGCATTAGGATTGGGGTTAAAATTAGGGACATTTATGTTTAAAAAAAATAAATATGATGTTCTTAAAAAAAATTTACTGCAGTCCTTAAAAGTTTTTCTCTTTGTAATCGTCCCTCTTTTAATAATTGCAGGAGTTATAGAAGGTTGTTTGATAATTTTATTAAATTAATTATCCTTTCAAGTCACTAATTCCTAACATTATAAAAATAAAGCCGATTAGAATTGTAAACCAAATTGCTCCGCCTTTTAGAAATTCCCATGCTGCTGTTCCAAAGTCCCAGAATACTCCCCAATTTTGAGAGAAGCTCCATGTAAGAATTGCTCCATTAAGCAAAATCAATCCAAACAATATTTCAGTCCATTTATTCATTGTAGTTTTAATCAGCGTTTTTCCTTTAAAAAGATTTTTGTGGTGGAATATACTAGTCTAATAAGAAGTTTTAAAAAGGAATTTTTTTTAGGGGTTATATGGATGCGATTTCATCTGATTGTGTACCAATTCCTAATTAGATTTCTAGTATTTACTCTATAAAATGAAAAAAGTTAAAGATTTTTTATGGAAGCCAACTATGTCTGTTGAAGAGCTCGTTGATAGTTTTGGCTCTGTGGGTTATCAAGCAGTGGAACTTAATGAAGCCGTGAATGTTGTTTTGAAAATGAAGCGTTCTGGTGCGAAAGTTTTTTTGACATTTACTTCAAATATGGTTACTTCTGGTTTAAGGGGATTCTTTGCTCAACTTTGTAAGTTACAAATTCCGAATATTTTAGTTACAACTTCTGGAGCAATTGAAGAAGATATTATGAAATCACTTCAAGAAGATTTTGAGATTGGAAGTTTTTATGCAGATGATACAGAATTACATGAGCGAGGAGAAAATCGGGTTGGTAACTTGATTATCCGAAATGAATCATACATGAAATTTGAAGATGTTATGATAAATTATTTAGAGAAAATTTATGAGAAGAAAAAGAGAATTTCTTCTTCTGAATTATTATACGAATTAGGTTTGATGTTGAATGATGAGAATTCTATTTTGTTTCAAGCAGCGAAAAATAATATTCCGATTTATTGTCCCGGGATTGCAGATTCTTCGTTTGGCTTTCATTTATTTATGTTTCAAAAAAAGCACAAGGATTTTATTGTAGATACAATCTTAGATATGGATAGAATTGTAACAGATTTGTCTTTTGATGAAAAGAAAGGGATTATTAGTTTGGGGGGAAGCATTTCAAAACACTATGCTGTTTTTTCTGCTTTGCTTTCTGGAGGTTTTGATTACGCGGTTTATTTGACGACGAGTCATGCAAGTTCAGGGAGCATGTCTGGAGCAACAACCCAAGAAGCAAAATCTTGGGGAAAGATTAAAGATGATGCAGAAGCTGCGACAGTAAATGGAGATGTTTGCATTACTTTTCCTTTGATGATGACAAGCGTTTTAGATAAATTAAAACGAGGGGGGTTATTGAAAGATGAATGAAGTTAGATTTGTTCTTTCTAGGAAAAAAGTTTTAAAACAATATGAAAAGTTGAAAGAATTAGGAATTAAAATTTCTTATAGTTATAAGACGAATCATGAAGTTGCAAAAGTTCTTCAGGAGATTACAAGCGATTGTGATTTTTCTATTCACGCGTGGGAAGAGATTAAAGAAATTTCTGATAAGAACAGGATATGGTTTTTTTTGCAGGCAGAATCTGAAGAGGAACTGGGAAAACTTTTGGAAGAAGGAATTCGGAATTTTGTAGTAGACAATGAAGTGGATTTAAGCCGAGTTTTGAAAGTGATTAATGAAAAGAAGATTCAGATTAATCTTGGTTTGAGAATGAAATGTCAAGAGCATAGGATTGGTAGCGGGAAATATTTTGTTTATGGAATGGGTTCAAAAAAAGTTAATGAACTAATTTTAGAGATGAAAGACAACGAATTTTTGAAGAAAATTGGAATTCATATTCATAGAAAATCTCAGAATACGAGCGAGTGGAATATTAAAGGAGACTTAGAAGATTCCTTGGAGGAATCTGTTTTGAAAATTATTTCGTTTGTCAATTTTGGAGGAGGTCTGCCAATTCAGTATAGAAGCCATAGTGTAGATATTGAAAAATATGTATTTTCAAAAATTGCTGAAGCAAGAGATTGGTTAAATAGTTTAGGAATTGAAACCTATATAGAGCCAGGAAGATTTATCGCTGGGCCAGCGGTTAAACTTCAGACAGAGATAATTCAAGTTTATGATTCAATTATTGTTTTGAATACCACCATATACAATTGTGCATTGGACACTCTCATAGGGCAAAATAAAATGTTTGTAGAAGGAGAATCAGGAGAAGGAAGTTCTTTTTTGATTAAAGGAAATTCTCCAACCCGAGACGATATTTTTAGATATAAGGTAAAGTTGGAAAATCCAAAAGTGGGAGATAGGATTACTTTTTTGAATGCAGGAGCTTACAATTATACGACAGATTTCTTTGGTTATAAAAAGTTAAAAACTATCATTACGGAGGATTTATAGATGCTAACAAAAAAACAAATGCAAGAGATAAGAGAACATTTAGATAATGCTCAGAATCCGGTTTTCTTTTTTGATAATGATCCAGATGGATTGTGCTCTTTTCTTTTGTTGCAGAGATATTGTGGAAAAGGAAAAGGAGTTTTAGTGAATTCTTTTCCTAACATGACTGCAGATTATTTTAGAAAAGTAAGAGAATTCAATGCAGATTATATTTTTATTTTAGATAAACCTCGTGTGTCGAAAGAATTTTTTGAGGAAGCAAGACAAGTCAACATTCCTGTTGTTTGGATTGACCACCATGAAATTGATAAAAAAACAATTCCGGAATTTGTAAATTATTATAATCCTCTTTTGAATCGATTTAAGAGCAATGAACCTGTTACATATTTGTGTCAGAGAATTACAGAGAGGAAAGAAGATTTATGGTTGGCGGTTGCTGGGAGTATTTCAGATAAGTTTGTACCCTCTTTTTATTCTAAATTTTTAAAAGAATATCCTGATTTGGGAATTAAAAGTAAAGACGCTTTTGGAATTCTTTATCGTTCACAAATTGGAAAGATTGCTTTGATGTTTAGTTTTGCACTTAAGGATAGAACAACTAACGTGGTGAATATGTTTAGATTTCTGATGAAAGTTAAAACACCTTATGAGGTTTTGGAAGAATGTTCTAAAAATAAGACTATGCATGATAGATATAATTATATTAATAATCGATATGTCCATTTAATTGCGAAAGCAAAGGCGAATGTTAATGAAGGGAGGTTTTTGTTTTTCAAATATTCTGGAGAGCTAAGCATGAGTTCAGATTTGGCAAATGAACTTAGTTATATTTTTCCAAAGAAAGTTATCGTTGTGATGTTTGTTTCTGGATTAAAAGTAAATGTTTCTGTGAGGGGTAAAAAAATTAGAGAAACAATTTTAAATGCTATTAATCAATTAGAGGATGCAACGGGCGGGGGGCATGAGGACGCTGTTGGTGCTAGGATAAAGATAGAAGACATAGAAAAGTTTAAAGAACTTTTAGAGAAGGATTAATCCCCTGCAAGTTTTTCTAATCCAATAAGTAGTGGAGGTAAAAAGATTGCTACATTGTAGAAGATTAGTCCCGCATCTCGAATAAAACACTGA
>Ga0208769_1000580_pt1 | contig 17215 bp, 31 predicted proteins | sample AntAceMetag02UKC_FD_184768 | JGI IMG/M metagenome (GOLD analysis project Ga0208769, IMG submission 184768) | Saline lake microbial communities from Ace Lake, Antarctica- Antarctic Ace Lake Metagenome 02UKC (SPAdes) (version 2) | ecosystem: Environmental > Aquatic > Non-marine Saline and Alkaline...
ACACTTAGATGGAGAAAAGAATGGAAGATAAAGAACAAATGGATAAGCTCAAAGAAGCTTTTAAGAAAACTTTTCATAAGAAAGTAGATAGAGTTTACTGGGAACATAAATATATGATGTATCTTGCAGGAATAGATAACATTGAAGGTATGATTGGAATGAGAGTTAAAGACAAGGTTGCTTTTAACTCTAAAACAGAAGGTAAAGACAAATGAAAATGTTAGAACTTTTTAGTGGATCAGGAATAATGGCAAAAACTTTTAGAGAAAATGGTTTTAAAACTATTACTTTTGATAAAAATTATAAAGCAGATATTCAATGTAGTATCAGATATTGGAATGTTCCAAAGTGGTTAATATGTTTTGATGTTGTTTGGGCATCACCACCCTGTACTACTTTCAGTGTAGCTTCTATATCAACACATTGGAAAGGTGGAAAAAATGCTTATGTTCCTAAAACAGAAAAATGTGAATTAGGATTATTATTTTTAGATAAAACAATTCAAACAATATCTATTATAAAACCAAATTATTGGTATATAGAGAATCCAAGAGGTGTAATGAGAAAGGTTATTGATAAGATTTTTGAGAAATATAATATTAAGAATGTAATAAGACATACAGTAACATATTGTCAGTATGGTGAAGAACGAATGAAACCTACTGATATATGGACTAATAATAGATTATGGATACCTAAACCAATGTGTAAGAATGGGGATAGTTGCCATGTATCTGCACCAAGAGGAAGTAGAACAGGCACACAAGGATTAAAGAATAATTATGAGAGATCTAAACTACCTAAAGAATTATGTGAAGAGATAGTAAGGGTTTCTCTTAACTCTAAAACAGAAGGTGATAAAGATGCGTGAATTATACAAACTTAAAGGAATCCAAATCCTCAAAGATGGACATACAATGTTTTTAGAGGATGTTGTTAAAGAATTAAATGGTTGGAGAAATAATGCTCTTAACTCTGGAAAAGATACTGAGGGGAAAGATAATAAATGAGAATACTAAACTTATATGCAGGAATTGGAGGAAACAGAAAACTCTGGGGAGACGAACATGAAGTTACTGCTGTTGAGATTAATGAAGATATTGCAGGAGAATATAAAAATAACTTTCCTAAAGATAATGTTGTTATTGGTGATGCACATGAATATCTTTTAAGACATTACCAAGAGTTTGATTTTATATGGAGTTCACCACCATGCCCTACTCATAGTGTATTAAATTATTCAATGCCAGTTAAAAGGTATCCTAGTATGATTTTGTATCAAGAGGTTATATTTTTAGAGAATTGGTTTAAAGGAAAGTTTGTGATAGAAAATGTTAAACCATATTATGAACCTTTAAAGAAACCTTCTATAAATTTAGGTAGGCATATCTTTTGGTGTAACTTTTTTATTAAAGGTAGAGAATTTAATAATATAGATGTAGCAAGAAGCACAACAGAAGAACTGGCTAAAGATTTAGATTTTCCTATTCCAAGATGTCAAAAAGCAAGATTACTTTTAAGGAATTGTGTTAATCCAGAGATGGCTTTACATATATTTAAATGTTCAATTAATGAGAAACAAGAGGTATTGCGAAGATTTTAAATTATTAGTTACCTTATCAGATACTAATAATCTTCGCAATCTCAAAGGAAGGTGAAAGGAAAATGAATTTAAAAAACTTAAAGAATCTTAAACAAGGATTTAAAGAATTAACTCCTATTCAATTAAGCCAAGGAAAGTTGTGGGGGTATATCGGAATGATTGTAGGATTAAGTATGGCGTGTGTTAGGATGTTTCAATCAAGATCGTGGGGGTTTGGTATATTCTTAGTTTTCTTGGTTTGGATTCAAACTATTTCATTGATTGGAGAATGGCAATCTTTAAATGGATTAAAACAAATGAAAAAGAATATGGAGGAAATAGAAAATGAAAATAATTAGAATAGTATTAATAGGATTACTTTTAATGGGGTTGGCAGGATGTGGGGGTGGTGGAGAAGAACCAGTTGTATGTGATGACTGCCAACCACATATAGATGTTAAGACATCTTTGATAGAAGAAAATAACAGATTAAAAACAGATATAATTAATCTACAAACAGAAGTAATATCTTTAAAAAACAAAACAACTATAGGCAACACATACAATACCTCTACAGTTTACTTAGGTGATTGCACAACATGTACAAGGCTTCTAAACAAAAAAGAAATATTACTTGAAGAATGTTATGCAGATGATAATAATGATAACTACAGGGATTTATACAAAGACTGTAAAGATGATAGGAATGATTTAGAAGATGACATCAATGATTTAGAAGATGAAATAAATACATTGGAAGATGATATAGATGATTGTATAAATGATTTAACAGATTGTGAGGAGGATTGAAATGCAAATAAAACAATGGAATAAAAAAGGAGTAGCAGATATAACTGATCCAAAGTTCTGGGGAATAGTTGGAGCTATGTGGATTATAATTTTAATTATGGTTTGGAAGATGTCAATTGGAAGTGAGACAGATACAACTAAGTTAAAAATAATGTTTTCAGTTATATCATTACCTGTTATAGCATGTATATGTTATTTAATGGGACAGGAGGCATAAAATGAAAATTATAGATGTAATTTTAAAGATGTTTAAGATATTTATTTTTGGTTCTCTTTTATTTACAGCAGCAATAATGTATTACATACATCAACCTCAATGGGGTAATGATTTATTACTTACTGCAGGTTTGTTAGTTGCTTTAAATAAATTAGATATTATGGAAGTTTAAGATGGAACAATGCCCAAGTTGTAAAATTAAGTATGCTAAGTTTCCATACAAAGATAAAGATGGAAAGTTTATTTGGAAGAACTTTTTTAAGATGGATTTAGTTTCTGTAATGTTTATAATTTCTATTTTATTTATGACCTATGCATACATGCATGACACAGAAGCATGTAGAGAAATTATGGAGAATCCAATAGAAACTTGTGAAGAGAAGCTAGGTTGTGATTGCACAATACAAAAAGGGGATGATACAAAATGGTTAAACCTACAGCATTTGAACAATATATCTATAACAGGTGGTTGAAACCTAACTGCCAGTTTGGTAATAATGTTTTAAGGAAAAGAGATGTGAGTACCTTTCTTACTAAAGCTAACATACCAAAGAGTATTCATAAACAATTCCTAAGTGAACTAGAAAAGAAAGGTTTGATTAAGAATAAGGATCAAAATAATATAGAAGTTCTATAAAATATTTAACCAAATAATTCACCTATATTTTTTGTTCCTTTCTTATTATTACAATGCTTACAAGCAGTAATTAAATTAGATTCTTCATTAGTACCACCAACAAAAATTGGTTTTATATGATCTATTGTTAATTCTTTACTACCACTACAATCTTTATCAAAATTATATTTACACATATAGTTATCTCTTTTGAATATCTTTGCTCTTAGTTTAGTTGGTATTTCAATTCTTATTCCTTTCATAAAAGGATCACAAGATTTAGGACATATTGTTGTATGGTCAACATCAAGACATCTAAATATTGCTTTGTCTTTTTCAAGTTGGATTGTAAATTTATTTCTTTCTACTTCTATAAGTTTTCCTTCAAATTGATATTCTAATCTTTCAATCAATCTAAACTTAATAGATATTTTATTTTCAAAATAGAATTTTAATTTACTATAAACTGTTGATAGATTTATATCCCTTTTTGATTTTGGATAAGGTGATGTATTATATTCTGCATCATCATTATTACTTTTACTTTCTAATTCTTTTAACTCTGATTCTAATTGTACTAACTCTTCATCTGTTGGTATCATTTTTTTATTATCTCCTTTAATAGTTTATTTTTTATCATAAGTTAAACTATTTTATATTATAATTCCTTTTTTCTTTTCCTTGTTTTTGGTTACCGTTCGCACTATTTTACCTATTAAAGAGCTTGTAAGGGATTCCCCTTCCTCTTTCAAACACTTAGCAATATCTGGGTAAGATAAACCTTGCTTTGTACATATAATATGTAGTAATTTATCCCTTTGTACCTTAAATTTATGTTCTTCTGGTTCATCAATATCCTTATCTTGGAAAGCTGCTTTCTTTTTAGCTTTGTATGCTTCTCTATTTATGGTTGGAGGAAACTTTGCATAGAATCTATGGTTTTTTTCTATCTTAGGTTTGTAATAAGACATCATTGGCTTTCCAAATATGTATAAAATCTTCTTATTATTGTAATTATAAGTTTTAAAGTATCTTCTCTTGATTGATTTCTTACTACAATAACAATGGAACAAAGCTTGGCTTCTGAATATAGCAACATATTTTTCTAATAAGAAAAATGAAGGTAAAACTATAAAGATAAAAAGATTTCTTTGTCTACATTCCATTAGAAGTTGAACAAGCTTTTTGTTTTCTTTGCTAATAGAACCTTTACTACTCAAACCTCTGAAAGATTCATCGAAAACAATCGCTTGTCCTTTCTTTGAATTTCTTAAAGCGTTTGCAAAATCCTTTGAACTAAAACAAATTCTACTTAAACTAAATGTTTTATCATAAGCATAAGCTAATTGAAAGGTTAAGGTTGATTTTCCACCAAACCCTTCTCTTCCATCAACACAAAAAACTCTATCTAGATCACTCTCCAACACTTGTTTCCTACCTCTAATTATTTGTTTGTAGATTGGTGAGGAAATGTAATAACCTAATTCTTCAGTCGAACTCTTCTCCTGTGTCATCTTTATAACTTCCTCCTTTACCTGCTTCTGCTTCAATTCCTCTTAGAAAATTCTCTTTTTGTGTTAAATATTTTCTTAATAAAGTTTTATTTTTAATTATAAACTCATTACCTAAGTTAGTTTTTTTCATACCAAAACTTATATTAATTAATTTATCATAAGTTTGAATCCCTTCTGCGTATTTTTTGCTTTTCTTTTCTGCATCTTGGTTTAATTCTCTCCATCCTGCTTCTAACTCAAAAATCCAACCCACATAATCTTCTTTTACAGAATATTCTTTACAATTAATCCAAATATTATCTAGTCTCCCTATTTGTAAAAGTCCTGAATTGTATTTACTTTGTTTATTTTTATCATCTCCTATTTCTTCTGCCATTTTAATCTACATTTATAAATTTTTGAAAAGAAAGAGAAACCTTATTATCATTAAAAGCTGTATCGCCCATTTAGAAACATCCCCTCTTGTCTTTCAAATATCTCACTCCCCAATATTCTATTTTAAATTTAAACTATATAAAACTATGGTTTTATATTTTATTTATTCTAATTTAAAATACCATACTTTTATATACTTTTATTTTAATAATAAAAGTTAGGTAGGTGATATTAAAATGTTAGGAAATTTATTGGGCGGATTTATTGTCATCATAGTTGGTGTTAATTTAATTCCAACCGTAGCAGATCAAGTTAATTCAGCACAAAGCGGAAACGTTACAGGTGCAGCTAGTACTATACTAGGACTTACTCCATTGTTTTTTGCACTAGGTATAATGAGTGCAGGTGTAGCTTTAACAGTAGGAGGTCTGAGAAATGCTGGAGTTATGTAAACCTAACCATAGATTAAAATGTTAGGCAATCTATTAGGTGGGTTTATAGTAATACTTGTAGGAGTTAATTTAATTTCTCCTATAGCTGACGGAGTTGCAGACGCAAGGTACGTTAATGGAACTTCAACACTAGGAACAAATGCTTCATATGTTACTGGTGCTGCTGGAACTATTCTTGGACTAACTCCTTTGTTTTATGCCTTAGGTATAATGAGTGCAGGAGTTGCGTTAACAGTAGGAGGTCTACGGAATGCAGGTGTTATGTAAAATAGGAATCGTTCCTATTTTTAAAAGAGGGGCAACTCTCTTTTTCTTTCTTTTTTTATTTAGTTCGTTTGTTTTTGGTGGTATTAATAATATAAATCTTCCACATCTTATTCCAGACGAACCAATACCTGATATTATTATAGAAGGAGCAAATTATTCTATCAATATAAACAGAACAAATTATTGGGATAATTTAAATTCTCCTGCAGATATTTCCTTAGGAGATTTAAACGGAGCAGAACAATCTATTTGGGATTGGGGATTTATTGGTTTAGCAAATATAACACAAACTTTTGTACAATCATTAGGATTCTATTTGACTACAGAAGTTTATAATATAACTGAGATAGATACAAACTTTACTGATTTTGGATCTTGGGTTGTTGGATTAAATGGAACTTGGGAAGATTTAAATACACAGATAGGTAACTGTTCAGTAGATGGTTCTTGTCCTTTGATTACTTATGATAGTGAACTTAACTATACAGATAATACAGACACTTATCTAAACGCTACTTGTCCTTCAGGGCAGATGTTTGAAAGTATTAATGGAACGGTTTATGGATGTGTTTCAGGTTCAGGTTACTCAGATGATTGGATTAACACAACCATAGATGCAGAAATAGTAAATGTAAATTTATCTTCTAATAACTATACTGATAACTTAAATGGTACTTGGTTAGATATAGATACTCAGATAAGTAACTGTTCAATCAGAGGTGATTGTACTAGCATTCCTTATATGAATAATTCTAACTCTATTGGATTTTTTAATACAACTGAGATGTATATAAGTACAATATTTGCAAACAACGAAAGTAATAGTATTATTGAAAACAATGAGACCTGTTGGATAATAAGGGGTTCAACTTCAAACTTATATATTTGTTAAAAAGAAAATGATATTTCAAATAGCAGCAACAATATTAGTAACGATTTTAATAGGTAGTGGAATAATAGTTTATTCAGATTCTTCAGAGATTATAGAAAATAATTCTATTAGTGTAGAAACTAACATAGACAAGATTATTAAAGAAAACATTACAGGTATGTTTGAGAAAGAAGAATCCTCTGTTGAAATTATAAAGATAAACAAATTAGAAAAAGGTGTAGAAGTGTTTGCTCGTGTTTGGGAAGGTGAAGAACAATATGGATTTGGTAAAGATGGTTCAGTTGATATTGAAAAGTTCACAATTATTAACCCACCAATACTTGTACCAGATGGAACTACTAGTAAATTAACAATTAAAGATTTTGATGGTTCAGATAAAATAGTAGATGCACCAAACTTAAAGGAAGACCCAAAGCAATATATAATAAATATTATTATAGAAAATGCTAAGATTGTCGGAAAGCTTAGGACAAATATAATAGAAGGAAAAATTGGTAGAAGTACATTGATAGTCTATCCAGTAGCAGGTGCTAACTCACCTTGTGATGGACATACTTATAAATCTGGAGCTAATGAAATATGGGATGATATAAGGGTCGCAAATGGGACAGGAGCAAATGTAGTGGTTGATTGGATGTATATGGGCGGATTTGCTACCAGTGCAACGACAGACCAATATGTAGAATTTTACAAAGGATTTATGAATTTTAATACTTCTGACCTTACTGATGGAGTTAGTATTTCAGTCGCAATCCTTACTATTGCACATTGGAATAAACACAATCAAGGTAGTCTGTCACCAAGTTTTGCTATTTATAAAGCAACACCAGCTACAACTAATACTTTGGCTTTCGCAGACCAGCAATCACTTGATTTAACTACTGAACTTTCTACTCCACTTGCTTATGCTGATGCTCCTAGTGTTTGGAAAGAAGTTTATAATATAACTTTAAACACTGCTGGTAAAAATTATATAAATAAGACAGGGATTACTTCTTTTGGTTTTGCAGAAGTAACGTATGATGCCAATAATGTTGAACCGACTTGGACTGCTAGTGATTATACTTCGTTATCAACTGCTTCGATTGATTATGCTGGAACTCATCCGTATTTAACTATCACATATAATACATCTGCTACATCTACTTGTGATTGTTCAAGTATTCAAGCAGGAACAACAATAGATTGTTCTGAGAACTGTGATGTATCTGCTTGTGATGCTAGTACAGAAGATGTAATATTTTCAGGTGCAGGTACAATAACAATCTCAGGAGACATAAGCAATCATGGAGATATTTATATAAAAGATAGCTGTAATGTAATATGTACTACAGGATGTTTTAAAAAATGAAATGTAAAATATTAAAGAGGAACTAAAATGAAAAAACTATTAGTAATAACAATACTGTTATTATTTTTTATACCATTAGTAATTGGTGAAGACCAACAAACATTAGGTACGTTTAAGAAAGGAGAATGTATTACATTAATCCAAAATGGTAATGCAACTTATGTTAATTTTACTTCTGTATATAAAACAGGAAGTAATCCAAGATTCTTAATAGAAGAAGATTTAACAGCAACTAAAAGAAGTAATGTTTTTAGTTATAAACTTTGTAATATAACTCCAAATAATGGAGAATATATTGTTACAGGTATGTCTGATATTAGCCTAGACAAATCATTTACATATAATTACTTTGTTACTTCTGAAGGAAACTTTGCTTCTAGTTGGATTACAGTTCTTATTGTATTTATATTTATATATATAATACTTGGTATAGGTATGTTGAATGATAATATATGGATTACAGCAATCGCTTCAATGGGTATGATTGCTCTAGGAGTTTATGTTCATATCAATGGGCTTGGAGATATTAAAAACTTTATAACAAATATGTTTGCTTTAATTAATTGGGCAATAGGTACATTAATATTTTTAGTTGTTACTGTGCAAGAAGCCAGTAACCAATTAGGAAACTAAGGGGGAATAAATAAAATGGCAAAAGAAGAAACAAAAGAAGTAAAAGAAAGATGGGGTATTCAGTTAGCAATAGTTGATGAAGATACACTACCAAAAAAAGTAATAGTAGATAACGAAGCTGAAAAAGAAGAAGAACAAAGTAGAGATTTATATGGAGCTATTGTTAAAATACTAAATAACCAAGAGAAGTTAATGAAACTTTTGGACTAAGATGAACTTAAAGTTTAAGGGGGGGCATGAATTAATCTATTTAGAACTAGATAGAATTAAAAAGAAAGCAAAGATTGCTACAAGTAAAAGTTTCTATAAGTTTACTTCTATTGAATGGAAAATGTTATTTGATAAAGGTAAAGAAGAAGAACAAGAAAAACTAACAGATGGTTTAGATGATAAGAAGTTTAGAATGAGTTTAGTTTTAGCAATGATGCAAAAAGGATATGTACTACAAAAATGATAGACTTAGGTAGAGTAGCAGATAATGCTTTAGCAGTACTTATTGTAGGAGGATTTGGTTATATTATGTATCAAGGTCTAAAAGGTAATAATGTGTTTGATAAGTTTAAAGATAAAATGGGTCGTTTTAAAAAGAAATAATAGGGGGAAGAAATAATGGGAATACCAACAGATGAAGAATTAGCAGAACTAGAAGAAGAATTAGCAGAACTAGAAAGTAAAAGTAATAGTGAAGGAGATATTAGTTCTATTGCTCCAACTCAACAAAAGAAAGATAGTACATTAGTTTTATTTAGAGAATTGATTAAAGCAGGAACTTCTACAAAGTTTGGTAATCTAAATAGTGAAGAACTTGGTAAATGTAGAATGAGTGTTAGAGACCAATTAGATATGGCTTGTTATTTTGATGGGGAAGGAATAGAAAAATTAGGGGATTATTTTAGAAACAAAGCAGAACTTACGTTTGCATCTTCAATGAGTAGGAAAGGTTGGTTTGGTAACCTTATAGTAACTCAAATAAAGAAAGAACAAAAGATTTCAAAAGAACCAACAGACCAAATTAAAAAGAATATCTTTGGTAAACCAAAGGGTGGGGGAGAATAACAATGAAAAATATAAAAGAATTTTTTAAACTACATAAAAAGAATAAAAAAAAAGAAGTAAAAGAAGAAATAAAAATAAATAAGGAACAAATTAAAGAAATAAAAGATGTTGATCCAATAAATATTGAAAATAAACATCCTATTGGTTTAACATCACAGCTTAAAGAAGTTAATGAAAGGTTGGATCTTTTAACAAAAGATAAAACAAAGAAGAAGAATAAGGAATTTAATGTACCCAATAAAATCAAAAGGCAATTAAAGAAGTTAGCTCTAAAGAATAAACTTATGGTAATACTTCTAACTAGGAATAGAGGAATGATTCCAATGGTTACAGAAATTAAAGATGGTTTTATTAATATTAATGGAACTCCGCATCAATGTTCCCCAGATTTTATATATCTTTGGAAAGGAAAATATCCATCTATAGTATTACCTGAATGGGATTTAAACCCAATAGGTACAAAGGATTACTATGATGCAGTAAAGGACAAGAGAGTAGCAGATCCAATAGCTATTGCTATAAGAATGATGGAAAATAGAGAAAGCATTATGAAAAACAAACTATCTCCAAAAGTATGGATATTTATTGGGTTAGCAATTATAGCAGGACTTTATGTATTACTTGGTGGTGCTTAATGACACAACAAGATTGTGATATAATAGAAGTTAAACTATTAGATCCTTCTTATAGATTATATTATAGGGGGAAGAGTAAAATAAACAATCTTAAAGATTTGAATGTTGTTTTAGAGAATAAAGCTGGTGTAGTTATTACTAAAGCTAAGAAACATAAAAGAGAAACAGGTTGGTTTGATTAAACCAATTCTTTTTCTTTTTTAAAACCATACCTTTATATACTTTTCTTCTAATAAACTACTAGTAAAATGAATTGCTTTAAAACATATAAGAATAAAACAACAGGTCAGCTTACTCTAGTTCTACCAAAAAAGAAATTAAAATTATTACGATTAAAGAAACAAAAATATTTAAAACTAAAGTTGGAGGATTTGAAATAAAATGGGATTAATAAAAGGAATGGTTGGTATGTTAATAGCAACTCCTATATTAGGTGCAACACTTAGTGGAATAGGCAGTGCAGGTATGGGTGCATTAGGTGGAGTAACACAATCAGTAGTTAGTATAGGTTACATGGGTCATGCTATTAAATCTAGTGGTGCAAGTAAGATATTCAAATGGTAAGAGGTGATTAAAATAGGATACAAAAGCAGAGGAAAAAGAGATGGCACAGGTTCTTTTGAAGAAAGTTTTAGAAGAAAAATAGAAAGGAAAACTATTGGAAGAAGAAAAGAAGCTGGAGAACTTTGTCCAGAAGAAACAGAAGATTCATTTTTTTAATGATATGGAGGTGTCAATATGAATAAAATAAGTATGTGTCCTGGAAGAGATGGAACTGGACCTTTTGGTGGTGGAAGAGGTAGAGGAAGAGGGGGTTGTTAATGCCACTAAGTATTAAAGGTAAACATTCACTTAACGCACTAATTAAAAAATTTGGTAAAGCAAAAGGTAGAAATATATTTTATTCAATGGAACATGAACATCCAGAATGGGTAAACAAATGGAGGGAAAATAAAAAATGGTAGAAGGATATTGTATGAAATGTAAAAAGAAAGTTCAAATGAAAGATGTAAAAATGACAAAAACAAAACGTGGGACAGCAATGGCAAAAGGTAAATGTCCTAATTGTGGTACAACTGTTTGTAGAATTGGAGGGGCTTAATTGGTTTCAAAAGCTGAGTTGTATGGGAGAACAGTATCAGAACAACGTACAGCTAAAGCTAGATATGAATCTTCACCTGAGCAAAGAGCAAAAAGAGCTGTAAAAGTTGCAGAAGTAAGAACAGAAGAAGCAAAAGTAGCAAGAGCAAAAGCATTACAGAAAAGAATAGCTAAGCTTAAAGAAACTTATACTGAAACAATTACAGATGGTACTGCAACCTATACTGCTCCCAAAGAAACTTATATATCATGGAAGCATGGTAAAAATGATTATGGTACAGCAACTTATTCCCCTCATAAATTAACATTCAAAGATGGTGTATTAGTTTCAGAAATAACTTATTCTGTGCATAATGTTTCAGGAGGTAAAAGTGTTAGCCCTCATGTTCAAACAACATACCATAATGGTGAAAGAACAGAGAAGTGGTACAAAAGTGGTACATGGTACAAGACACATACATATACTGCTACTGGTGAATTAAAAGGAGCAGATTATGGTGAACCTAAAGCCAAAGGTAAACCAAGAGATTATACTGAAGAAGATTTCTATCAGAAGTTTAATCCAGAACAAAAGAAAGCTTATGAAAAAAGCCAAATGAAGAAAGGCATTTATACTCCTGAACAATTAAAGAAAGCAAAAGTATTAACTCATGAAGCACAGATAGCAGAATTTGGCAAGGTTATAACTGAAACAATCAGTAGACCAAAAGAGATATCCACTATATCAATGCAAGAAGGTGCATACACAGTTCTAGGAAAAGATTTACAAAGAAAGTTAGATCGTGCTAATTTCTTTAAACCAAAACAACCAATAAATATAAATCAATCAACACCTCAGTCACCAACATATTCAGCTGGAAGTAAACAAGTTAAAGAAGGAGTTACTTATGTTGATACTTCAAAACCTTACAACATTGTTCAGGCAATCAAACCTTATGAAGAACATGGTAAAGTTATATATCCACAACCTATAAATACAGGGAAAGTTTATACACTATTTGAAATTAAGAATAAGAAGTATATCCTTTCTGCTGATATAGCAGGTAGAAGGGTAGAAAAATTTGTATATAAGATTAGTGGAGGTAAATATGGCGACATTAAGGGATCTAGGAGTACTCCTGTTTATAGTGTTACTAGGGATATTATGGAAGATGTTTTGGCGACACCAGAAAAAAGTAAAAGAACAATCCCAACATTATGGAAAGAGTACAAAAAAAGAGGAATTATCAGTGGCACAAAAGAATTAGGTGCAGGTGTATATGAACAAATTATTAAACCAGTAGGTTTAGGTGTATACAAACTTACTTCTTTCACTGCAACACCCACATCAAAACCTCAAAATTTAATGGAAGTAATATCACCAGTAATAAGATCAAGTAGATTATTTAAAGAAAATATTAGAACAGATAAAAATGTTCAGATGCTTGCAGGACTAGGTGCTATAACTGCAGTAAGTTTAATATCACCTACAATAGGAGGATTAATCTATAAAGGTGTAGTTACAGGTTCAGTTTACAAAACAATCCAACAACCAACACTAAGAAATGTTGGTATAACAACTTTTCTATTAGCACCAAAAATTCTTAAAAGAAGTCCTATTAAAGTTGAAACAGAATCTTATACTGTACCAGTTAAAGGAGGAGGTAGTGTAAAGGTTAGTTCAGTAGGTTTAAAGTTTAGAGCAAGAAGTTTAGTAAGTGTTCAACGGGTTAAAGTTAGTCCTGTTGTTACAAATATTGCAACAGGTGAAATTGTTAAAACAACTAACTTACCATTTAAAGCTGTAGATTATACAAGCTATGGTGCTACTGTAGGAAGTAGAACAATAGCTTATTCTTCTAGAGCAGGAGCATTAAGTACACCTATTGCTTTTGTAGAGTTAGCAAAATCAACACCACAACCAATAACAGCTACAGGTGGAGTTGCAGTTAGAAGGATATTAGATTATACACCTAAAGAAACAACAAGAGTATTATCAAATGTAGATATTTCATATTCATTACAAAAAACAAAAGGTTTACCAGTAAAAGATTTTATAGTTAATATTGAAGGTCTTAAAAAACCAGTTGTTGTTAGTAGAGGGGTAGAACAGTTTATTGGAGAAGAAGGTTTAATCTTTGGTAGTTTAACAACAAAACAATTACCTGCAGGAAGTAAAGGAAAACAATATACATTACCCAAGATTATAGATCCTATTACTAAACAGCCAGTTCAAGTTAGTTCATTTCAAAATATTAAGCAAGGGGATATAGATGTTATGTTTCCTACATTAACTGTTGCACAGATTAAACCAAAGGTTACAGAGTTTACTAATTGGTTAGTTCAACAAGGGGAAAATGTAAGAGTATCACCTACTGGTGGAGGTACAATTATAGAATTTAAACCTAAAGCAGGAGAACAAGGTGCAAAGTTCTTAGAAGCTAAATCAGGGATAGATCAAGAATCATTAGGTTTAGAAGATGAAGCACCTGCAGGTTATTTAGGTGTTAAGTTTCCAAATTTAAAAGCAGGTCAATCAACAGAAACAGTACCTTTTGGTGAAACAAGAGCAACAAGAGCAGGAGAACAATTAGCAAGAAAAGGTGCAGGTTCTACTATAATGAGTTCTGGTGAAACAGGAGAAACCCCATCATTTAGTGAAGCAGGAGTATTAGGTAAGCAAGGTAATCCAAGAGGATTAAAAGATACTGCAGGTTTTATACAACAAGCAGGTGGAATAATTGAACTAAAGAAACAAAGTTATAATCCTTTTGTAAAAAGTAAAATAAAGACAGCAGAAAGTAAATTAGTAAAATGGTATGAGAGTTATTCTAAAGAACAACGGATTGATATTATCAGAAAATTAAAAGAAACAGTTGGTTCAGAACAAACTTATGAATTTGAATTAGGAAGTAAATTAAGTCAAGCACAATCAGAAACACCAAGTAGTACAAGTACCATATTTGTTACAAGTTCAATATATCCCGTAACACAAAAAGTAAGTTCAAGTTATAGTATATATTCTTCTCCAAGTTCAGTAAGTGTAATGAGTTCACCTAGTAGTTTATATTCAGTTAGTCCTAGTGTATCTCCAAGTCAATCTATTAGCCCTAGTGTAAGTTCTTCTCCAAGTGTTAGCCTTAGTACATCACCAAGTCCTACTACATCTCCTAGTCCTACTGTAAGCCCAAGTCCTTCTCCAAGCCCTAGTCTTTTTACTTCTTCATATACAAGCCCTTCACCTATACCAGAATATCCTCCTAGTCCTCCACCTCCTCCACCATCCCCATCTCCAAGTAGTAGTATAATGAAAAAGATTGCAACAACACAAAGCCAACAAGGGTATCACGCATACGTTAAAAGAAAAATGTTGAAAAAAGGAAAAGGATCATATCAATCAAGAGGTTATGAAAAGATTTCAGATAAACCATTAACGAAAGCAGGAGCTACTGTAAAGATGATGGAAGCTTTAGATAGATATTCTAATCGTTCTGGTTATATAAAGAAAGCAAAACAAATGGCTAAAGCAAGATATAAAGATTCTTTGTTAAGTAGTTTGCAACATAGATTCAGAACACAAAAGAAAAATAAGAATGTATTTGTAGAAAAAACAAAATATGCTATATCAAGCTATGAAGAAAAGAATGACATACCTTATGAATCTGCAAGACTAAAGAAGTTAAATTTATTACAGATGAAAGTAAAACAGAAAAAAGCAGAGTTATTTAAGGCTAAAGGTATAGCTATTTCACAAAAAAAGGCTAGGAAACAAAGCCAAATGATAGGTTCGTTTATAGCTAAACAACAGAAAAAAGCAAAGGTGATTAAGTTTCTATGACACCAGAAGAAAAAAAGAAAAGATATTTAATATTAAAACATAGAATTGCAAGTATTGTTAGAGGTACAATTAAATCTAAAGATGGTGAAGTGATCCAAGGAGAACGTTCAGTTGAAATACAGGTTGCAGATAAACATAAAAAACAACCACCAACTCAAGATTATGATGCTTACTCCCCCAAACCAAAACAGAGTGCAGAAGAAACAGAAGAAGAATTAGATAAAGAATTTGGTGGTGATTACTTTAGAGTTGAACCTGCAAAACATAGAGGAACATATAAAGTTGTAAGTAATGTTGATGATGATGGTTGGGCTGATTATACAAAACCAAGTGAACCAGTACCTAAAATAAAAATAGGACAAACAAACTATACTACATTACAGTTTGAACTAAAGAAAGCAATAAGAACTTTAAAGAATAAGAAATATGCTTATAGACATGAGAAGGAAAAAAATAAAATTAAAAGGATTAATTCTACACTCACTTTAAGAAAAAGCATAGCTAATATTAATAACCCTTACAAAAACAAAAAAAATATGAAAGGGCAGAAATGGATATGAATAAAAAAGCACAAGTAATAATTCTAAGAATGATGATTGGTATAATTGTATTAATTATGGTAATGATTATGATTCCAGTAACAAAACAATCTATTGAACTTGGAACTAATACATCTTCTAATTTAAATTGTAGTGCAACAGGATTAACAGCACCACAGGAAGCAACTTGTATAATAACGGATTTCCTTTTATTTTATATTATAGGGATTTCAATTTGTGCAGGTATGGCTTTCATAGCTGGAAAGAAACAAGTAAGTGGAGTAATCACAGCGATAGTTGTTTTTGTAATTACTTCAATATTAATAAGTCCTTTAAAAGATTTCATTAGTTATATTAGAGATGCTTCACATCTTAATTGTTCAGCAACAGCTATAAGTGTTGCAAGTAGATTAAGTTGTTTAGTTATTGATCTATGGATGTTTTGGTTTGTAGTAACTGCAATCTCTGCAGCAATAACATTTATATTTGTTAAGAAGGTGCTACCACAACAATGAATAAAATATTATTGTATATACTTTTAGGGGTATTATTATGTAGTTTTGCTTCTGCTGTAGGAGATATAACTTCAGATTTAACAGTTCATTATGATTTTGAAACTCAAAGTGCGGGAGTAGTTGATGACTTAATAAATTTCAAAGAAGCAACAGTAATAGGTAATGATAGATGGTTTAATGATACAGATTATGGTAGGGGATGGTCTTTTAGTGGAGATGATGGATTTATTGATATGGGGGATAGTTTAGAAGATTTAAATGTTTATACTTACTGTTTCTTATTAAATGCAACAAAACTTACTGAAACAATTTTTGGAGAAAGTACAACTGGTACTAGTGGAACAGTATTTCGGTCTGGTTCAAATGGAACTACATCTATTTCACAAGTTGGAGGAGGAAGTGATACTTTAGAACAAATTAATGAAGATGTAGTTACTCTTTGTAATGCAGTAGATGGTTCAAATTTGGTACAATATATAAATGGAATATTAAAAATAAATGTAAGTTATACAGTTAACTTATTTTGGAAACAACATCAATATATTGGTTCGTTTTATTGGGATAAATCACCTTATTATCATGAAGGATATACTGGATATATGTTTGATTTTAGAGTATATAATAAAACATTTAATGAAGATGATGCTTTGTTATATCATAATACTATGTTTAGTATATCATCATCAGGTTTAGCCGATATAACTTTATTAACACCAACAAATAATACTTATGATAATACATTAATACAAAACTTTTCTTATAATGTAAGTTGTGATGATTGTATTGTAAATAGTTGTAGTTTACTTCTTAATGATACTTTGATCTTAACAAATAATACTATAA
>Ga0208769_1000582_pt1 | contig 17166 bp, 35 predicted proteins | sample AntAceMetag02UKC_FD_184768 | JGI IMG/M metagenome (GOLD analysis project Ga0208769, IMG submission 184768) | Saline lake microbial communities from Ace Lake, Antarctica- Antarctic Ace Lake Metagenome 02UKC (SPAdes) (version 2) | ecosystem: Environmental > Aquatic > Non-marine Saline and Alkaline...
GTTAGGTTTCGGTGGATTCCGTAAATTCAAGAAAATGATATTTGCTTTTCAATGTAACGATTTAAGAGAGGCAGCAGCACAAATGAGGGATAGTTTATGGTATACCCAAACACCTAAACGGGCAGAACGGCTTGCAAAAATAATCGAGGGTTTCGCATGAAAGAATATTTAAAATCTTTGTTGCCTGTATCTGTTAAGGGCAGAATGACGGCATATATCACGTTGTCGATTGTTATTGTGACGTTGATTATTTGTTTAACTGTCTCTGGAGAGTTAGGCAATATTTTAAGTAGTATCGTTGAATAAATGTTATAAGCCAATAGGTATTAATATGTATATAATTCAAGATCAGATACGGTATTATTCTGCGAGATATGCCAAATGGGTTCATGTTGAGCCACACTTTCAATCCGACGGTGCAACTTTTGCAATTGACATATCAGGGCCTATAGAAGTTTTCGACACAAAGAAATATGCTTTTGTTTCTGTGTCAAAGGCGTGGATTATCCATGATAAGCTTAAAAAGACAAAAATGTTTGTGGATGGTTCAACCTGTACCAACTTCCAAGCAAGCACGATTTTATCCGATATTTTAAAATTAGAATGCCGGTGGATACGAGCCAGAAGTTGGTGGGTTGCAACTTACTTATGGGGCGAGTTTATTAGTATTATTTTTAAAATACGGAAATAATATTAAGTTCTACGGCTTGTCCGTAGCAACGGTTTTATTAATCAAAACGGAATTTGGTCATCTGGTATAGGTTGTTGCTCTCTCTGTCCTGGGTTAGGTTTATAGCTATGTTCCTGAGCTTTTTTTTGACCAAACTCAAATTGATTTAAAATAATATCAGTTGTGTAATTTGTATGACCATCTTTTTCGTATGAGCCATATTTAATTTCGCCAACGATTTTTATTTCATCGCCTTTATTACAATATTTTTCAATAGCTTCTGCTGTTTTACCGAATGATACTATCCTGTGCCATTGTGTTTCTTTTTCGCCTTTAACTTTTTTATTTGTAGCAAGAGAAAAGTTGCATACTGCCATTCCTGCTTGTGTATAGCGAATTTCAGGACTCTTGCCTATGTTTCCTGCTAAAATCGTAATATTCATTTTATAATCTCCTCATTTGAGCTTGATGATAGTTTATATTTTCCTATTGTGATATTCATCTTTGTTCTCCTTTATTATGGTGGGGTTATGATTTCATTTTTTCTTCTATATCTTTTATCATTTTAATTCCTGATTCAATACCGGCCTCAAGTTTAGCTATCTTCTTTTTATCAGGCAGCACCCTTGTGATTATAATTTCTTGGTCAAAGTTTGGATTATAAACAATGTACTCGCACCATTCTTTTTTACATACAAGCATCTGCATCTGCATTTGCCATTCATGACCAGTATCAATTTTTTTATCATGAAGATATCTAAAATAAGCTTTATCTTCTGGGCATTTGATTTCTCCAAGACCATTTTCGTTTACTAAAATATCCGGTGAAACTCCAATATAAATACCTGATGTCACAAATCCCACCTTTTTTGTGCTATTCCCGGTTTCAAAACTATAAACCATAGCTGCTGAATCTTCTAACTCAAGTCCACGCTCAAGCGTTTTATTTGTGTATGGTTCTTCTATAATAGAAGAATACAGTGGGCGCATAATATCGAGAACATAAGTTTTTAACCCTGCCCCGTTTGAAGCAATTGCGGTTCCATGAGAAGCAGTCAATCTTTTCTCTCTTATTTTCCACCACTCAGGACTGTATTGTTTAAAATTATGAATCTGCATTTTCAGCCTCTTTTGTTAATTCTTCTTTTCTGGAAGAAACTAACTTGTTAAAATCTTTTTTGCTATCAGATTTTGATAGGTTCTTTTTCCAAAACTTTTCCAATTCTTCAACGGTTTTTATGTTTTCAATAGCTGCCTTGTGTTCAATCTCAATATCAAATGATTGATCAATATCATAGTTTTCATTATCAATAGTTTCAATATTTTGGTAAATATCTTTGAAATGAGATTTGCATGCTTTTTTGATAATAGTTTTCAAAGCCATTTCTTTAGGCCATTTTTGCCATATATAATCTGTTTTAGCCACTTTCCTATGCTTCTCTATGTCTGTAGCAGATAAAAGCGTTAAAAACTCACCCCTCTTGTTCTTAATAACACAATATGCCCCGGTCATTCCCTTAATATCTTGAGAAAACGGGTTTCCGATCTTATGAGTGTATTCTACATGGCCCGAAACTTTACTAAAATTAAATTCGTCTGAATCATAAACAAGACTGACATCTATAACGCTTTCAGGATATGCCAGAAACATTTTATTTTTGAATGCCTGATAGCTATATGAAATCCCTGTCTTCTGCAATGTGATTTCAATCCCGTCGAAGATAAGCCCGTCCATAGCAACCATTTTAAAAAATCTCATAAGATCAGTATCAGATTTATGTTTCATCCAAGGGTTTTTAACGACCAAATTTTGGCCTTCTTTTTTCTTTTCAGTTTCAAGCCTTACAAGATATGCTATGTATATAGAAACTTGGTTTTGGTCGAACTCTTTTAGACCTTCAAATATTGCTTTTTGATTCATATTGTAGTCCTTTTTATATTGAGTATTTCTTCCGGTGTAAACATTTTACGATGTAAATAATAATCATATTTTTCAGGATTGTCTTGTATGTATGACCTCTCAATATTAAAAGACATTATTTCCATAACTGTTTGATTCATTTCTTTTATTGTAAGACTTGACTTGCTAGGCCCGACTTGGATTGCGAACCGTGGGCCTATTGCGTTTGTTGCAATCTGCCTTTCTTTATCTGTTAATTTCCCCATGTTTCCTCCATTTCTCTATCTTTTTTCTGTTCATAAAGATAATCGCCATGGTCGCTTAAATAGTCGTTCCTTGCATCTTCGTACAGTTCTTGATGTAGGATATCATCTGTATCAAGAAGTTGCTGTATATCGTCTAAAACATTGCCAAAATCAATTACTATACCTTCTTTCTCAATATCAACCAGATCAGAACATTCTTTTATAATGCTTTCGATTGTTCTTGATTCATTCAAGATAATCTCGATTTCTTCATCAACCCCTGGTTCGTCCCATGTTGCCGGGTAGCCTTTTGATATTGTAAATTCAAAAGTTATGTCAATATCTAACTCAAATCCGTCAATCTCGATTGTTTTTGTTTTGGTTGTTTCATTTAATGTGATCATGCGATTTCCTTTCAGCTAATTCGTATGGTGTTGTGTCTATTTCTATTTCTTTTTTCATAATGCCATCCTTTCTTCTATATCTTTTATCATTTTAATTCCTGACTCAATCCCTTCTTCCAAAGCCTTGAACTTTTTAGCATCTGGTTCGATTCTTTGCACAAATAAGCGTGTTTCAAAGTTTGGGTTATACACAACATAGTCGCACCAATCTTTCTCGCATATAAGTAGCTGCATTTGCATTTGCCATATATATTTCGTGTCTATCTTTTTATCCAATAATAAATCAAGGTATGTTGAGTCTTTAGGACATTTTATTTCCACCAAGCCATTTTCATCTGCAAGTCTGTCAGGGCTGACTCCAACATGATCCCCTCTCGTAACAAATCCGACCTTTTTTAATACTGTCATGTGTTCAATACTATATTCACTTGCCGCTTTGTCTTCACGCTCAAGACCTCTTCGCATATCATCGTTTGAGTATGTTTCAATTTGAGCAGAAGAATAATACTCTGACATTATTTTACGGGTATATGTTTTCAATCCTTTACCGTTAACACCAATAGCTTGAGCATGGGAGCCTGTTAACCTCTGTTCTCTTATTTTCCACCATTCTGGGCTATATTGGCTGAAGTCATATATCATTTTAAGCCTCATTGTATTCTGACTCGATTTGCTTTCTTATCTCTCCAAATTCTTTTTCAGTAGTAACGTATGGGTTGAATTGATAATGAGATTGGAACTCTTTTTTAGTTGATGGATCTATTATTTTATTTCTTTTGCAGAAACCAACCAACCAAGCAACGTTTTCTTCACCTATTGTTATTTCTTTTTGCGGAGCTGGTGGCTTGTTTATATATTTAGTTCCATCCCAATTACCCATATAAATATCAGATGCAACACCAATTAATTTCATTGCCGTACTAAGTGCATCAGTTATCGCCATTTTAAAAGCCTCATCACTTGAATGTGGTCCTTTTGATTCTTTTGCGACTAACATACTACCACCATGACCCGGAATTGGTTCAGACCAAACACCAGCGTGTAAAAAATATAGCTCAATATCTGCAAATGCAAAAATTTGATTATCAGAACCATTTTCAGTCCATTTATTTGTAACAGTGTATTTCCAACCAATACCACACGGCCCAAAAACTTCTGTCATAATATGGTATCTCCACTGTGGTTTTATATCAGACATACCTTTTAACCGACCAGCTTTTATTGTTTTTAACATATTTGGTGGTGGTGTTGAGACTTTATTCCAGTAAATTAAATTATCCATTATTCTATCCTCATACCTTGTGAAAGGTTTTTGATTTCTTCCGGTGCAAATATTCCAACGTGCAATTTTGAATCATATTTTTCTGGATGGGTCTGAATATATGCCCTCTCCATCAATAATGACCTAATTTCAACTTCAACCTTTTCCATTTCTGGTATTGTCAAAGCTATTAATTCAGAACAGCATTTAATTGCAAAGCGTGGTTCCATTTTAATTATCCTCCAAACTCTTATAAAATGCTTTGATTTCATCCAACACATCTTCCTCGCACAAACATTCGTGGTCTGACAGATCAGGTAATATGAAATCATCATCAAGCTTGTTGCCGGTTTGAACTCAATCAGTGACCTTGTTTCTTGCTTGAGTGTCTAAATAATATCACAATGAAAGTTAAAGTCAAGTACAAATAAAAATAGTTTGACATTCATGCAATATTAAGGTACTATATGATTCAAGTGGAAGGATCATTATAATAAAAGGAGATTTAAATTGAAAAAAGAAAAGTTGTTGGCTAAAGAAATTAGGCTTATAGGTATGACTCAGAAAGATGTCGCAAAAAAAATAGGTACAAGTGAGATCACTGTTTCTAATTGGATAACTGGAAACTCTGTTATAAGCCCTTTTTATGTTCGGAAGCTGGCTGAAATAGGTATTCCAAAGACAGCAATAAGAGAACCATCCAAAGAGGTTTAAAATGGTTGACGGGTGGGTTAAGCTATGGCGAAAATCCATAGATACTGGATTAATTAAGAATCACAATGTGTGGATATTCTGGACATATTGTTTAATGAAAGCAAACCATAAAAAGGATTATAAGCAAGTGGTTGGATTCCAAGAAATAATATTACAACCTGGACAGTTTATCTTTGGGCGTAAAAAAGCTGCTGAAGAAACATGGTTGTCAGAACAGAAAATCAGGACTTGTTTATCTTTTTTAAAAAAGTGTAAAAATCTAACCATCAAAACAACCAACAAATTTAGCATAATAACTATAATAAATTGGGACACTTACCAGAACAAAGAATCAGTAATCAACCAGCAATCTAACCAGCATGTAACCAACAGACAACCAACAAGTAACCACAAACAAGAACATAAGAACAAAAGAAAAGAAATATATACAGAAGATTTTGAAACAATCTGGAAAGCATATCCAAGAAAAATAGGAAAATCAAAAGGGTTCCAAATATACAAAAAGATAAAAGAACCAATACCATCTTTACAAATAATTCTTGATTCAATTAAAATACAAAGCAAATCTGAACAATGGGAGAATGAAAAATACATACCACATTTTACAACTTGGCTAAATCAAAGAAGATGGGAAGATGAACTTGAACCAATAAACGGCAATTGTGAAATTAAAATAAAATCTCAATCTGAAATAGATCAAGAGAATAAGGAATATGGGATATGAATAATATAGATATTTTTGGAGATGAAATAATTGAAAATCCTTTATTGAGAAGCAAATTCAAAGAGCCACCATTCTCTATATTGGATACAAAAAGCAGATCTTGGCAAGGCAGAAAAAGGCAATGGGCAAGACTTGGGATGAAAAGCGAAATAGGCAGAGATTCTGTGGTAATAAATATGGACACCACAAAAAGAGATAAAAATTCTGCAAAATATGTTTCAATATTTGATCCTGCTTTATGCGAAGTATTATATCATTGGTTTTGTCCTGATGGTGGGAGTATACTTGACCCTTTTTCTGGTGGTTCTGTGCGTGGTATAGTAGCAAATTATCTTGGTTTTAAATATACTGGTGTAGATATAAGGCAAGAACAAATTGATAGCAATAGAGATCAAGCCCTCGACATATTAGATATAAATAACCAACCATCTTGGTATGTTGGTGATTCTAACGAAATATTAAAAGATAAATGGTTGAATAAATTTGATTTTGTCTTTAGTTGCCCTCCATACGCAAATCTTGAGGTATATAGTGATTTGGATGGGGATATCTCTAATATGGATTATCATTCTTTCTTAGAATCATATACAAAGATTATAAGAAAATCATGTTCTTTATTAAAATCTGGGGGGTATGCTTGTTTCGTTGTTGGGGAGGTAAGAGATAAAAAGGGTAATTTTATAGGTTTTGTCCCAGATACTATAAATGCTTTTAAAGAGTGTGGTATGTCTTTTTATAACGAAGCTATTTTACTAAATATGATAGCAAGTGCAAGTATGAGAGCATCGGGGAATATGAAAAGTAAAAAGCTTGTAAAAATACACCAAAACGTCTTAATATTTAAAAAGACATTTTAAGGAGATTATGATTTTACCTCACAATACAGACATAGAAGACCATTTGCTGGCATCTATAATTTTAATGCCTGACAATATACACAAAATAATAGATTTAGACCCTATTGATTTTTACAATTCAATGAACCAGAAAATATTTGGTGCAATGCTGGTATTAAAAGCCAGAAAAGACCCGATTGAATTACCCATGCTTGGTGCTGTATTAGAATCAAGGGGGTATCTTGATGATAAAATAGGTAAACACCTTACAAATATTGCTGATAATTCTGAGGTAGCATTAAATCCTTTTGAATATTCCAAGAAAGTTAGAGACTATTCAAAAGCAAGAGACTTGATGATATCCTGTATGAATATTCTTGATAAATGTAAACAATCAGACGCACCGGATAAAATTATTGAATATGCACAAGAGCAAATAATGTCAGTTGAGCCAACAGGAGCAAGAGATAAATTTTATGATTCTGAAAAGTTAATGATGGATACTGTTAACCGGATAGATAAAAGCCAGAAATCAAAAAACAAAATTGGGATAAATCTTGGCTTGGTTGGTATAGAAAACAGAATGTTTGTATCAGGATCAAGATTAATTTATATTTCTGCAAGACCTGGGCAGGGGAAAACCGCACTAATGCTTGCAATGGTTAAACATATAGGATTGCAAAATATAAAAGTTGGTGTGTTGTCAATTGAAATGGACAAGGAAGAATTAACGGACAGGATGATGTCGGCAGAGACAGGGATTAACTCTTTAACTTTTTATAACCCTGGCAAATTAACAAGGGAAGATTTTTCAAAAATAGATATGGCAGCAGATACTTTATCAACATTGCCAATACAAATGAATGATTCAAAATCGAGTATTGAAGATGTGGTAAGAAGATGTAGAAGAATGAAAAAAGATGGGTGTAAGATTATTTTTATAGATCAGTTATCTAAAATATCATACGCTAAAAGCCTATCTGAATTTCAAGGTTATACAAAGAATAGTAACAGATTAGCAGAGTTAAAGAAGGAATTAAGAATACCATTAGTTGTGTTGTGTCAGTTGGGTAGAAAGGTTGAAGAAACAGCAACAAAACGTCCACAAATGATATATCTCAAGCAGACTGGGGCGATAGAAGAGGACGGGGATGTGATCTTATTCATCTATAGACCAGGGGTTTACGGATTAAAAAATAACGCAGGTGAAAAACACGATAAGTCTTTTACAGAAATCATAATGGCAAAGTGCCGGAATGGAATACCTGGAAGTGATTTCACAACGAAATTTGATATTAAAAAAGGCTGTTTTAACTTTAATAATATAATTAAATATGGAGATGTTTAAAATGACAAAAAAAGAAATGCACGAAGAAATAACAAAACTAAAAATTGAGATTGATAGATATAAAATAATCATTGAGCAACTAAAAAAGCTTGTTAGTTTGTTGAGATTTTAAAAAAATAATACTAGCAGAAAACCTAAAACAATTAATATAATAAAACCGTTGCTACGGGCGAGCCGTAGAACTTAATATTGGAGCGGACTATGAATAAAATTATCTATGTAGCAAGTTGTTTAACGTGTCCTGAACGTAACATTATCAGGACAGGTGGAAATATTGGAAAGCAATGGTGCGGTTTTTCTCAGGAAATATTACCGGACACTCTGTTAAGGTTCCCAAAGTTTTGCCCCCTTGATGACCAGCCGTCCAATACTGCAATGCACGTGGACAAAGAGCCTTGCAGTTATTATTGTAATTACACCAAAATAAATCACCCGAGTCATAAATATTGTTGCGATTGCGGACGGGCTCTTAGCCAGTGATTTACGACATTATTTTTAAAAAAGGAGTGACGATGAAAGTACCAGTATACATTACCACTAATGCAAGCTTTTACATTGGTGACGTTGAGATAGACACACCAGAACAGTTTATTGATGCATCAGACAAATTATGGGAAAGCCAAGATTATGACACCCCAACTCTTTGTCACCAGTGTGCTGATTTGGAGCTTAGTGACTTCGATGTTTTGGAAAGTCACCTTGATTATTACTTCAAACCAGAAAAATAATAAAACAATGCTACTGGAGGAATAATGGATGTATTAAATTTCAAACCTAAAAATGTATTACCAAATGAACTTATAGACCAATTATCAGAATATTGGTGTGATTCAGACGATACCAGGACTGAAAATTTAGAACAATTTATTCAAAGGGTTGCAGAAATTGGGCAGTGGTATGGGAGGAAACAAAACTAAGACGGTTAGACGGTGATTCATTAATGAAATGTGGTGAGTATAGGGAGTAAATATGCAAGATTACCAAGAGATAAAAACACTAAAGCTGGCATATATTAAAAAATGTAAAGAGCTTGAAACTGCATTATCTAAATACCAAGAGCTATCTGAAAAAATGGCAAGCACAGAAAGGGATTATTTGGTCGCTAAAAGTATATGCATACTTGACTTAAAGGATCAGGGCCAGTCTGTTACATTAATTCCTGCGATTGTAAAAGGCAAAGTAGCTGACGAAAGGTTCGAAATGCGAAAAGCGGAGGGTATATTCCATGCTTGCAGGGAAAATGTGAAAAGGCTCCACGCTAATTTAGACGCTTACAGATCGTTGTTATCAGTTGCTAAAAGCGAAATGGACATAAGATGAAAAAACTCAAAAGAAATAGCAAAGCATGGAAAGACAGAGTAGACGCTCTTTGTGAAAGAGAAAGCCATTTATGTCAATGTTGTGGAAAATGGTTACAAAGAAACGAATCGGCAGCCCATCACATAAAAACATTCGGTAGTTCTGGCAACGATAATCTTGATAATTTAGCTTTAGTTTGCACAAAATGTCATTTTAAAATTCATTCAGGTAACTTAAAGATTAAAGGAATATGATGGTTTATTTACCAAAAGCATATAAAAATTTATATCCGAAACAAAAAAAGCAGAAATACAACAACAAAAAGACTGTTGTAGATGGACTAAAATTCGATTCGATCAAGGAAAGTAAGCGATATAAAGAATTAAAATTACAGGAGCATTGTGGGTTTATCAAAAACCTTGAATTACAGCCAAAATTTAAGCTACAGGACGGTTTTAAACATATGGGTAAGACTTACTACCCGATTAATTATTATGCTGATTTTAGATATACTCAAGAAGGTAGATTGATTATTGAAGATGTGAAAGGTGGAAATGCGACCAAGACTGATGTTTATTTGATAAAGAAAAAACTTTTATTGAAACAGAATCCTGATATGAATTTTATCGAAACTTAATTGAAATAATGTGTTGACATCATACTATTTAAGAGTTATATTATGTACTGTAAATATTAACCATAAATAGTAAGGTGCAAAATGGAATTAGTAGAATTTAAAAGAAATGAGATTTATTGTGACACAGGAGTAATCGCAAGAAAATTTGGGATGCAACACGCCAAAGTCTCTCAAGCAATGAAAACATTAATCCCGAAATTAGATGATTTTAGAGTGACAGGCTTTCACCCTAAATTTGAAATTGAGGATAGAGAATATAGAGGTAAAAAGTATAAAGCGTATTTATTAAATCGTGATTGTTTTATTCTTCTTGGTATGAGATTCGATACAAAAAAGGCTCGCCAGTGGCAAGGTAAATTTATTGCAGCATTTAATGCAATGGAACAGCATATTTTGATTGCTGACAAAAATGCAACGGACCCTAAATGGTTGATCCAAAGAGAACAGGGCAAGCTTGCAAGACTTGAGGAAACAGATGTTATAAAAGAATTTGTTGATTATGCCACAAACCAAGGAAGCAAATCTGCTAAGTTTTATTACAAGCATATAACAAATGCCACATATAAAGCTCTTGGATTAATGGCACAGAGTAAGCCGAAACTGCGTGACACAATGAATCTTTATGAAATATCTGAACTGTTGCTTGCTGAAAGATTAGCTAAAAAAAGTTTAAAAAAATATATGACTATTGGTAGACATTATAAAGATATTTATAATTCTGTGAAAGAAGATATACTTTCTTTCGGCTCAGTTCTAAGACTTAAATAATAAAAGGAAATGCCAAAATGGAAAAAGTAATTAATTTGTTATATGTTTTAACCGGAATGTCAGGATTAATAATGGCAATGAATGAAAACGCTAATCATATTAATATGATCGGTGTATCTTTAATGGCTTTGGCTGTTTATTTTGGCAAAAAAAGAATTGATTAAATATAACATGCTGGTCTGGATAACATTACAATTTACAAGTTACACAGATCTACATAACTACTTATCATACCTTAACGAAAAGGAAGTGAAAAATGAATGAATTTCTAAAGGAGTTAGAAACGTTACTCGTAAAACACAAGGCAACCATCTTGAGGAGCGCAGCCAGTACGAGTAAGCTTGTTGTTAGTTTAGAACAGAATGACAATTTTGATGAAATTGAGTTTGATGAAGAAATAAATGATTCGTCTATTAAACATGGTTGGTTTAAGCAGGTATAATAACCGTTGCAACGAGCATCGCTACGCTCGTCGGTGAACTTAGGACATTATTTTTCTTTAGGAGGTAAAATGTCACCATTGCCACAAAACCCTTTGTACTACACGTTTAAAAGGAAGTATGGATACTACCCTGACAATTGGAGGGTGGGTGGTTGGACAAGAAAAGAAACTGATATTATGGCATTCCCTTCTTACCAAGAAGCTAAAGATGCCGCCCCACCAGGAGCCGTTGTTGAAGGGGTTTTGGTTAGATATCATGTCCTACCAAGAGATTTATTCGACCACGAAAAATAATAACCATTGCAACAGGCAGCAAAGCTGCTGATGAATTAAAATATTATTTTTATTTAGAATGGAGGAACGATGTCAAAACTATATAAGAGAATGACTTGCCCTATCTGCAACTGTGCAACAGTAAAGCGTGATGAAGAAATTTATCATTGCATGGCGTGTGATGAGGAATGGAAAATGGTAACTAATACCGAAAAAATAATAACCGTTGCAACGGACGCTTTCCAGTGCAAAAATTGTGGCGATTATGAACTACCACAATTAATGTGCCCTACTTGCTCCGACGTAATAGAGCGCCGGTGAACTTAATATTATAAAAATTACTTGGAGGAAAAATGGAAAATTTAGTAGGGCTTATATTTTCAACAGTTTGGACATATATTATTTTAAAGCTATGCAAAAAAGATTGGCAATTATACATTGGTGGCGCCCTGTGCACCCTTATTATGGACTTAATACTAACTTTAGGCGCGTAATTTTATAATCAGCTAATGCAACGGGCGGCGTACCTTGCCGCTGATCTGCATTATTAGGAGGACTATTAGTATGTTAAAAACTTGGAATATTACCGTTAAATTTCACGATTGTCCCAGTCATTATATGGATGACGGCTTACGCTATTGTGCGTATGAGAATGGACCTGTCTACTGCAATGAAGCTTATTGCCCTATCAAACAGCCTCCTAATCAAGTTGTTGAAGCTGGACAGGCTAAAGAGATTTCTACTTGTAAAGTATGTGGCAGTGATGGATATGGTTATTCTTGTAAACATTGTCCAGAATAACCGCCTGCCACTTAACACAAAACATTAGGAGGACAAAATGGGACACAGATCAGGGAAATATAGTACTCTAGAACGACGAACTGCGGTGTTAATGTATGAAAATGGGTTTACGTTAAAAGAAATCGCTGAGATATTATATAGAAAGAACCCGGCTGCAATCAGGCAAGGCATCCAGCGCTGGCGGCAAGAAATAATAACCGTTGCAACGAGTAATTTTAGTCGTATCTTACCTTCGGGAAAAGTGGTTGGAATCGAATAATTAAAATGTTTGCTATTGACATAAACACGATATTTTTGTATATATTAATTTTAGTAGTGAACACAATTTATGTAGGATGGTAAGTTTGATTTTTTCATTTTTCTCTTCCTTCGTCGATAGTCCAAGTCGGTATACAATTGAGTATACCGATGAGGGCTATTTTTGTTTGTGCTGTAGCTAAATATCTGATATAGTTGACATTATTAATGAACTTTGAGACTCACAAAACAAAGAGTAGCAGGGGGAAAGAAAAAGAAACAATAAAATCTTTTTTAGACAGAGGTGGTAAAATACAAATACTAAATAAAAAAATAGATTATATTGAGTCACAGGTGATAAGACCGAAGGGTAAAAGTAGTCCTGGTGCAACAAGTGGATGTTACAGCACTGGTAGAGTATACTGATGCTAATATTTAGGCACGAACCGGTTACAAAAACTGCAAAAGAATATGCAAGAGACGAACCGGATTGGGATGATAAAAAATATGCTAAAGATCTAAAAGCAGCAAGGGAAAGAATAAAAGAATGTCAATCAAATCAAAATCAAATCAAAGAGTAGCTAATAATAATTACAGAGAGAATTTTGACCAAATTATTTGGAATAGTATAGAAAAAGCAATAAGTTGCAAAGATTCAACAAAAAGTGGAACATTACAACTCAACAAGGTAGGCAAATTTAGCGTTTTGAAGGTTAAAGCATAGAGAGGTATCATGGCTAAAGTCGGGAGGCCAACGAAATATAATAAAGGCATACTTGAAAAGGCACGCCATTATGTTAATAATTTCGAATTATTAGGGGACGTTATACCATCTCACATAGGGGTTGCATTAGCTTGTGGCATTAGGTCATCAACTCTGTATGATTGGGCAGGGCATGAAGATAAGAAAGAATTTTCGGAGATATTAGAAGAAATTTTACAAAAACAACATCAAATCTTAATCAATAGTGGGCTTACAGGGAAATTTAACTCTAACATAGTTAAGCTTGTGTTAGGTAAGCATGGATACCATGATAAGTCAGACAACACACTATCTTCTCCAGGTGGTGGGCCTGTAGAAGTAACACAATTTACTCTCGTTAAATCGGAGACTAAAAAATAAAAGCTGAAATACCTGAAATATTTGAACCATTATTGCAGACTGACTTTAGATATAAAGTATTTAGAGGCGGTCGTGGTGGTGCAAAGTGTTTTGCTCTTGGTACGCCAGTGTTAATGTATAACGGTAAGCTAAAAAATGTTGAAGATATCATAATCGGTGATAAGCTTATGGGGCCAGACTCTAGACCGAGGAATGTCATAGATACGATGGTTGGTGAGTCTGAAATGTTTGAAATAAATCAAACGTCTGCTATTAGCTATACCGTCAACAAAGACCATATCTTGTCTTTAAAAAAATCTAAATCCTGCGCTAAAGATAGGGGCATAAAATTAAAATCTGGTAATTATAAATGTCCTAACGGTAGATACCCTGGATGGGGAGGTATCGTCAATATTTCTGTATCCGAATATTTAAAACAATCAAATAGATGGAAGGAAAACTTCAGGGGGTATAGGGCTGGGCTTATAAAGTTTAAAGGGCAGAAAGTAGCGATAGACCCATATTTATTGGGGGTTTGGTTGGGAGACGGGCATAGCAGGGATATGGTAATCACAACAGCCGATAAAGAAATAGTTAATTATTTAGAAAAAATAGCACCAACTTATAATGTAAAAGCAACTTATTGCACAAAAAAAGGTAAAGCACAAAATATAGGACTATCAAGGATAGTAGGTAATAAAGGGCGTCAAAACCCATTAAAAGATTTATTTAAATCTTATAATTTGATACTTAATAAGCATATCCCAGATAGTTATATATCTAATTCCGAGAATGTAAGATTGCAACTACTTGCAGGCTTAATAGATACCGATGGCACATATAATGGCAGGGGTAGCTATAAGATAACCTTAGCAAATAAAAAACTTATATATGATGTCAAAAGGCTTGTCGATTCTTTAGGTTTTAGAACTACTATAATAAAGAAATCAACAATTTGCACAAATAATGGCGTGAGGGGTGTGGCTTGGGCTGTCGGAATAAATGGGTTTGTTGATAAAATACCATGCAAAATAAAGAGAAAAATTTGTCATGGGGTTAAACCTAATAAAGATAAAACATTATCGTATTTAGTTGTAAAGCCAGCCGGTATCGGTAAATATTATGGTTTTAGCGTTGACAGTGACAATTTGTTTTGTTTGTCAGATGGTACAGTTACCCATAATTCAAGGTCATTTGCAGCAGCGCTAATAGGATACGCAAGAAACGGAAAGCATAGGATCTTATGTTGTCGTGAGATTCAGCGTTCTATAAAAGATTCAGTAAAACGAATATTAGACGATCAGATAGAAAAGTTTGGGTTACAAGAGGAGTTCGAATCGACTCTAAGTGAGATAAGACACAAGCGTACAGGCTCTAATTTTATATTTGCTGGGCTTAGATCTGACCCAGACGGTATAAAGTCAACAGAAGGGGTAGACTTCGCATGGGTAGAAGAGGCACACACTTGTTCGCAAATATCTTTGGACATATTAATTCCTACGATTCGCCAAGAAGGTTCAGAAATTTGGTTCTCATACAATCCAAGATTCGATGACGATCCAGTTCACGCAATGTTTTCAGACGAGATTAAGCCTCCACGATCTTGCGTTATTGATGTTCAATATTACGATAACCCGTGGTTCCCCGACGTGTTAAGAGAAGAAATGGAGTTCTGCAAGACAAAAGACTTTGATAAATATCTCCACGTTTGGGAAGGCCAGACAGTCCAGCAGAGTGACGAACAGGTTATGCACGGATGTTGGAGAATTGAAGAAGTACCGAAACCTCCGAAGGATGCAATCTTAAAATATGGTGTTGATTGGGGGTTCGCAGCAGACCCAATGGCTGTAATCAGGTCATGGATTCAAGACGAGACTATGTATATTGATTATGAAGCATGGGGGAAAGGTGTTAAGACTGTTGATATAGCTGCTTTTATTGATACGGTTCCTGGTTCAAGGCAATGGCCCTTGATTGGGGATAGTGCAAGACCGGATACGATAGACTTTGTTAAAGACGAAGGCTTCCATATCAAAGGATCTAAAAAGGGAAAAGGCAGCATACAAGACGGTATTGAGTATATAAAAGGATTTGATGTTGTGATAGACCCTCGGTGTGTTGAGACAATCAGCGAGTTTATACACTATAAATATAAGAAAGATCCACATACGGACAATATCTTGCCGATTATTATTGATGCAAACAACCACATTATGGATGCTTTGAGGTATTCTCACGAAGGTGCGTACAAAACATTTATAAAAGGCATGGATTTATCATGATTTCAGTAAAAAACAGTGATTTTGTAAGTGGTTGTAATTATAACGTTAAAAAAATAAAAGGCTTAAATCTGCATAGGCTTAAGACTTTAATATGAAACCAGAAACAGAAGCAATTTTAAATCAATATTTGTTAGATCATGAGAATGATATAGTATGGGGAATCAACGATTTTGAAGAATTGTTTGATGTGTTTTTTGAGATTGTAGGGCGTGAACCTTCGGAGGAGACACCAATTGAATGAAAGATAAAATAATTGAAATATCTATAGACTGGTTTATAACACAGGTAAAAGACGCATACGTTACAGGTTGTATAACAAAAACACCCAGGCTGGTTGAAAGATACGCAAGATCAATATATCTTGAAACTATGGGACTTCACAGGACTATTAAAAATATAGATAGTCACGGAGGTGGTATAGAGTGCATTACGGAATGTGCATTTAAAGAAAATAATATTTGCACTTGGTGGACGGTTTGCGCTGAAAGAACAATAGACCTGGACGCATTAAAAAAAAGTCAAGATGCTAATATTAAAAGAATAAAAGAAAACAATGCCGAGATTTAAAAAAGAAACATACGGCAACCCTTTCACCAATGCTTTTGTTGCAGAGATGGAGGGAATTGAGGCTAATGTCCGTGATTATGCCTACCGAGATGCTAAGGACAATCTCTACTCTCACATTACAGGTGGTATAATACTTCCTACATTTTCTCACAATGGGTATTTGCTAACAATTGGCGTTAAATATGATGATACAATAACTTTTGACTGTATTGACGAGTTTGAAACTGATGATGCTTATGAGCTTGTTGCAAAGGCAAAAGAGATACAGAAAGAATACGGCGAAGGGATTATTACAAATTGGTGGGGTGATCCTTTACAACTAATGAGTATTGTTAACGAATTAAATATAGAAGATACAGAACAAGAACCGGTAAGAATATCTAGACCGATTGACTATAACCAGACTGACAACTTTGAGATATACACAGCCAGAATTAAAGTTGCATTGAATAAAACACACAAAACTCTTTACCTGGGCGAAACCAATTTTGTTCGTAACTACATTATGTCGTTTATAGAAGAAAAAGGTGCAAAGCAAGATTCCAACCCGTCTATTTATGTGTTGGGGTCTGTTGTTCATACTCTTTTGATAATGCGACCGTGGGAGCAGGCAGTCGAAGTAACTGATTTAGTGCCAACTACTTTTGAAGATATAG
>Ga0208769_1000586_pt1 | contig 17109 bp, 23 predicted proteins | sample AntAceMetag02UKC_FD_184768 | JGI IMG/M metagenome (GOLD analysis project Ga0208769, IMG submission 184768) | Saline lake microbial communities from Ace Lake, Antarctica- Antarctic Ace Lake Metagenome 02UKC (SPAdes) (version 2) | ecosystem: Environmental > Aquatic > Non-marine Saline and Alkaline...
TCATAATTATTACTCTAAATTCATACTCATTATATGAACTTAACCTTAACCTATTCCTTACATTCTCAGGTATACCAATAAAAAAGGTGTTTGGTCTTCTTTTTGTTTGACTACCTGAATAAAATCTTACTTTGTTTATTACTTCTCTAACGCTTGAATAATCTTTTAATTTCTTCATTCTTCCCATTTTGGTATTTCCTTCACCGTTTGTTGTTTAATAGTAACTCCTCTTTTTTTATAGATAAAAAAGTAGGTTTATGAATAATAAATTCATTTTTATCATATGCTAACATTATCCCTTCAATTCGTTTGAATGTTTCTTTCTTAGCTTGGATTCTTATTTTTTCTATATATTCATCTGTTGGTATTTCCATTTCCTTCACCTTTGTTTGTTTTCAGTATTCTATCTTTCCAAAACAATCTCCATAATAACCAGAGATTAAATATTGCTCCAGTTAATATTAAATAATAATGTCCAATTAAATATATTATTTTCATCATCTTACACCTTTTTCTCTAATCATCCTTTCGCAACCTTATTTCCTTCACCTTTTTATTATAAAAAATCCAAAACCATGTATCATCCATGCTGCAAATATTGAAAATGTACCAATAAATAAAATTATATTAGGCACTGCATAACCATAAATTATTGTTGCTCCATAATTAATAATTTTTGGTGGTATTATAATATCTTCAATTATAAAATATCCTAATACAATAATTAAAGATATAATAGATAATAAAATGAAAGGTAAAAACGCTTTAATTGTTTTTTCTTTTGTTAATTCTGCCATTTTCATAAACTCGTTTCGCTTCGGATACCCATGACTTTAGTCGTGGGAGGAGAAGCGATTACCTCCATATGTTAAATTGTGGGATTTAGCGGATTTAACCGCATTGGCTGTAAGCCCCTGTCCCACGCAGGTTAACTTCCTCTCGACAATGTTATCCAATCTTCACAATGTGGTTGCCTGTCTCGAATCCCTCAAGACTGTTTACAGAGCCACGAAAGAGCCAACAACTGAGGAAATTGTTGGGTTTCTCCATCTTGGATAACGTAGCAAATCTCTTTGCTAAGTCTGGTAACACAGGCTCAGTCACCTAAAAGCCCCCTACTTTAGTAGGTGGGAATGTGTTACTTTTGTATTCCCTCCTTAAAGCTTTGTGTGTAAAAATTTAAATTACTTTAGTAACAAACTTAACTAATCCTGTTTTGTTACCTGAAACATAATCCCCTCCAAAATGTTTTTTTCGATATATTCCTTTCCTTTTATTCTTAATATGTAATATTAATGAACTTCTATCTAAAAAAGGAGTTCCACAATTACACATATAGACCTTTAATATTAATATTTCCATAATTTCACCTCTCCTCAATCCAATTATTTAATATCTTCATTTTTACACCTTCCAATTTTATATCATTGTAATTACTACTACTTATATAAACCTTTAGGGTCTGCAGAATATACTACTACTTCTTCATCTTTCGGATGGTAGGCATGAACAATGACTCATTAATAGTATGGCTCAACCTATATATTCGTTTACCATAGAAGGCCAGGAAGAATAAAGCAATGATGGGTAATATATATGATGGTATTGCCCCTTCAATGGTCAAAACTAACACCAAAACCACAATTATATTTAGAGAAACGATTAAAACCTTTGATAAGTTATTAAAACTTTTCATCAATAATACACTTTAAATCAAATTAAATGGGTTGTATATCCGTTGTTGGATTCTTTGTTTCTAAGGAAATACACCGGAATATACTTGTTTCAGAGCATTTAAAGGCCTTTGCAATCTTTAAATGACTATAGCCCTTCTCTCTTAGCTCCATTATCTTATTAATGTCTAAATTAAGCTTTGCATTTTGGGGTGGTTCCTTCACTTCACCCTTTTTTGGGTCCAAGAAACCATTATTTAACTGTGTAGTGAAGTTTAGCTTAACAACTTCATAATCCTTTAATATTTTCTCACTAGGAAGCTTAACTTCCCAAAACATAAGCTTTCTTTTTAATCCCTTAAACGTAAACCTTAGAAATTTAAAATAAAAGAAGCCTGTTCTTGAATTTACTTGAATTCTATAAGGTTTTAGTACACAAACCTTTTTACTATAATTGATTTCGGATGTTTCGCATTGAAGATGAACCAAAGACCGGGTGCCTTTCTCTAAAAACGCAAAATTAGGACAAGTCATAATAAGGATTTGATTTCTATGCCTTGTTGTTTGCATGAACGAAAAAAAGAATTGATTGGCTTGACTTTGCCAAGACCTTGAAGAAGAACCGGCACCAATTGAGCCTACTTCTTCAAAAACATAGGGTGTACCTGGTTTATCATTAATAGGAAGCATTGTTTTCTTTAACAAATCCATAAAATTAAATGCAACATTTTCTTTTATATTAAAATTAGTTTCAAAAAGTTGGCTGCATTCTTCGGCAATTCTTAAAGAAGCATATGTTTTACCGGAACCAGTTGGGCCATTAATAATAATAATAACATTCTTATTTTTAAGAATCCTGTTTTTAATCCATATCATAACAGGGGACTTTTCAACATTTATCATATTGCTTTACTACCAGATTCTTGAAAGTAGTTTAATTGGCTTAATAACATTCCAAGAACACCAAGCCTAATTCTAAAATGATTTACCATTCCTGGTGCAAATTCGGCATCCAACTTTTCCATGTTTAATTTTATTGTTGGCAACCTATCATATTTTTTTTTAACTACTTTCGCATCATTTTTTAAATTATTAATATCATTATCATTCTTTTTCAATAGAGTTTTTATATTTTCCTTTTTAAGAATCTCCGGCATTAATAATATCTCCAACATCTTGACACAATTAATAAATATTTCTCTTTGGTCTGGAACATCAACAGGAATCAGTTGGCCTTTATGAATTTTATTAACTTGTCCACCCCTACTCATTTCTTTTGAACCTTCAATCATACACCTTCTGTACTGTTCCATTGAAATTAATGTTATACTAGGAACTTCTCCTGCCTTATAATTTTCGCTATCCTCAACTTCCATTTCGTCAAAGCTTCCCATTTTGATTAGAATTTAGTGCCATAACAACAAAAACTAATAAAATAATATATATAAATATAGTTAATAAAGAATATATATACTTAAATAAATCTTTTACCAGGATTTATAAAAAAGAGATTTTAAACTAAAATGGGAGCATTTCCACACGCATACAGAGACCCCGTAACTGGAGGGCTAGCTCCACCACCACCACCACCACCACCACCTACAAGTGCAAGGGTTATTTCTGGAAGCAGGGGTGGAGGAACTTTAAAGCAAGATTTTGTAAAGATAGTTGAAACTGTAGATGGTAGAACAAGAGTAAGAGAAGTTCCACGTTCACAATTTGAAGCAGCATTTTCAGCAGGCACAATTACAAGAGATTCCGGTGGTAGATTTATTGTTTCCGAAAAGGCATTTTCTGATGAAACTACTCAAACAATTCAACAAAAAACACCATTAAAATCACCTAAACCAGAACCAACACCAATTAAACCTAAAAGTAACATTTCTCTTGACCCCATGACAGGGGATTTAACTTCTAAGAATACTGGTGGTTTATTAATATCAAGGTTAATTGATGCACGACCTGCACAATCCCAACAAGTTCCAGACCCAACATTATCACAAAAAATATATGGGAGCATTATCCCTGGTTTTGAAAAAGAAAGAATAAAATTTGAAACAGAAAAAGAAAGAATAAGGAAAATAGAACAAGAAAGATTAGATTTTCAATCACAATTATTTAGTGAAATAACAAGTAAGCAAGCACAAGCAAAACTTGAAAAGGAAAGGAGAGCCTCCTCACAAACATTAATTGAAGAGAAGGCAGGAATTCAAGGGATAATTACTCAAGCAGCAATAGACAAAGCAGCAGTTTTACAAGAAAAGGTAGATTTAGGATTAATTGATGTTTCAACTGCACAATCCCAACTTGATACTTCAACTGCACAATCACAAAAACTTGCACAATCCCAACTTGACATTTCAACACAAATTGAACAAAGAAGATTATTAAGCAAATCTGAAAGGGCAACAATTAATGTACAAGAACAATATGAAAAAGATTTTATCCCATTCATTGAACCAAAAATTAAGGAATCAGAACAAAGGATACAAAGTAATATTTCAAAAAATATATTTGGTTCTCCTGGTGTTCAAGTTGGTTCTTTCGGTCTAGACTTATTTGTTTCAACTAAAGTACCTGCATTAAAAAAAGTAATAGAAGCAAAGGCATTTGAAAGAGATTTATTAATTTCAAGAGCAGAAGATTTGAAAAGTCAAAGAACAATACCATTAAAAGATATTAAAAAAGGTGATTTTAGTGCTGCAACTTTTAAAGAATTTAATATTGCACAACAACAAATAGGTGCACAAATTGGTATAACAAAAGCAGGTACAGAAATTGGATTATTTACAAAACCTGCAACAACTGCAATTTCATTAGCAAGTATTGCAACATTAGGGTTTGGTACTGCATTAGTTGCCCCAAAGATTATACAAGCAGCAGCAAAAGGTTCAACGATTGCAAAGGTTGTTATTGGAACAGGCAAAGCAACTTCTTATGGTTTAGGTATTGGTTTTTTAGGAGTGCAAGGAGTAAGGGCCGGGCTTGCACCTACAAGATTACAAAAAGAGATAATACTAGGTGAAACAATAGGAATTGGAACTGCTGCTCTTGTAGGTGGTGCAGTTGGTAGTAAAGCAGGTGGCAAATTATTAAACTTATTATCTTCAAGGAAACCTGCAATCACAACTTTTAGTGTTACACAAAAAGAAGTAGTAAAAGGAATTTCAATTTCAAAATTTAAAGGTAAAGTTACTAGGGGAAAATACGAATTTGAATTTACTGGAAAGGAAGCAGAAGGCATTGGTAAAGGGTTTAGGTTTGCGAAAACTGCAGAAATAAAACCAACCTTTGCAGGTAGAAAACTTAAAACAATAAAAATTGAAACCAAAGGTAAACTTCAACCAGGTGACCCAGACGTAGGAGCCTCATTTTTTGGTGGTGGTAAAACATTTAGAACAGGGGATAAACTACCACAAAGCCTAGACTTTAGAGTATTTAAAGGTGGTGAAGTGTATGGTAAAATTGGAAGGGGTCCTTTCAAATCAAAACTATTAGGAGAACCGAAAGTAAAAGGGGATATTACAACATTTAAAATAGTAGAAATTTCAGCAGGTCAACCAAGAGTTCACGTTAAAAGGTCAATTTTAGATGGGTTTACATTACCAGGAAAATTATTCTTAGGTATTGGTGGTGCAAAACCCTTACCCTTTGGTTCATTCATTCCAAGAACACCAGGTGCAATAGGACAACCAAAAGCAATTACAAAAATTAAACCTATTAGTACAAGGATAAAAGGTGGTGGTTTTGCACAAGTTCTTGAAATTCCTACAATTCAAGGAAAAGGGGTTATCCCTTCACTTGTTAACCAAAACATTGAAACATTAAATGTTAATACTTCAATAACAAAAATTGATTTATTAAATACAGGTTTATTTTCATCAACAATTTCTGACCCAACCTCTAAACTTACAGACTCAACACAAACAATAATAGACGCAGTAACAAAAGGTGGTTCAAGTATAACATCTAAAGGTGGTACACGAGGTGGAACAACAGCAGGCACAACCCCAACCGACCTTACAGACGTAATTTCTGGCACAATAGTAGAACCTATTACAGAAACAACAACCATTGTAGAAACAGAACTGACACCAAGAACAACAAATGTTGCAAGGAGTGATTTCCTTTTTAATCTTAAACCACCAACATTTACTTTTGGTTTTCTAGGATTACCATTACTTCCAAAAGGTGCAGGTGGTGGTGGTGTGAGAGGTAGAAGAAAAGGAAGGGGCCGGGTTACAAAATATCAACCAAGCCTTTCAGCAGTTGGCTTAAATATATTTGGTAAAAAGGCACCAGTAACAACTGGTTTACAGTATAGACCAATTCCAATTACATTAAAACCAAAGAAGGTAAAGAAGAAAAAGAAAGGATTATTAAATGCAAAAGTAGGATTTAGATTATAATGGAGGCACCGAAAATGGATTATGAAACAGGGTCAAGACTTGAAAGAATTGAAGCAAAATTAGATTACTTCATTGAAAAATATATTGAAGCAGAAAAGAAAGCAAAAAAATATAATGATGAACCGGAAGTTCCAGTTCCAGAATATAAAAAAAAATAGGAGGTAACTAAAATGAAAAAACATAACGTGAAACCATATTATAGGAAAGTTAAAGGACGAAAAACTAAAGTTAGAGTGAAAGGCCACAGAAGTAAGTAAAGTAATTGTTGTCTATCTATGGCAACTTTTAAAAGCTTTGGTTTTAAGGTCGTACCTACCACACTCTACCTATAAAACTTTGGCTAAGGTGCCAAAGTAGGTAAAGACAATGGAAGAAAAAGAAACACTACAAAAAGAACTTGAACTAATTAAAAGTTCAAGGAAAGAAGAAGAAGAATTAAATAATTTAAAGACCGAAATAGCTACAGAAAAAAAGAAAATGTTTAATGCAAAACATGATACTTTAGGCAATATTAATCATTCTTTAGGCAAAGGCCTTTTATCAATAGGTAAAGGTATAATTAATGTTCTTGATAACTTTACTAAACCATCAGACAAATCTACACAAAAAACAAACAAATCTGAATGGAAATTACCTAATCAAGATGATATTAATAAAATAATATGAGGTGTAACAATGGGATTCAAAAGTTCATTACAAAAATTCAATAAAGAAAGAGAAAGAAAAAAATAATAAAAAAACAAACCACTATTGGGAGCAAAGTAAGAAATTATTTATATTAAAATGTTTGAACATTTTTTCACAGGGGATAAAGAAGAGCAACAAATCAATACAGAGAAAAGGATAATTAATAATGAGCAAACACAATCAATATTATCATCAGCATTACATCCAAGTGATGACCAGAACTATGATGCATTACAGGAAAGAAGGTCTGATTTAATAAGATGGCAACAAGAACTTGATGGTGACGTTTTCAGTTTAATAAACACCTTCTTGGGGCAAAGAATAGATGATGATGGAAGAATTGTTAATATTGCAGGAACAGTTCCATTATGTAATTCTCTTTTCATTCACCAAGTAGTTGAACCAAAACTTAGACCTTTCATTTCTAAAAACTTAATTAATTCTAACCTTGACACTCAACAGATATTATTAATGCAACAAACAACATCAAATGATATTGCAGACATGATGGCTGATAATTGGGATAAATACGGAATCAAATTTGTTAATAATGATGGAATTGTTAGAGATATTAAAAATGTAATGAAAGCCTCAGCGTGGAGGTCATGGAAGGGATGGACAAAGAAAACTGACAGTTCAATGATAAAAAGAATTGAACAGGAAAGTTTTGGTGACGTTAATAAAAAAAGTGGAGGATTAAAAGAACTATTCAATTAATAAATAAAATGATGGAGGATAATTTAAATGGCACCGAATATACCAATTTTGGAAAATCTAGACTTTTTTGGGTTTTTTGGAAACATAATATTTATACTTCAATGGGTTTTGATTGGAGTACTAATTATTGGAGGAATGTTTTTATTTTATTTTATTTTAACATACAATATAAGATTAACAATCTTTCCACTTTACGGGTCTGGTAAAGATGGGCTTTTGGCTATTATGAAGCCAAAGAAAAATAGATTATGTTGGAACAGACAGAAAACAGCATGGAGGCCATTATTCCCATTACTGAACAAAAAGCAGATTAAACCTTTTGATTCAGAATATATTTACCCTGGGAAAAATGTATTTGCGTTTGAATTTAATGGTGAATATGCACCATGTAGAATCAATGTAGACAGGACAGAACAACAAATTAGAGGGGATTTAACCTCTGTTCCTTATGAAGTTAGGGAATGGCAAAGTTTACAACATAAAAAGAATGCACAGGAATACGCACTAGGTGGTTTTTGGAATGAAAATAAAACCTTAATCATTGCATTGTTATGTTCAGTTGCATTACTTGCAGCAGCTTTAATATTTATATACATGAGTTATAAAATGGCAGGTGCAGGAAGAGCAGACATTTCAGCATTAACAAGTGCATTAAATAATTTGGGAACAATACCAGGAGAAGTACCAAAGTGAATAATACAGAACATACAATTTTAATTTTATTTATCCTTTTATTAGGTTGTGGTATAGTTGAAGCATTTCCACCATTAACAACAGTATTTGCAGGTAATACAGGCATTCATATTGAAGTCAATGCTATGGAGTCTTATAAACTAGGTGAGGCCAGGTGGCAAGTAATACAATTATTTAATGAGTCAACTGGGGAACAACTTACAAATGATACAATTAATATTACCTGTATTATAAAATTACGGAATTCACAAGGGGTTGAAATTGCAGAAAGAAACGCAACAGTACACACAGGCCATTGGGATATAAACGGAAGTGCAGGGGTAAATAATCCTTTAGGAAATTATGCCTGGACAATAGTTTGTCAAGATGACGATTCAGATATTGGAGGTTATGTTTCTGGCTATTTTGAGATAACAACCTCTGGGGATATAGAACCAATTTATGATTCAACTTCTAGCATTGCAATAGTATTATTTATTCTTGCCATAACTTTAACATTATTTATAATCCCTTTCTTTAAGAAATTCTCTAGTTTTGAGATTACAAATTTAATATTAAAAAGAAGTTGTTGGGTCATTGCTGCTTATTTAATGGTTTTAAATTCAGCCATTCTTGCAACAATATCAAGTACTACAGGTGCAGGATTAAATAATGAAATGTTTAGGTATATGTGGTTTTTTGGAATTGCAGGTTACTTAGCAATGGTATTTTTATTTGTATCAACATTGTTTAATGTTTTAAAACTGTATAGGATTAAAAAGGATAATGAGAGGTTAGAGAAATAATGGTAAATACAATCCTTGTTAGGGCCCCTAAAGATTTAATGAAGGAATTAAGGATTGAACTTAAAGAAACTGATGCAAGAATAATCAGACAATTATATGATACTTCCTGGATTAATAAAAGGAACAGGTCATTAAGTGAAATAATTAAGATGGATTTAAATGTTAGAAAGAAAAAATAAGAAAGGAAGTTTAACAGACTTAGTATTTATAATAGGTATAATATTATTCTTTGCCATGATAATATTATTTTCATTTAAAATTGGTAATGAATTCAACGACCATATACAAACTGATACTAAAATTACAGCAGAAGGAAAAGCAGCAACATCAAAACTTGTTGCTTATTATCCTGGTGTTGTTGACAATATGTTTTTATTCTTTAGTATTGGCATGGTCATGGTATCTTTAATCCTTGCTGCTTTGGTTAGGGTGCATCCAATTTTCATACCATTGTATATTCTGGGCTTAATCATTATAGTTTTCTTCTCCGGGTTATTCAGTAACATTTACCAAGAAGTTGCAGCAACCCCAGAACTTGCAACAGAAGCAGCACAATTAACAATGATATCAAACATTTTAACATTCCTTCCTTTATTTACATTCATTGCAGGATTATTAATAATGATAACATTATATAAGGTGGTGCCAATAGCAGAATGACACAAACAAAATATATTAAAATCTTATTATTAATGTTTACATTATTATTAATGCCTACTTTCAGTTATGCAGTAGTACAAGATTGTACAAATTTAACTGATGCAATTTTTTATTGGGATTTTGAGGACGGGGCTAAAGATACCTCAAACCATAAACTTTATGACGGGACGTTAGTAAACTCTCCAACTTTGGAAACCTCAAACTGTGTTGAGGGTTCTTGTTATTCTTTTGCCAGAGCAGACGAGGAAAGAATAACAATAGCAGATTCTCCCGATTGGGACGCGCCGAATGGGTTTACAGTTTCAATGTGGTATTATCATATGGATATTACAAACTCAAATTTTGGTAGGTGGTTTAGTGCAGGTGACCAAGCCTCTGACGCGTCTTGGGCATATGGACAAAGCCAAAATAATGACGCTTTTAATATTGTGATGTGGAATGGTGGGCAAGCACAAGACACATCTACAAATCCAATAGGAACAGGAAATTTTAGAAAAGATAGGTGGACGCACATTATGATAGTCAAGAGTGGTAATGACCACTATTTTTATTTTAATGGTACACTTAAAGAAAAGTTAACGGTTGCTAAGGCATTTGCACCCGCGGGTTCTGGATTTAGTTTAAATGGGCGTTACAATGCCCCTGGTTGGACAGAGTTTTTTTCGGGCATTGTTGATGAGGTTGCAGTCTGGAACAGGTCACTTGCAGCAAATGAAGTTTTACAAATGTATAATGAAGGTAATTATTGTAACCCTTTTGTTGTAATAGATAATACTAGAAATATGAGTGAGAGCTTACCAAGTGATGGTTATGTTTCAAATGTAAACACGATTAATTTTAATCTTTCTCTCAATTCAAGTACAAATTATACCTGTTATTTATTTATTAATACAACAGAAAACCTTTCAACTTATGGTGGTGCATCCCCTTATACGAATCAAAACATTTCTTTTGACCAGACATTCCCGGATGCACATTATAAATATCAAATTAATTGTACAAATGCAGCAGGTTCAGATATAACAACATCAAAAAGCTTTATAGTTGATACTACAAGTCCAACAATAACAACAATATTTAGTGATTATTCTATCCAGTATTATGAAAACTTAACTGGACAATTTAATTTTTCTGACAATTTAGCTTTATATTCATATAATATTTCAGTTGATAGTGCACAGATTGCAGGGAATACTTCCATGGATACAACCTTTTTTTCATTTAATTTAAATCATAATATAACTTCTTTATCTATTGGTGCTCATACATTAACTGTTAGGGTTGCTGATGGTCACACTTCGCACTTGTTAAAAGATAAAGATGCCTGGGATTGGAATAATGGGTGGTTTGATGATTATTTTAAGGTCGAATGGGAATATCCTCATTCAGAAGGAGAGATTACTATTAAAAGTAAAGGTGGTGCAATTACTGATAATTGGGATGGGAATTATTTAAGTGATAGATTAACATTTAGTTTTGAACCTCCTGTATTATCTGACACTTATACTTTTGAAGTTGAATCTGATTTTCCCATAGATATAATCACATTACCCAATTCAAAATATAAACAATGGATGGTAATTAATGGTGAACATTGGTTAGACTTTTACATTGAGGACCAACCAAAAATTAATGTTAAAATAGTAAATACTGGAAATCCTAAAGAATATGAAGTTACTTTAACAAATGTTGACCCTACTGTAGAAATATTAAATTTTAATTCTCTTGGTGACTTAAATATATTTACACAAAATTATACTTTTTATACAACAAATGTTACTACAAGTTATTCAGCCATTGTTTCAGAATTGTCTACCCAAAACTATACAATTATAGTAAACAAAACTGAAAATATTACTTCAACAAATGTATTATTTAATTATAATAATAGTTTTAGAACCTTAACAAAAACAATTACTTCAAATTATGATTCATACTTTTTAGAATTTTATATTCCAAGTATTGCAGCCAGTAGTTCAATTATCCCAATTTATTGGTTAATCAATATAACCGGTGATGTCAATAATATATCAACTAATATTACTAGAAGCCAAACAGTATATAAATTACAGATAGATAACTGTAGTAATAATACATATGTTAGGGCCTTAAATTTAAGTTTAGTTGATGATTCTACCAAAGTCTTAAAGAATGGTAGTACAGCCGGGCATTTTACTGTATGGGTTGACATTCTAAGTAACTTTGTAGATTTCAATTTATCTTGGGGTGCATCAGACAGGTTTGGAATTTGCATTTATCCAAACACATCAAGTTATAAGGTATTTGGAGAATTAGAATATGGGGCCCCGGGTTATTCAGACAAAACTTATTATTTAACAAACGCAACATTAGATAACAATTCAGAAAACTTAACTTTATATTTAACAAATGGAAGCAGTCTTGTAACTTTTACTGTATCTGACCAGGATGATACAAATGTTCCAGGGGTTTACATTAATATATTAAAGTATGACCTCGGCACTAATAGTCATGTAATAAGTGAAATTATAAAAAGTGATGAATTAGGCGAAGCAGTAGGGAGCATTGTACTTAATACTCAATTTTATAAATTCCTGTTAGTATTAAATAGTGTTACTGTCTTAGAAACTGCTCCCATTAAAATCACTTCCACTTCAAGGAATTTTAGAATCACATTATTAACTGATTTTTTTGATACCTATGATGCAGCAGGTAACATTACAACAGGTTTAACCTTTACAAACACTACTAAGAATTTTGCTTATACATTTTTAAATCCTACAGGGATGCCCGTTACTGCTTGTTTAAAGGTAATTGAAAGAAGCGTAAGAAGGGATTTATTAATTAATACTACTTGTTTAAATGCAGCTTCTGGTACAATTTTAATCAATGTTGGTAATGATACCTCAACAGCCGGTAAAACTTTTATTGCAACTGCAACAACTGCTGCAAGCCCAAGTTTCTTACAAGATAGTTTAACTATAAGTTTTGCAGATGGTTATAAAAAATGGGGCAGGGAGGGCATTTATGCAACTGTATATTTAAGGTTAGGCCTTGCAATGATAGGTATATTTAATCCTATGATAGCAATAATATTAGTTGTTATTGTAGACTTTTTTATGATAATATTAGGTTTATATTCATTAAGTTGGCCGATAATTGGTGTTTATTTAATATTGGCAGGATTAGCTATTTGGAGGTTAAACCAAAAGTAAAATGGCAAGATTAGATTATGTTATGGGGGGTTTTGTAATATTAACCATTGTAATTCTAGGTGGCACCTTAATGATAGGGGATTTGGACGATAGTTATACTGATGTTAACATGACAGGGGCAAATGATTCTTTTGGTGACGTTTATAATAGTATGGATGAAATGTATAATCTAAGTCAAGACATTAATGAGAAGGCATTAAAATCTGACATTTCAAATACTCAAAGTTGGGAATCCATGACAGGTGGTGCATATTCAGCATTAAGATTAATTCCAAAAACCTTTGAAATGTTCCACAGGATTACAAATGCTGTTGCAATAGAATTTGGTTTAAGTTGTAGTTCTTCTGGTATGGGTAGGGCTAGAACTTGTATGTTTATTGATTTATTTTTCCTTTTGTTTGTTATTAGTGTAGTATTTGCCATCATATATATGATATTTAGATTTATTCCAAGGTAAAAAAATGACATATAATTTAACTTCAATATCGGAAAATGCAACAAGTTTCTTAGAATTCACGCAAGGGGTTAATGATGTTTTACTTGATGGTTGGTTTGGTGTTGGAATATTAATCTCAATATTTGTTGTTTTAATCATAGGTTTTACTTTTGTTACACAAGACATAAGAAAATCATTAATAGGGTCATCTTTTATTTGTTTTGTAACTGCATTATCTTTACGTGGCCTTGACCTTTTACCCAACCTGGCAATCTGGATTTCTTTATTAGTGTTAGCTGTAAGTATTGCCTTTACTTTTAAGAATCAGTAAATGTTAACAGTTTGTTAACACAAATTTAAATACTTCTTATGTTATGGACTTTCTTAGGCTTGACATCCTTAGTTGTCGGAGATTCTATGGCAAAAAAATGAAACTATTTAATTCAAAGAAAGGGCAAGTTTTTGAACAGCTTGCAGGCCTAGCGATAGGCATTGTAGCCCTAGCGATTACTATAGTAGTTACATTTCTAATATTGAGCCAAACAGCAGCAAATACCACAGTTGCAGCAGATAGTAATTCAACAGCAGCATTAAGTACACTATCCCAAGCAGCAGATGATATCCCAGATTGGGTACCATTAATTGTAATTGCAGTTATTGGAGCAATTTTGTTAGGACTTGTAGCACTATTTAGACGTTCAGCACAGTAGGTGGACAACATGAAGCTTAATAAGAAAGGCCAAGTCTTTCAACAATTAGGAGCACTAGCAGTTGGAGTTGTTACTGTAGGAATTGTACTGGTAATTGGCTTCCTTATCATCTCACAAGGAAGGGCACAAATTGTCACGATTGATGATGTTAACGTAAGTGATACATCCACTATGACAAATTCCTATAATGCCACAATTACAATGGCAAATGCAATGGATGATATCCCGGATTGGGTACCATTAATTATAATTGCATCCATTGGTGCTATACTGTTAGGACTTGTAGCCCTGTTTAGACGAAGTGCAAGATAAAAGAAATTATTTTATTTTTTTTCTTTTTATTACTTTAAATTCTAATCCATTTTCCTATTAAGATGCTCCAATCATTTAACAGATTAAGTAACATTACCATGAAAATTATGGTTACAAAGAATTCTAAATATACAATGGCCATTTGTCCTTTCTTAACTGCCCTTCTAAATATCCAATACACTCCCATTACGAAAGAAGGCAATAATAACATATTGATAGCATAATTTAGACTTCTAAGATTTAAAAGTGCCCTTGCAACAGGACTAACTTCATATACTGCAGCTATTGCTTCAATCTTGGCCCCTGTAGTTTCAGCCATGTAAGAAACATAAAAATTTGTTGCTAGCCTTGTCCCAAGCATCATCACAAATATTATAATCACAAATATATCTAATATCAACATTCTTTTCATTTTTTCACCCTCACCATGACGCATCAAATATTTCTTTTAAGTTCTTGGGTGTAACGTGCGTGTAAATCATTGTAGTTGAAATGTTTGCATGCCCCAATAATGTTTGAATAAATCTTATGTCAACCCCTTTTTCATTAAGGTAAAAGGTAGCTCCACTATGCCTCAAACTGTGAAAGTGGAGTGTTGGATAGAATTTCTTAGCCCACCTTTCTAAAGTTCTTACAGATTTAGAAATTGGTAAATATTTTAGGCCCTTCAATACAGGAGGCATAATCGGAACATCCCTGTCTTTCTTACCTTTACCTTCTTTTATGTTAATAAAACCCCTTTTTATGTCAACCTCGTCCTTTGTAAGCTTCACAACTTCCGATACCCTTAAACATTGATAAAAGCCAAGCATCAAAGCTAATTTAACCTTTTTATTCTTGATTTTCTTTAGTGTTTCAACAAATTCAGCTTCATTGATAGTAATTGGTATTTTAGTTGCCATATTTCAGTAATTTGTATATTAATTCCCTTCATAAAAAGGTCGTATAATACAGGTTACACGACCCTTTTATGTATGAAATTAAGTTTTTAGTATTTTCCACCCAAGATTTTAGTAAGTAAAATCTCACATTCTTTTATTTCATCTTTTGAAATTGAGATTGCATGCTTTACACCTTCTCCTTCTTTTGTTCATCAAAAATCTCGATATATTCATCAATATCCCTGATTAGTTTTTGATTATCTTTATTCTTTTGAATTAAGTCATTACCATGAAATCTTAACAATTGTTTCATAAAACCTTTGCGTTTCGGATACCCATGACTTTAGTCGTGGGAGGAGAAACGCTTGCCTCCATTACATTATTTCCACATAACCTTTGCAGGTTTGTATATTTGATTGAATGAGATATATTATTTCCATCAATATCACAGACATCAAAAAATCCTGAACTTCTTCTACCTTTGATGAATCCAACTTGTTTATTAGGTAATCTAACTTTATCCCAAACAGAAAAACCAAATAAGTCCCCATTAGGTAATCTCTTCTCACTTCTTATGCCCTTTGTTATCTGATACCTTCTCTGAGTTATACATCTCCTTTTGAATATATGAGTTATTCTTTCAATCTTTTTGGGATTACATATCGATATTGCATCAAAACAATGAGATTTTGGTAGGTTCAATCTTTTCCGATTCCTCTTTGTGATATGACCAAATGTAATCTCAACATCAAACTCTTTTCTTAGTTCTTTGACAATAAAATCTTTTAAGATTGTCACTTGTGTAGCCATACAATATTCTTTTGGTTTTCTAAACTTATGTTGAATTAATCCTTTGTGAAAAGCAGAATGACAATCTTTATGAACTGTAACCATGTTTTCTGGTCTATCAGAACCACAATCTTTTCTTTGTTTAATATGATGAGTTTGTAAGATTCCTTCTCGTTTCATGCAAATTTGACAAGTGTATTTGTCTCGTTCAAACACATAAGCCCTTACATTATCATATCCTTCAGTTACGCCATTCTGATATTCTTTACCTTTGATTTCTGGATTCTGTAGCTTCTGTGTATCAAACTTTGCAATCTCTACCATTACTTTGCTTATTGGTAAAATTTCAGCTAATTGTTTTACAACCTTGACGGTTGATTCCATCTTGCTTTGTAATGATGGTGGAAGTTGTCTTTTTGATTTTCTGTTGTCAAACCTTGCAGGTCTATATCTTAACTTTCTGGTTCGTCTTGTCCTTCTATACATAGCTCTTCTCTGCATCTTCTTGCTTATGTCAGTTCTTAGTTTTGTTTCAGATGCATACAAACATCTATTACCACTTACTGCTGAACAACCAACATTAATTGCACCAGTGTCTAAGCCAACAATAACTTCTTGTTTGTGGTTATCACAATCCAAATTCAATCTGATTGTGAAAGGAGTTAGTTGTACTACTATTGCTTTGTTGTCTCTAAGCCATCCCCTTACTGCACCATACCTTTCAGTAGGCATCAACGGTTCTCCATCCTTGTTCTGTACATATACTTTTTGCATTTTGTTTTGTGAGAGATTTTTGCTGTAAGCCAGTTCTCTCAAACTGTTATGTTGCTCTCAACAATGTTATCTCGGCTTTAATTGTGTAGTTGACTGCTTCAAATCCCTCAAAGCTGTTTACAGAGCCACGAAAGAGCCTATAACTGAGCAAATTATAGGGTTTCTGTATCCGAAATAACGTAGGAAACAAAAGTTCCCTAAGTCTGGTAACACAGGCTCAGTCACCTAAAAGCCCCCTACTTTAGTAGGTGGGAATGTGTTACAATTATTACTCTAAATTCATACTCATTATATGAACTTAACCTTAACCTATTCCTTACATTCTCAGGTATACCAATAAAAAAGGTGTTTGGTCTTCTTTTTGTTTGACTACCTGAATAAAATCTTAC
>Ga0208769_1000587_pt1 | contig 17104 bp, 20 predicted proteins | sample AntAceMetag02UKC_FD_184768 | JGI IMG/M metagenome (GOLD analysis project Ga0208769, IMG submission 184768) | Saline lake microbial communities from Ace Lake, Antarctica- Antarctic Ace Lake Metagenome 02UKC (SPAdes) (version 2) | ecosystem: Environmental > Aquatic > Non-marine Saline and Alkaline...
GACGATGTTCTTGCTGATTCGATCTCGGATGGTCGGGTAACGTTTGCCCCGCAGGGGCGGGTTTCGAAAAAATAAGTAAATGTGCTATAATTTGTGATATTTTAATATTCTTCTTATGTTTTTTAACTTATCCATTCTAACCTATCCACTCAATCTCGACAATATTTATAAATCCCAAGCACCTACAAACAGCAACGATAAATAAATATCAATCAAAACAAAAACTTGTCCCCACACGATGCCAAGAGTGGATGGTCGGCGGTGGGGGCGTACTGTTTGCATGGTATATTCAAGGGTAGACGTTATAATCGTTGTGATTTAGAAATCTATAACTCAAACTCATCAATAAAATTAATAATTGTTTTATATTTCTCTAAAAATTTAAATCCTTTCTCAGTTAGAGCGATAAACCTTCCATCCTTATGGTTAATTTCTTTTAGGAAGTCCAACATCTTATTCCTCAAAATGCAGAGGTTTTTTTAGGAGTCATAGCCGCCTTTGAGAAAGGGATGACAAATATAAGGGAAAATACGGATATGAAAGTTATATGTCATAAACGTTTAAATAAAGAAAATATGTTATTTTCTAATATCAATACAACCTTTAATGATGAAGAAAAAACAATTTTAAAAGATTATTGCAAAAAAACTGGTTTATCCAACCCTGAAGGTTATGGAAATTGTGAAGCATTGGTAGTTTTTCCTTATAGAACTCCAAACGATAGTGTCTCCATAATTGGTGCTCAAAACGATAAATGGAATGGTTTATTTCCTCGGTATCCTGCAAATGATTAAACCAAAAGATCTAAATAGTTGTTTTTCTTTAAGAAGTAGAAAGATTTTAGGATAAATGAAAATTAGGATAAATGAAAATTCCAACATTTCTTAAATGGCCGGGAGGGAAAAGGAGATTGATCTCTCAGTTGGAACTTTATTTTCCAAAAAAGATAAAAACTTATTATGAACCTTTTATGGGTGCTGCTTCAATTTTTTTTTATATTAAGCAAAAGTATAACCCTCAATTTTGTGTTATTTCTGATATAAATAAAGATTTAGTAGAAGCATTTATTGACGTGAGAGATAATTCAAAAAAGCTTTTAAAACAATTAAAATTGTTTAAAAAAAATCACTCTAAGGAATTTTATTACTTAACAAGAAAAAGATTTAATCAAAATAAATTTCGTAACGAGAAAAAATCTGCTGCTTTTATTTACCTGAATAAAACATGTTATAATGGGATGTATAGAGTAAATTCTAATGGAAAATTTAATGTTCCTCTTGGACGATATAAAGATCAGGAAATATTTAATGAAGAAAATTTATTATTTGCAAGTGAATTGTTGCAAGGAGTAAAAATTGTTTGTCAGGACTATAGAAAAATATTATCTAATCTTAAAAAAGGAGATTTTGTTTATTTAGATCCTTGTTATGATCCTTTGAAAAAAACAAGCTTTGTAAATTATACTCCTGGAAGGTTTAAATTGGAAGATAGAGAGGATTTATTTAGGTTTATGATTGAATCCAGAAAGAGAGGAGCAAGTTTAATGTTAAGTAATAATAATCTGGAATTAGTAAAAGAGATGTATTTAGAGCAAAAATTTAAAATAAACATACTATTTGCTGCAAGAAGTATTAATTCTAATCCTCTTCAAAGAGGGAAGATTTCGGAATTATTAATAACTAATTAACTGGAATAATTTTTTTGCATTTGTTAAAAAATAAATTAAGGAGTTTGTCCCTTTGTTAATTCTTGAAGTATTTTATTCCTTGTTTAAAATCAATCTCGATAAAACCAAAATCTCTAAGTTGAAGGAGGATCTCTAAACATTCCCTTTAGTCATGAAAAAATTTCGGCATATTTTTTCGAAAATCATTGGAAAAGGAATTATTTCTTTTTTTGATTTTATTTCGCATAATCTTTTTAAAAATAAAGAGTATAGTCCTGGAATCATAGAACGCATTATAAAAGAGAGATTAAAGGGATTTAGTAATTATGCAGCACCTTACAAGTAGTATCTAAATAGTATACAAAACAGCAAGTTTTAAAAACTCTATACACATTGTAATTACAAGAGGTATATGAGTAAATAATGAATAATTTGAAAATTACAAATATGGCTATGAATGGAAGAATGCCTTTTGAACATAAACTGAATGAAAAGGAAATAAATAATCTTATTATGAATGGAGCTCTTGGATGGATGAATATTCAAGAAAAACCTATGGTAATTTCCATAGATATTGAAAAAGAAGGTTTGAATGCTCGTGGAAAAAGGAAGAAGATACATGTTTCCCTATGGCCTACTGGAGCGATAATTATTGTTGGGATTACAAAGAAAAAAGAGGCTGATGAAATTTATGAAATCGTGTTCAATGAAATTAAAAAATTGTGCCCTAATATTTTAAAAAATGTTCACTAATACAAGTAAATTCAGAGTCTATGGAAAAGATGGTTTATTCACAATCCCAAAAGGAATTTTAAATGGGCAAGGATGGAAACCAGGAGACTTAATCGAATTTTGGAGCACTGATGAAAAGGTTATCTATATTAAAAAAATGGGTAAAGAAGAAATAAAAAAGCTTGGAAAGAATTATAACAAGAAGATTTATAAAAAACTTGCAAGATTTGGAGGTAAAACAGGTACATACGGAATAAAATCCCTTCCTGGATTTTTAATGAGAGAATTTAAACCTAAGAATGGACAAAAAATATACTTTTTACCTGCAAGATATACTTGGTTTAGTGAGTATTATCCTTTAGAGGCATTAAATAATATTATCTTCGCCGCTTTCAAACCTAATTACCTAAAAGTATATGAAAAATCTAATCAAAAGAGTAAAGAAGAACAGGAAGCATTCTATAAAGATAGAATAAAAGAAAAAAGTATTGAAAAGTATAAGGGTAAAAACAAAGAAGAAAATAATTATACAGGACACGATTTTGGTTTATTTAATGGTACTCTTGAATATACAGAAAAGAATTCAAAATCTGCAAAAAGGGCTGCGAGATGGAATAGAATTTTGAGTATAGAAAAAATTAAGATATTGATAAGTAAAATTAAAAAATTTGAAGGATATATAAAAAAGATAAAATCAAGCAAACATCCTAAGAAAGAAGAAATAATAAAAGATCTAAAAGAAATTGTGTTGGAAACTAATTTAACTATTAAAGAACTTAAAATAAATCCTGAAAAGATATTCTATGGATTAACGAAAGAAGATATAGAATATTTGAAATATAGAAAGATAAAAGAAAAGAGAAATGGGGTCGAAAGTATAAAAAGGAGGAATAATGCTAAGAATCTGAGTTCCACATAACTGAGACAATTACTGCCTACATCCTGGTGGGGCTATCTAAAACGTTATAGAGTAACATTAGAAATGTTTCGCGGATAAATTTTCTGCGGAAACTTTATAAAGCAAAATTTGGATTAGTTATTACGATGAAAAGAAGTTCAAGACGTTGGAAAAAGAAAGGGCAAATGCGTTGGAAATGGCAACGAAAGAGACTTAAAAAGGAAAAGCGGAAAAGAAAGATTAAGAGAGGTAGGTAGTTGAGTTAGTTTAATTGTTTAAAAGATAAATATTTTAGTATATTATCCATTTAGTCACAATAATCCTTATAAAGTGGGGTTGGTGTTTTTGTTTATGGCGGAGTATTATAATTCAGAGGTGTGGACGGAGAAATATAGACCACAGAAATTTAGTGATATGGTTGGGCAGACGGAAATTATTAAGAGGGTTTGGGCGTTGACGAATTCTATGAATATTCCACATTTGCTTTTTGCTGGTCCGGCGGGCACAGGAAAATCTACATTAGCGCTGATTGTTGTTAAAAGTTTATTTAAAGAATCATGGAGGGAAAATTATTTAGAATTGAACGCATCGGATGAGAGAGGTATTGATGTTGTTCGACAGAAAGTTAAGGATTTTGCTAGAACAAAAGCACTGGGGGATGTTCCATTCAAAGTTATTTTTTTGGACGAAGCAGATGCTTTGACAAGAGAGGCACAGCAGGCTCTGAGGAGGACTATGGAGAATTATACTTCGACTTGTAGGTTTGTATTGTCTTGTAATTATTTGTCCAAGGTTTTGGATCCTATTCAGTCGAGGGCGGTTGTGTTTAGGTTTCAATTATTGGAAAAGAAAGATATTAAAATTAGAATTGATTTAATCGCAGAGAATGAGGGGCTATCTCTTAGTTCTGATGCGTTTGATGCGTTGTATGAAGCGAGTGAGGGAGATTGTCGTCGAGTGATTAATTTATTGCAGGCGACTGCGTCAGTTTCTCCTAATATTACGCCAGAGTTAGTAAATACAATTGTTTCAAAGGCGAAACCATCTGACGTTAAAATTGTTTTAGATTATGCTTTAACTGGAGATTTTGTGAATTCTAGGGAGAAATTGTTAGATATCATGCTGAAGGAGTCTGTTTCTGGACAGGATGTGATTAAGGCGATACAGAAGGAGATTTGGAATTTGCCGATTGACAATTCTTTGAAGGTTCGGTTGACAGAGAAGACTGGGGAAATTGAGTTTCGGTTGGTTGAAGGTGCGGATGAATTTATTCAACTTGAGTCTTTGATTGCGGCATTTATTATGGCAGGTATTGGCAATAATGTTGGCGGGCTGAAGGAGGAGGAGTAATGAAAATTTTTATTGCTTGTAGTAAGTATTTTTATGGAAAGGTAGGGTCGATTAAGGAGGTGCTTGAGAATTCTGGGCATGAAGTTGTATTGCCCAATTGTTTCGATAATCCCTTTGAAGAGTATGAATCTGGTGAACCTGGAACGCCAGAACACATATTATGGAAGGGGAATATGATGAGAACGCATAAATCCAATCTTCGAGATGTGGATGCAATTCTTGTTTTGAATTTTGAGAAGAAAGGTATTCCAAATTATATTGGCGGAGCAACCTTTATGGAAGTCATAAAGGCTTGGGAGCTTGGAAAAAAAATATTGTTTTATAATCCCCTCCCAAATTGTTCTTTTACCGACGAGCTTTATGGAACAGATCCCTTTGTAATAAATGGAGATTTAGGGTTGATACGATGAAAATAATTTTAGCGACGGCTTCTCCTTATCGGATAAAAGTCTTTAGAGATGCTGGAATTGAGTTTGAGGCTCAAGCTAGTGAAGTTGATGAAATATTTAAAGAGAGGCCAAAAAATCCTTCTGAGTTGGTGGGAGTTTTGGCAAAATTAAAGGCCCAAGATGTTGCTAAAAAATATAATGATGGGATAGTAATAGGATTTGATTCTATCGGATATTTTGATGGGGAAATTCTTGAGAAGCCTAAGTCTGAACAAGATGCGTTTGAAAGATTGAGGAGATTGTCTGGAAATAGTTATTCTTTTTTTACTGGGATTTATATGATTAATAAGGCAAACGGAAAAGACTTGGCGAGAGTCGTGAAGACGACTGCGCAAATGAGAAATTTTTCTCAAAAAGAAATTAAAAATTATTTGCGGTCAGATTCTTTGTCTTTGTATAAAACTTATGCCCAGGGATTTGATCCTGTCAAAGGGATTAGTTCGACGTTTATTAAAAGTATTAATGGAAGTTATTTGAATATTTTACAGGGAATTCCTCTGGAAACAATCGTTGAAATGTTGGAGATGATACAATGATGAACCTTAATAATATTCCGTGGTGTGAGAAATATAGGGTGAGTTCGTTTGCGGATGTTAGGGGGCAGGAGCTGGCAGTTGATAAAGTAAAATCTTTTATGAAGAGTTTTCCGAAGAAGAAGGCGATTGTTTTACATGGGCCTCCGGGAGTTGGGAAAACGAGTTTGGCTTACGCTATTGCCTCAGAGGTGGATGCTGAAATTTTGGAATTGAATGCATCTGATTTTAGGAATAAGGCTAAAATTGCAGAGATTGTTGGACCGGCTTCGCAGCAGAAGAGTTTGTTCCAGAAGAATAAAATTATTTTGATAGATGAGGTTGATGGGATTTCTGCGATGAAGGATAGAGGAGGGCTTTCTGAGTTACTTGTTCTATTAGATAAATCTTCGTTTCCGATGATTATTACTGCGAATGATATTTGGAACAAAAAGTTTAGTTTATTGAGAAGGAAAGCGGAGGTTGTGGCTATGAAGGAGGTTGATTATAAGGTTGTGTTGGAACTTTTGAATGATGTTTGCGAAAAAGAAAATTGCGCGGTTTCAAATGAAGTTTTAATATCGATTGCGATTAAGGCTCGAGGAGATATCCGTGCAGCTCTTAACGATTTACAGATTTTATCAAAAATGGATTCTCCAGGATTACTTAAAGAGGTGGGCGATAGAAATAGGGAAGAGTCTATTTTTTCTGCATTGCAATATGTGTTTCAAAATGCCAAGATTGACGAAAAGATGATTAGGGTTTACGACGAAGTTAATATGCCGATTGATGATATTTTCTTGTGGGTTGAAGAGAATCTTCCGTTGGCGTATAAGGGCGAGGAGTTATGTCGGGCGATTGAAGCGTTGAGCTTGGCCGATGTTTTTAGAGGAAGAATTCGTCGACAGAGGCATTGGAGATTTATGGTTTATGAATATTTTTTGTTGGGGGCAGGAATTGCAGGAGTGAAGGAATATAATAGGAGTAGTTGGACGTCTTATAAAAAGCCTTCGAGAATTTTAAAAATTTGGTTGCAGAATCAAAGAGCAGCTAAGAAAAAAACAATTTGTCAGAAGTATGCGAAGATGTGTCATGTTTCAACGAAAACTGCTATGAAAGATTTTTTGTTATTGAAAATGATTTTGACTAATCAGAAGACTAGAGAAAAATTGAAGTTGAATGAGGAAGAGATTGCTTATTTAGATAAGCCAATAGTTGTAGCATAAACTATTAACGATGTTTAGGTATCTTTTTTAATTTTGTTATTTATGGGAAAAAGATAAATTTATTGTGTAGGTTGTGCTTGATGTTTGAGAAAAGCTAGCATAATTTTAAATATATTATTTACTATTTAGTGGTTACACTATCGAAAGATTTATATATTCTGTTGTTCTAGATTAATTTATGAAACAATTAATTGCCGTAGGAATGGTAGAAGGAGAATTATGCCCTCCTTATCATCCAGAAATACCTTTTAGTAAAATTCAGGATATTTCCAATCTTGTCAAAGAGAGAAGAGGATTAGAATATAAATTCGATAAAGATTCAACAAAAAAATTAAATGAATTACAAGAAAAAGGGGTTCGTGAAATAGATATTATTGGATGTTGGGGGCAATTTTGTGTCCCAGCATTAATTGCTGAAGTATTGGAACATGGTATGACTGCATATGTTTCAGATGAACAAATTATTTATGCCAAATGGGATGGTCCAAATATAGTACCATATTCTTTAGATTTGCCATCTGCCGTAAGGCACTATAATGCTGCTAAACATTCCTATCAAGGAGGTAGTTGTGTTAAATTTGAACATCAAGAAAAAGAAGGAAGACATATCTTTTCTCCAAAGAATTAATTAAAAAGAGTTAAAATTATCAGAGGATGAAATTTCTTATTTAGATAAGCCAATAATCGTAGCATAAGAATTTTAAAATTTAACAAATAATTAACATTGGGCTGCAGTATTAGAGCCTGATTCATCCCATCCCCACATTGGGCTTGGTGCTGCACTTGAGAGTGTTAGTGTTTCACATTCTTCTGGAGCTTCGTTAAATGCTGAGCAAACTGCTGATAGGTAACTTGCAGAATCTCTTCCGCTTTGTATGATTACTCCATTGATTACTAATGTTGGGGAGCCTTGGACTCCATATTGTTGACTAAGTGCTGAATCTTCTGCATAGTATTCGTCTGCTTTTCCAGAGGAGATACAAATTTCCATTTTTACTGTGTCAATATTTGCTGCTGCAAGTGCTGCTTCTGAATTTCCTTCTTTTAGAAATTCTCTTAAGTATGGTAAGAATTTGTCCGATTGCTCTTCCCTGATACAAACTTGTTGAGAAGTTTCAGCTTCTTCAGGTTCATGCATAAAATAATGAACAAATTTTATTTGTGCATCTGCTTTGTCAAACGATTCTAATAATGGAATAAATCCTTTTTCTGCTTGGGTACCGTAAGGGCAGTGGGTCATAATAAATAATTCAGCCGTTGGTTTGTCGGATTTAGGAATTTCTGTTTGAGTTGGTTGTTGAGTCGATGCCGTAACCTTAGCTGTTAATGGAATTAAGCTTGGGACTAGGTTTGTTCCGTCTTTTGTTACATAAACGGGTGCTTCTTGTCCGTTAAGTAAAAGAATTACTTGATACATGCCTTTTTCTTCTATACTGCTAAGGAGTTCTGCATCAGGATATTGGGTTTGTGCGAATGTTAATACTTTTTGTCCTGCTAATTCTGCGCTGACTGTTGTTCCAGAGATTCCACCGGAAATTAATATTATGACAAGTAAAATTGCTAGCACTGCCGTGGAAATTGCCCAATAGTTTTTTGATAAATCTTTTAGAATTGCTTTAGATTTTTTAATTTGTTTTTCCAATTTTTTTTTATTCATAGTATTTTTTTGAAATTACAATTCTTTATAAATGTTTTTGTTATTTTAAATATATGAATATTGAGAAGGAAGTTATGTTGACAATTAAGAGATATAATTTATTTAGACATAAAGATAAAGTGGTTGTGGCCTTGTCAGGAGGTAAGGACTCGACGAGTGTATTATATATTTTGAAGAAGTTGGAGTATAATGTTGAGGGGCTGATGATTGATTTAGATTTAGGGCAATGGTCGAAGATTCATAGAGAGAAGATGATTGCGTTTTGTGAGGAGCTTGGTGTGTCGTTGACGATTGTTGATTTGAAGAAAGAGGTGGGGCAAGGAATTTGTTTTATTAAAAATGTTTTGAAAAAGCAGAAGAATTTGACGGGGTGCACGGTTTGTGGAATTATTAAGCGATGGATTTTGAATAAGTGGGCGAAGAAGTTGGGAGCTGATAGGTTGGTGACGGGGCATAATCTTGATGACGAGGCGCAGAATGTTTTAATGAATTTTTTGAAAGGGAATGTTTTGCTTGGAGTGAATTCTTCGCCAGCGACTGGAGGGGCTTCGGTTGAAGGTTTCGCTCAAAGAGTTAAACCTTTATTTTTTGTTCCAGAGTCGGAGATTAGAAAATATGCTAAGCAAAAGAGGTTTGATATTTTATACGACAAGTGTCCGTGTGCATTTGGGACATATAGGGTTGAGACAAGGGAATGGATGGATAATATAAGCGATAAAGAAAAGTTGAAAATAGTTGAAAATTTTCAAAAGCTAGTTCCGGGACTGAGGGAAGAGAATTTGAGAGAGATGAGGAAATGTAAAGTATGCGGAGAGCCTAGCCGAGGTGATGTCTGTAATGCTTGTAAGATTTTTGCTTGTTTGTAAAAGTATATATAGTTTTGAGCTTGAGTATATTTATGGAAAAATCTTTAAAAGAAATACAAAATTTAATTATGTCACAAGCAGAGGAAAAAGGGTTCGGGACAAAAATTGAAGATATTAATGTTATTGAAAAATTGGCGCTAATTCATTCGGAGGTTTCTGAAGCGCTTGAAGCGTACAGACATAAAAATATTGATGGGCGCGATGGCTTCAAGGAGGAGTTGGGCGATATAGTTCAAAGAGTTTTGCATTTATGTGGTGTGATGGATATTGATATTGAGAAAGAAATTTTAAAAAAAATTGCTAATAACGAAGAAAGAACTTGGGATTGGAAAGATATGAATGAGAAGCATTCATAGACATATATATTGAAGTGCATATTTTTTTATAAAGGTTTGAAATTTAGTTTTAATATGAAAAAGGGAAAGTTAATCGTTTTTGAGGGGACCGATTGTTCTGGAAAATCAACACAAATAAATTTGTTAATTGAGAAATTGAATAGTTTGAATCAGGGAGTCGTAACTCTGGATTTCCCAAATTATTCTACGCCGACTGGAAAAATTGTTCGAAGGTATCTTGATGGGGAATTTGGGCCCGCCAATGAAATTCCTGCGAAGGTTGCCTCAATTTTTTATGCAGAAGATAGATTTGCGTCCAAGGGATTTATTCATGATGAATTAGATAAGGGAAATATAACTATTTTGGATAGATATGTTGAATCAAATATGGGACATCAAGGAGGGAAAATTTATGATAATAATGAGCGGGAGAAATTTTTTGAATGGTTACGTGAATTGGAATATAAGCATTTTGAATTGCCAAAACCCGATGCTGTTGTTTTTCTTTATATGCCGTATGAAGTTGGTCAGCAATTAATGATAGGACGAGAACGGAAATCGGAATTTCATCCTGGAGCCGAAAAACTAGATGGCCACGAAGGGTGTGTGGAGCATATGAAAAATGCAGAAAAGTCTTATTTGCAGTTAGCGAACTTATATGGATGGGTTATGATTAATTGTGCACCTGATGGGACGATGAATTCGCTGAAGACGCCAGAAGAAATTCATAAAGAATTATGGGAGAAGTTAGAGGGGTGTTTGAAATATAATGAGGAGGAAAAGTTAGTTTTAGATTATTTTTTTACGAACCTTAATAATCCGATTTTTGCTACTAAGAATTTTCATCCTGAAGTTTGGGCTTTGATGCAGGCGAAATATAGTCGTTCGGAAGAGGGATTACGTGAAAGTTTTTTAGATTTATTAAAAAAAGATGAAAATAATTTTGGATTGCTTGTGGAAGAAATAAGAAATAGTAAGCAGGGTGCGGCGATTAAATATGCTTCGGATAAAGCGATAGATTTTATGGAAAAATGGGTTTTGGGCTATGGTCATAGTTCAATTGCAGAAGGAGCAGTTGTTGGTTTTGGATTGGAGGGAGTTAGTATTCTCGCAACAAAAGTTATTGAAGACAATAGACTTTGTTCTTTTTGCGAAAAATCTACGAGATATGTTTCTTTCAATAGGAGCTCTTTTTATTTGGATGAAATTTTACAAAATTCTGAATATGCCGATGAGATAAATGAAATGTTGGATTTTCTTTTTGAAACTTATATGAAACTTCATGAGCCAGTTTTGGAATATGTTGAGGGCACGGTTCCCTTAAAGGAAGGTTCTTCCGAGGCGGCATGGAGAAGGGCCTGTACTTCTCGGAGATTTGACGCAATCCGTTATTTATTGCCTGCTTGCACAAAAACTAGTCTTGGATGTACGATAAATGCAAGGCAGCTGTCTCATGCAATTTCTAAACTTTTATCTCATCCGCTAAAAGAGATGAATGATATTGGTGAGAAGTTAAAAATAGAAGGAAGAAAAATTCTTCCATCTTTGTTGAAATATTCAGACAAGAAAAATTATTTTTGTGAGACTGAGAATAATTTGCAGACTTTTAATTTTGAAGAGAATTCTTTTGATGGAGAGAAGGTTAAACTTGTCGATTTTCCTGAAAATCCCGAAGACGTGATTGTTTCTTCGATTTTATATCGTTATGGGAATTGCTCTTTCGTTGAAGCTCAGTGTAGAGTCGCATCTATGAACTCTTTTGAGAAAGAGGGGATTGTTGATGGCTATCTTGGAAAAATGGAAGAATTTGATTATCCCTTAAGAGAGCTGGAGCATCAGTCTTTTACTTTTGATGTTGTGATGGATTATGGAGCTTTTCGTGATTTACAGAGACATAGAATCTGTACGCAGACCAATCCTGTTTTTACTTCTGATTTGGGATATGATGTTCCCGAGGATATTGCTACCGCGGGTGTCGAGGCTGAATATAGATTTGCGATGGAAAAAGCGAAAGAAGTTTATGAAAAAGTTAGAATAAAATATCCTTTACAGGCTCAATATCTTTTGCCCCTTGGGTTTAGAAAGAGGTTTTTGATTACGATGAATTTAAGGGAGCTTTATCATCTTATTAAATTAAGGACAACTCCAATGGCTCATGATTCGTATAGAAAAATTGCTCGTAAAATATATGAAATTATGAGTGAGAGATATCCGCTTTTGTCAAAGTATATTATCTGTAATTATTCCAAAGAGGAGCTTGGTCGGCTTAAAGCTGAAGAAAAAACAGAAGCTAAAAGGGGCATGCTATGACTTTTTGGATTTCGGATAAAGAAGTGAATGATATTGTTCAATCGGAATTGGGAAGACAAAAAGAAACTTTGAATATGATACCGTCGGAAAATTTCTGTTCAAAAGATGTTCTAGCGGCGTGTGGTTCGGTTTTAGGTAATAAATATGCCGAGGGGTATCCGGGACGTCGATATTATCAAGGAAATGAATTTATAGATGAAGTTGAAAATTTGGCTATTGAGCGGGCGAAGAAATTGTTTGGGGCGGAGCATGTGAACGTACAACCAAATTCTGGGAGTCCTGCCAATATGGCTGTCTATATGGCGGCTTTAGAGAAGGGCGATAAAATTCTTGGGATGGATTTAAGTCATGGTGGGCATTTGACACATGGGTCGCCTGTGAATTTTTCAGGAAAGGATTATGAATTTGTTTCGTATGGTGTCGAGGAAGAAACAGGGCTTATTGATATGGAAAAAGTTCGAGAGATTGCTATTAGAGAAAGGCCAAAAATGATTGTATGTGGCGCGACTGCTTATCCGAGGGTTGTTGAGTTTGAAATGTTTGCCAAAATTGCCAAAGAGATTGGAGCTTATTGCCTTGCCGATATTTCTCATATTGCTGGATTGGTTGCTTCAGGTGTTCATCAGAGCCCTTTTCCAGATTTTGATTTTGTAACGACAACGACGCATAAAACATTGAGAGGTCCGCGTAGTGCGATTATTATGTGCAAAGAGGAATTTGCCAAGGCTGTTGATAAGGCGGTTTTCCCTGGGATGCAAGGAGGTCCTCATGAACATATTATTGCCGGGAAAGCTGTTGCTTTTGGTGAGGCACTGAAGCCGTCGTTTAAAGAATATTCACAGCAGATTGTTAAAAATTGCGCGGTGCTTGCAGAAACGTTGAAAAATAATAATATCAAATTGATTAGTGATGGGACGGATAATCATTTGATTTTGATTGACTTGATAAAGACGCCTTCAATCGCAGAAGCGGGACGAGGAAAAGAAGTCGCGGTTGCATTGGAAAAGGCAGGAATTGTTGTGAATGCTAATTCTATCCCTTTTGATCCTTCAACTCCGTTTAAGCCTTCAGGGATTCGTTTGGGCGTTCCGATTTTAACAACTATGGGGATGAAAGAAAATGAAATGATTATTGTTGGAAATTGGATTGCAGATGTGATAAACAATGTAGAGAGTGAAGTTGTTTGTAGGGATATTAAAGAAAGAGTTAAAGAATTGTGTAAGAATTTTTCTTTTTATTGAATTTTATCTTTTGTTTCCCTCGACATTTTTTGCCATGATTTCATTGGAAATTTTGAGTATATAAAGATGTGTAATCATTGAAAAAAAGTAAATGTTTGTTTGCGATGTTAACTATTGTTAACGAAGATATAGCCTTTTTTATAATAATCTTTAAATAGCCTTTTCTATAATGTTTTCTTACAATTACAAGCTATTGTAGTAAAAGGAAGAATGAACTACAATATCTTGTATTCACTTGAAAATAACAATGATATGTCCATATTGTACTGCTGCTGAAACGAAAGTTACTGATAAACGTGATAGTGGGTCGGTGGCGCGTAGGAGACGTGAATGTCTGAAGTGTAAGAAGCGATTTACGACATATGAGAGAATAGAATTGGACCTTAATGTTATTAAGAAAGATGGCAGGAGAGAAAGATTTTCGCGAAGTAAGCTTTTTGAGGGGATTGATAAGAATCTTCAAAAAAGGCCTTTTACGAGTGAGCAGATAGATAAAATTGTTGATGAAGTTGAGGCGAATGTTCATCGAATTGCAAAAAATAAAGATATTAAGAGTTCGAAGATTGGCGATATTGTTATGAATAAGCTTAGGCGGATTGACAAGGTTGCGTATATCCGTTTTGCGGCTGTGTATCGAGATTTCGCGGACATTGATGAATTTAAGGACGAAATAAAAAAATTAGGGAATAAATAAATGGTTAAAAAAATTAGAAAAAGAGATGGAAGCGTTGTGCTTTTTCAAAAAGATAAAATTGAAAATGCAATTTGGAAAGCGGTTAAAGCTGTTGGTGGTAAAGATAAAGAGAGGCCAAAAGATTTGACTAATTTGATTGTTGAAAAATTAGATAAGATTCATGGCGAACACGGGATCCCTGATGTGGAAGAGGCTCAGGATTTGGTTGAAAAGATTTTGATTGAGGAAGGGCATGCGAAGGTTGCGAAAGCGTTTATTCTTTATCGGCGGAGCCATGATGAATTGAGGAATGTTAAAGGTTTGTTTGACACTATTGAAGTTGTCGATGATTATATTGGTTTGAATGATTGGATGGTTAAGGAAAATTCTAATATGGGTTATAGCTTGCAAGGCTTGAATAATTATATTACTACGAAGATTATTGCGAATTATTGGATGAGAAGGATTTATCCCGAGGCGATTCGTAAGGCGCATGAGTCAGATAGTATTCATGTTCATGATGTGGATTCTCTTGGAGCGTATTGTGTTGGCTGGGACTTGAAAGATTTGTTAATAGTTGGATTTAAAGGAGTTAAAGGAAAGGTTGAATCAAAACCTCCAAAACATTTGAGGACTGCGCTTGGACAAATGGTAAACTTTTTTTATACTTTGCAGGGGGAGACGGCAGGAGCACAGGCCTTTTCGAATTTTGATACTTTGCTTGCGCCGTTTGTGAGGTACGATGGCCTAGATTATAAACAGGTTAGACAAAGTATGCAGGAATTTGTTTTTAATTTAGCGGTTCCGACGAGGGTTGGTTTCCAGACGCCGTTTACAAATATTACTATGGATTTGGAAGTGCCGAGTTATATGGCTGATGAACATGTGATTGTTGGCGGACAGCCACAGATGGAGACATATAAGGATTTTGAAAAAGAGATGGGGATGATTAATAAAGCATTTGCTGAGGTTATGATCGAAGGTGATGCAACGGGACAAGTTTTCACTTTCCCAATTCCGACTTATAATATTACTAAGGATTTTGATTTTGATAAGCCGGAGCATGAATTGATTTGGGAAATGACGGCGAAGTATGGAATTCCTTATTTTTCGAATTTTGTTAATTCTGATATGAAACCTGAGGACGCGAGATCGATGTGTTGTCGTTTGAGATTAGATCAGACTGAACTTCGAAAGAGGGGGGGTGGTTTATTTGGTGCGAATCCGCAGACTGGTTCACTTGGTGTTGTGACTATTAATATGGCGAGACTTGGTTTTATATCTACGAATGAAGACGATTTTTTAGCGAGGCTTGATAGTTTGATGGAATTAGCGAAAGAGAGTCTTGAAATAAAGAGAAAAACTGTTGAAAATTTTACTAAGTTGGGACTTTATCCTTATTCTAAATTTTATTTAAGGCAAGTCTGTGCGAGATTTGGAGAATATTGGAAAAATCATTTTTCGACGATTGGTCTTTTGGGGATGAATGAGGCGATTATAAATTTTATGCCAGGAGAAAATATAACTACGGAGAAAGGTAGAAATTTTGCATTGAAAATTTTGGATTTTATGAGAGACAAATTAACGGAGTATCAAAAAGAAACAGGAAATATTTATAATTTAGAAGCGACTCCGGCTGAAGGAACGACATATAGATTTGCTAGAGCGGACAAAAAAAGATTTGGTCGAGCTGTTGTTGCAAATGAAGAGGCTTATCAGAAAGGAGCGGAACCATATTATACAAATTCATCACAGTTGCCTGTGAATTTTACAGATGATGTTTTTGAAGCGTTAGATTTGCAAGATGATTTGCAATGTAAATATACTGGAGGAACAGTTTTCCATACTTTTATTGGAGAAAAAATGAGTGTTGATTCAGTTAAAAAGATGGTTAAAAAAATTTCTGATAATTATCATCTACCATATTTTACTATCTCGCCTACATTTTCCATCTGTCCTATTCATGGATATTTAAGTGGAGAACACGAATATTGTCCAAAATGTGATGCAGAAATTGCTAATGCCGAGAAAATGCAGTCTCCTGTTTCTGATGATATTATAGAAGCAGAAGAAATGGAAAAGAGAGTTAAAGATTTAGAAGATAATGATAATGATAATGTTTTAAGTGCAAAACTAAATTTAAGAGGTGATACTAATGGCGAGAACGAAATGTGAAATATGGAGTAGAGTTGTAGGTTTTTTGAGACCTACTAGTTTATGGAATGAAGGGAAAAAAGCTGAATTTAAAGATAGGAAAGTTTTCAATTCCAAAATGGAAGATTAAATGAAAGTTTCTATATCTATGGAAAGTAGAAAGCAAAATTCAAAAATGAAAATTGCGGGTTTGCAGAAGGTAACAACCATAGATTATCCCGGAAAAATAGCGTGTACTATTTTTTTATATGGATGTAATTTCCGTTGTGGATTTTGCCATAATCCAGATTTGGTTACTAAGAAATTTGAAGGGGGATTTAGTGAAGAAGAAATATTAGAATTTTTGGAAAAGAGATTTGGAAAATTGGATGCAGTTTGTTTTACTGGAGGAGAACCATTAATGACGATAGATTTTGATTTTGTTAAAAAAATTAAAGATTTGGGTTATAAAATTAAGATGGATACAAATGGCGTATTTCCAGATCGCTTGAGTGAATTAATTGATAAGAATTTAGTTGACTATATTGCAATGGATATTAAAGGAACTAGAGAAAATTATTCTGAAGTAGCTGGAGTTATAGTTGATATTGAGAAAATAGAAAAATCAATTAAAAAAATACATGAATTTGGTAATTATGAATTTAGAACCACAATTGTTAATAAATTTCATAGTATAAATTCTATGGTTGAAACTGGAAAATGGTTAAATAAAATTTGTGGTGAAAGACCAAAAGAATTTTTTCTACAGGGTTTTAAAAAAGATGGAGGAGAAATGATTGATCCAAATTTTTTAAAAGAAGAGAATATTAGTGAAGAATTTTTAAAGGAATTAAAAAAGAATATTGAAATTTTTTTTGAAAAAGTTGATATTAGAGTTTAAGATAATTTTTCTTTTAATCTTTCGATTGCATTAATATATGCCGCAATTCTTGTAGTAGTTTGATATTTTTCTTTTTTATTTAAAATTTCTTGTGTTGCTTTTTGCATTTTTTCTTTTAATTTTTCGTCAACTTCTTCTGCTGTCTATTTTTCTTT
>Ga0208769_1000590_pt1 | contig 17078 bp, 14 predicted proteins | sample AntAceMetag02UKC_FD_184768 | JGI IMG/M metagenome (GOLD analysis project Ga0208769, IMG submission 184768) | Saline lake microbial communities from Ace Lake, Antarctica- Antarctic Ace Lake Metagenome 02UKC (SPAdes) (version 2) | ecosystem: Environmental > Aquatic > Non-marine Saline and Alkaline...
CAATAACTCGTCTATTTCAGTAATCATGTCATTAGCACCCTTATTTAATTTATCGTTAGTCTTGTTGTTTTCCTGAATTATTTCCTTCCGTTTAATCTTTTTCTTTTGTTCAGGTTCTTGTGTACTACCATAAACAAGTTTTTCCACCTGTTTATTATAATCCTTTTCACTCAGACCGCTCTCCATCATCGGAGCACCACCTAATGGAGCACCACCCATAGGAGCACCACCTAATGCAGCACCCGCTTCAGGACCACCCATAGGAACACCGCCTAATGGTTCACCACCGCCTAATGGTGGCATACCTTCTTCACCACCTTCTGGTGGCATACCACCTTCGGTTTCACCAGTCATTGCCATGTCCTCAATCGGTTCACCAAATCTTTTATCAATATCGGCAAATAAACCAGATTTCTTAATTGTAACTGGTGAATCTTGAAGTTCTTGCATAACAACTTTTTCCATTTTTTGTTGTTTGAGGTCATCAACAATTTCTCTGTCGCTCATGTTGAAAATCAAACGTTTTGCTGTTGTATGAGACATTGCAGCAATACCACCTTCACCACGTGTTAATTCAGTGTATGTCGATGCTTTATCACGCATTAATTCAGATTTCAATAATTCCTGTTGAGTACTTGGATTGGTAAGTGTGATTTGGAAACCATTTAAATCTTCACCACTATAACCCAATAAATAAAGATGAATCATTGCCATCTTATTAAGTTCCTGAATCATTGCCTGTTGAATACGATTGATTTTTTTAGCAAATCTAATATCGTATTGTGCCATATTTTTACCAGCACCAGCAGCGTCTTGGAAACTCAGGAATGGTTTAGGAACACCAAGACCAGTAAATAAATTGTCTCTAAGGTATTCAATATCTTGTATTTGGTCAAGATTCTGTGCACCCGGGAGCGTTTCGATACCAGTCTCAGTATTTGCATTTCTTACTGGAAGGAAATAATCTTCATCATTCCCCAGAATATTGAATCTGTAATCGATTTGACCATCATTTGGTGCTACTTGTGCACTTTTCTTGAATGTTGTTGCAACTTTGTAGATATATTCCTCAATATCGTCTTCATCTATGTTTCCAACATCAATTTTAAACACTTTTTTCTCACCAGCACGAATAATTCGGTAGGTAAGCATGGCATCTTCAGCCATAACCAACTGACGGAATACCCTTCTAACCTTATTTAAGATAGAATTATGAACAACAACATTATTTGCAAAGAAATTATGATTTTGATTATCAACATAAATATCATACACATCATGACTACCAATTGGTTCAATTGAAACTATTGGCTCAACAATGAAGTCATTAGAAATTCTATTTTTTATATCATGTTTTTTTGTTTGTTGGTTTAGTGATTTGAAAAAATAAAAATAATATGAAATATTTGAATTAATTTTTCTTCCTTTAATATATTTATTATCAGTTCTTTTTCTACTCCCTATTTTTCCTGATTTATATCCTAACGATTGAACCAAATATTTTAAATCTTTCAATAACTCAGGATTGCCAATTTCAATTGAATATCTAACACAATTCCACTTATCAACAAATAATGACCCATCGGCATCAACAAAACCATTTAAGAAGGCTTCTCTAATTTCTTTTGTTGAATTAAAAATCCATTCAGGAATTCTTTTCTCATTAAATTTACCATGAAAACCTAATTCATTTAATATTGTCGCCAACATTTTAGAACCAATAGTTACTTGAGAATAATTATAATTAACCTTAATTGATGGTTTAATGAATCTTGGTTTAACACCAGAAAATTTCTCCAACAAATTAACATATTTTAAGTTTTGTTTATCATATTCACCGAGCGCAAATGAGATGTCTTTTTTATTTGATATCCATCCATCACCAAACATGAATCCCAATAATTCTGCAAATTCGTTCGTTACTGAATCTGGAATACAATTAATATTATGATAGTAATGATATTCTCTCTTCAGTCTGTCCGTTGTGAATCTTTCTTTTTTATTAATGGGTTTAATTGAATTATTTTCATCTGAACCATTAATGATTAAATAATCACCAATTTTCAAATTTTCAGCAAACTCGTATTTAAAATTATTCTTTTTCTTATTGTAAATTAATAACTTATGTTCTTTAGAAGAATCAATATAATTATGTTTTGTTGATATTTTAAATGCCTCTTTTTTACCACTACAAACAGTATCTAATACATTAGCTTCAATTTTTTTCTGTGTTTCCAAATCAAATCCAATAACAATGTCGCCTTTAACGATATCCTTTATTTGTTTAGTTCCATGAATTGTCTTTATATATGTGTCTGATAATAAGCAACTTCCATAAGGTAAATATTTATCATCTCCAAGGAGTCTAAAATGAGCGATTTCGAATACATTAAACTCGTCACCAGTCATTCTTTCCTTGAATTTCACTAATGGTTTACCATCTTGTATTCTTTCAAATCTCTCGATTTCATAATTAACGAGTTGTTTTACGTGAGTGATACCCTTTTTTCTCTCACCGTAAAGCAATACGAAATTATCACCATATTTAACTGTATTTCTTACCCAGAAAGGCAAGTTAACGTTCACATTAACAATATCATAGAAAAATTCTTCCAACAAGACCTTGATTCTTTCTTTACTGGAATAGATGTTAAGCATTTTACCATTTAATCCAATAGTTGTGGCTTCTTCCATGAATAAATCCAATGCACTACTGATAATTGGATAATATTCCATACCCTCATAATCAATATATGCTGGAAGTCTGGCTGCTTCATATTGTAATGCTTTCTGGAAACCCCTATCGGTTGTGCGGAAGAATTTGCTTTGGAGTTCACGTTTCTGTTCTAACTCCAGACCCTTTTTATGTATTTCTTCGGGAGTGCTACCTTTAATAACAATCTTTGATTTCTGTGGTGTTCCTATGGGAGCAATTGGTGATGAATCCTGAAAGCCAAAACCGTCAAGATTCAACATTTTATTAAGTTGTTGGTATATAGTCCCTTTATTCTCTTTTTCGCCAGCCATTTTTATAATTTTTTATAGTTTTTTATAAATACTCCAAAATTTTGGAAAAGTCACTTTTTTATAAATACAATCTATCTTTTGTTTTTATCATTTATTCCTTGAAATAACCATGCATTTGCACCATATGGATTAAGTGGTGACACACTATTAGGCGAAATCATTGGTTTATTTTTTGAACCCTTACGTTTTTCTATGTCATTAATATCATTAATTGTCATAATAGCATTCAATATTTTTTCGGTAATTCCCTTATTTTGTTTAAATCTTGCCATGTCGAAATTCAATACGAATAATCCGATTGCTAATCCCATAATACTATCATCATGGAAACTACGTTTATGGTCTGCAACACGGTTTCCCTCTACAGTAACGAATGTTTTTAATTCATTTAATAATCTTGCTGATCTGATAATAACATCCTCTAAATGAATAGCTCTCTGCATTTCAAGTACAACAGATGGTCGGTTGTTTCCGATGAAGAAACCGGGTATCAGGTCAACATTCGAAACCGCACCATCGGGCATAATTTTCTGACCTTTTTTAATATAACCTTGTAATCGATCTCTTGTTGGTTTATGTGCTACTTCAGCATAATGAACATTTTCATATCCAATTTCGAGTAGTTTTTCAACGGTATGAACACCATGACCACCAGTAACATCAACAACACAATATGCATCATTATATTGTTTTCCATATTGATATGCGATTTCTGCAAGTTGTTGTGGAGTTATTTTACCATAATATTCAGCAACTTGTTCGACCTTATGACGTTTTATTTTTACTTTTTTTGTTTTACCATTTTTCGTAACGACCTTTTCTTCAATAGTTTCAATAGTTTTGAGCATATTGATGGTGGAATGGTCTTCACCGTGCCCGGGCGATGCATCCAACGCCATAATATAGTCTTCACCAACAACAGGGTCTTCCCAAATCCACATATTTTTATCATGATATTCTTGACGTATTGGTGGAAGTATTTCTTTCTCTTGTATTCGTTTAAGATATTCTTCTGCAATGAAGTTATCACCAGAACCCAAGAAAGAACACAGTAATTCCTGTGCCACTTTACGCATATCACTATTGGCATTCTTAACTTGTTCGACAAACCAAGAATTGGTTGCTTCCCATCCATCCTCAACTAATTGACTTCGTTGCTTATGAGACCTATCATTGTCTTCTAATTGGATTTCATCTTTTTTCCCCTTATTCTTCAGCCAACACAAATCTTTATTATATCTGGGGTCATTATACCACCAGAGTTCAACGGCATGAAAATTATTTTTACTTCGACCATCATCATCAAGTTCTCTCGCACCCATGAATGTTTTGTAGAACACTGCATCGAGTCCAGAAGGTGTACTAACCATAATTGCACGACCACCAGTCACTAATGCGGGAAGTGCTGATGTCCAGAATTTATCACCCTTTTCTGCCCATGCAGTTTCATCCCAAAACAACAATGTTGGTGTCATACCACGTATCGTCTTAGATGCGAATGCACCAAGTTTTGAGTCGTTGTCATAAATCTTGAGTTTCTGTGTGTCCTTTAAATTTTTTTCGGTATTTCTACCAGTTTTGGGTCTGAGCCAAGAAGGACAGGATTCAATGAATTCCACAACGTCACTCATTAATTCACCAGTAGCGGTTTCCAGTTTATCGGCAACAATTGCAACCGCTCTGTTTCTATTAAACATGACATACCATGCAATATAGGCACAAGTTGTTGTTGATACACCAGCCTGACGATATTTGTTGGCGACAACAAATCTATGGTCTTGATAACTTTTAATTAAGTCTTTTTGAAAATCAAATAATTTAAATGGTACAATCATACCAGCAATACCTTGAGTTTGGTCAAAAATTGATAGATAGGTTTCGATGAAATAAATGGGATTCGCAGCACAACGAACAATTTCGTCTTCCTGTTCTTCGAAAGTTAATTCACTGGCTTTCTTTACAATACCCGCTTTAGTAACAATAATCGGTTCAATGTTGGCAACACTTTTCTTAAGTTTCTTTGCCAGTTTTCTCGCCTCTTCTTTTTCTCTTTCTTTCTGTGCATTATATGGTATTAATGGAACGTGTTCTGGAAAATCAGAATCATTCTTTTCGGGAACATCATCTAAATTAAGATTTATTTTGATATCATCTTTTTCCGAAGCAGCATCCAAATTGAGGTCAAATTCAGTACTCATTTATAAATATTTATAAATAAATACTTGAAAAGCAAAAAGGGATGTATTTCTTGATACACCCCTTTCCGATTTCCTTCTACCAAATGGATAGATGAACTTTTATTCGAACTTTATTGAAGAAGTTTCTACAAATTCGTTATTTTTTAAAATTATTTTTCTGGAACTCAAAACATCTTTTACTTTGGCTAATGAGATACCGTAATGAAACACCAATAACGGTACATCATCATTTTCACCTTCGAACATTTTTTCGTAATCACTGAAAGGCGCATTACCTTCTAATTCTTTCTCAATCTCATATGCCAGCGCATGGATTGTATGATAACCATGCATGTATTCCCTATCAACGGCTTCGTGTAAACAGAACAGGTCAAATGAATTGGTTTTCAGATTAAAAATCGCATTGATATAGCCTTCTGTTGGGGGTTCTGCATTATTAACTGCTGGACTTAAATCCCAGCACCAACCTTCAACATCAATGTTTGTAGGGTCTAATGAGAAAATAAATTCATATAAACCTTCATCCTTTGCATTGTAACCGATTTTCAGAATATAAATTAGTTTTAACTTATTATCATCGTAATCCATAATATGATTTTATTATAAATACTGGATACGATAAAATAAAAAGTCACGGATATGGCTTAGTTCTTGTTAAATTCGAAACCCGTCTGTTGTTTGATTGCCAATAATATAATATCGAAAGAGAAATTAAACTCGGAAAGACTTTTCCTTTCCCTATACTTGAAGTACTGATGACTCAATTGGAAACCTACCGACAATAATAATAAAAATACTGATGCATTAATGTTTATGAATAAAAATAATGCTGCAAGTCTGATAAAAACAATGAACAATATATTCATTAACCACTTCCAACTCAAAATGATGTTAAGAATATCGTCACAGTATTGGTTGAAAATTCTTCTGTACTCAAGCCAGTTACATTCGGAATTATCTTCCTTTGTTCCCTGAACTTCAATAAAGAGTTCGTTTTCACGCTGCTTAGAGCCACCAATGTAGCTTCTTTTAAATTTCAAACTGTCAAATTTTCTATACATCATGGGTTATTATACGATTATCTATAGAAAATGTTACAAAAAAACCCGAATTTCTTCGGGTTTTTATAATAATATCATAATCCAATTTAAATTTACTCTGTACCAACTGCTACATCTTTAACCATTTTATTTAGATTTTTTTCAATTTTTTCTTTAGCCACTGATTCATATAAGTTGAATTGTTTATCAATTGCTCTATCAAGTTTCTGCAATCCTTTAGATTTCTCGGCTTCATTTAAACTTGTTTTTCTAACACCTGTATGTTCTTCGAGTCTCTTACGAATATATCTTCTGAGTTTTTTTTCTGATTCGTTCATCGTAACATTAACACTATCTTTAGTTACTTCAACAACTGTTGTTTCAGCACCATCAGGTTTTAAAACACCACCACCCATTGATTCAAATCCAGCTTGCATATTCATTTCAGGCTCTTTGCGTTTCGTTAAGTCTAATACTTCTTCACCTTCTTCAGCACCAACATCAAGATTATCAATATCAACGTCTTCACCTTCTTTTTCTTCAGCACCGACATCAATTACTTCCCCTTCTTTTACTTCTCCTTCTTTCATTTCAACTTCAGGTACATTATCTGAACTTAGTTTTTTTCCAGCCTTTTCACTTACTTTGATATCAACATCTTCTTCAATTGGTGCTTCTTCCATCATAGGTTGAACTTCAACACTATCAACTGGAATTCCTTCTTCATTAACTGGCTTTTCGATACCAGTGTTGTCGATTGGTTCATCAACAGCAATTGAACCATCTTCATTGGTTCTAAATTTACCCAAGTCAGCAGCACCAGCAGCACCACCAAGTTGATTACTAATTGTACTTAAAATACTTTTAATATTTACAGGTTCTTGACCCGCTTTTTCCATTCTACTATTTAATGAAGCGATTTGTTTACCCAAATTAGCAGCAATACCTTCAAGTTTTTTTACTTCAGGATTAATTTCTGCTGTGTGGTATGCTTGTTTTACGTTTGTAGCTGCTTGTCCAACTGCTTGTTGAACCTGACCAGCTTTTTGTGCGACATTCTGACCAAATTGTTGTGCTTTTTGTCCAATTGCTTGTCCTGCCCCTTTAACAGCACCACCAATACCTTTACCAATACTACCCATAGCACCACCAAGACCTTTAAAAAGTTCATTGATTTGTGCTTGTTTATCTTCAGCACTGGTTTCGTTCATTTCCTTTGAAAATGGCTCAACTTCACCTGCGAAATCATCATGTCCATAATCACCCTTTAGTTTAGCGAGGATTTCAGGTGTAATGAATAAAGCAACTGCTTTAAAGTCACCATCATTTTGACCTTCTGCGTGTCCATTTGCGTATCCACTAACTAAATTAGTCATTTCTTCTTCACCACATTCCCCGATTGAATTTGCGTTATATCCACGTGATTCAGCGTATTGAGCGAAACCACCACATTCAGCACATTGTTGTTCAGCCATTTCTGGTTCAAGTTCTGCTTCTGGTTCTGAAACACTGATCTCATCATCAACCTCAGTGTCTTCAACATTTTGTCCCAAATCCTCAATATCTGATTGTGGAACAACTTTGGTAATTTTTTCAGCCATTTCTTTTCTGTCTTCAATGTCGATATCGGGAAAATCGTCTTTAAAAGCAGAAAGGAATGTATTCACATATGATTTAACTTGAGGTTCAGTTAATTCTGTTTTCCTCAACGTATTTGTTAGTTTACCGAGACTTTTCTCGATTTCTCGTGTTGCTTCACTTTTAGGGTCTTCAACAGCAACCTCTTCACCACCATCTACAGGCATTTCTTCACCATCTACAGGCATCTCAGCACCGTCAACTGCTCCGTCAATAGCACCGTCAACTGGCATCTCAGCACCGTCAACTGGTATTTCACCACCAGCATCACCTTCAGGAGCAACAGCATCTACAGGTGCAGCACCAGCACCAGCATCATCAACAGGAGCGTCAATTGCTTCGAGTCCAGCATCCATTTCAGCACTAGCATCAATAGGAGCATCAACAGGAACATCAATTACTGGTTCAGCAGGAACTTCAGCAGCATCGGTTGCAGTTTCTAAATCATCAACCTTATTTGCAGCCATTTCAATTTCCTGACCTACTTTGTCTTCGGTTAGAATTGTTTTCTTAGGAACTTTTTTACTACCAGTTTTACTTACTTTTGTTGAAACCCCTTCATTGATAGTATTAAACAACATATTTCTTTGTTTCTTGGCTTCCGATAGTTTTTTATATTGGAATTCCGTGATATTTGCCAAACCACCAATGTATGCAAAATCTGCAATATTTAAGTTTTCATTCAAACCACCTTTTTTGATGTAGTATTGATGTTGTTCTTTAATGATGCCATATGCAACACCATCGGCTGCTCTTTCGTAATCAACCAAAGTACCTAAAGTGCGGTTCTGAGACTCTTTTATCGAAGTCTTATTCACGTTAGCCAAAGTTTTGATTCTATCGTAATATGCTTCTTCTGATGTATGTTTCTTCATTTGAATATATTTTTAGTGGAAATTATTTACTTATATTTTTTTATAAATACTTTATTATGACCAAAAAAATAGATATACTATATTATTTCACTCTTTTGGTTAATTATTTTATGTTTAACGAGCATCTCATAAACTCTGGGAGTTATCAGATTTTTTCGCTCATAATCTTCAACAACTGATTGGTTAGCCTTTTTATGTGAAACGTTCTCATTCAAGAACTTCACATTTTTGTGGAGACTTTCCAATATGTCGTAGAAAATTTTTTCACTCTTTTTTTTCTCGACATATTCATTTAATTGCACCTGTGTTACTATGAATTTTTTCATGACTTAATTAATAAATTCGTTTAAACTTAATTCTTGTGTGAGATAATCATTTTTCATACTAACCATTTTTTCGAGATATCCAGTATTTCTTAGAATTTTAAATACCAGATTTTCTGTTGAAAACTCACCACTTTTATCAAGTCCTGATTGTCTTAGTTTTTTTATTTTGTTTTTTAGTGCCTCATGTTTTTTCATGAAATTGTCTTCACTTCTATTACCTTCTAAATCCTCGATGGCGTTCATTATGTCTGCCGATTTTAATTGCACATTTGCACTATCAATATTTACAATTTTCTTGGTTGGTTTTCTAACCCATTCGTCTTTAACCAGTGAATATGTACCAGAAGAATGATGTGGTTCGGCACTGTCTTGGAAATACATTTCAACATCATATCCTTTCACTTGTATCGGAAGTCTATCTGACCATAACGCCTTTTTTAATCTAAAGAAATCACCAACAAATTCTTTGTTTTCGGAAATCTGATTAAAATCAAGAATAACATGAACATCCATATCGGAATTTTCGTTGTAATTATAATTTGCCATGCTTCCAGTTAATATGATATCGTCAAACGTAAGATTCTCAGCATCACAAAATTCAATAAATCTTTTGGCATTCATTAACAATGTTTTTCTAATATCAATCTTAATTTTTTCATTAGATTCCCAGACAAGTGAATTTAATATATCATGCGTTTGAATACTTGACACATCTACAATATCGGGTTCGACAATTTCTTTCAGGGTATCTGAAATGCTATGTCCTCTCCAATATTTTCCTGACCAGAAACGTGGATTCTTCTTAACTTCATTCATAGATTCTTATTTAAAAGAATTTGTTTATTTTCCAACCTCTGCAATTGGAGCAACAGGAACTTTAGATTTTGCTTCTTCCGATTCATCAACTTCAACCTTCACTTCAACTTCGGTTTCGTCATCATCTTTCTTTTCTTCCTTATCTCCCTTTTTTTCTTCTTTATCGTCTTTCTTTTCACCCTTTTTCTTATCGAAATTCCATTCCTGAAGGTTTTGTGGTTCAACTTCACCAGTATCGATACTAATTCCTTCTGGTTCTTCAGCAGGAATTTCTTCCTCAGATTCCCCATGAATTAATGCATAGAGTTCATCAACCTTTGCAGTTAATTCCTGAAGTTTTTCTTCTGGAGATTTTTCTTCTACTGGTTCTTCAGCAGGAACTTCTTCCGCACCTAACTCAGCAGGAATTGCCATATCATCAGTTGCTTCAATTTCTTCAAAACCTTCATTTAATGTTGGTTTGAATGTTTTATCGAGTCTACCCATGACTTCGAATAATCTTTCTTTACTGTTATTTTTCATGTTTTTAATTTTAATTACTTCTTAATTTATTATAAATACTTTAATGATACAATAGAAACGTTCTTTGCACATCTTTTCTTTGAGCAGCTACATCACCTTGACCTTTTGGTAAGACAATTACGTTCCATTTTCTTTCATCACCAACAGGCATTTTAAGCATATCATCATACATTATTAAAGTATTGTCATCCACATTGAATTTATCTGCGATTCGCTGCTTAAGAATATCTAAACTATTTACGTCAACAGGAATTAACTTGCCGTTATCATCTACTTTAAGATGCGCCCTTTCTCTCACAAATAAGTCTTTAAATAATTCCGATGGCACGATTTCTGACGTTTTTGCCGTTGACAAATCAACTTTTTTTCTTTCTTTTTCAGCAGCATCAACAGAAAAATTTAATGTCATGTTCGGATCATTGAGATTATAAACGTCACCCATTTTTGTGTGAGCATATGATTCAAACTTATATCCTTTTGCCTGTAATTGCTTAGTTATTCGAGTGGCGATGTCAAAATATTTTTTTGAGAAAAAATCACCAGCATCATTCCATCTAAAAAACACCTTCTTCCCTTTATTTTTCCAAATGAGTGGTTCAATTTCATGTATTAGTAATTTTTCAAACAATTCTGGATCATTAAGTAATAGGTTCAGAATTCTGGTTTGTTTTCCAAATATATTGGGTAATAAAACATACCTACCACGTCTTGCATAACAAATTCTGGCACAAGTACCAGCACCCGGGCATGTGTTTATGATATAAAATTTTTCATGTTCGATATCATAAACTAAACCACGTAATGCAGGAATACCAATATTAAATGTGATGGAATTATCTGCATCCGATTTTTCCATTTTTTTATTCTGGCTATATAATTGTGGTGGCATTTTCGTGATGTTTTGAATAAATGCCTGAACATCAATCTCCCCCTTTTCATCAAACGGTATTGCTTTATTGTGAACCAAAAGTGTTGATTTAGTTCTTTTATCTGACGATAATTTTTGATTGGCAAGAATTTTATTGAAATAATCTTTCAATGCATTATCATCGATACATTCCTTAGAAACATCACTAAACTCCCCTTCCCAATCAATTTCATTAATAGGCATTCCTGCGACCTTTTGCATCATTTCAATAAGTCGCTGTCCACCGTATTTCTCCATGCCATTTTATTTTTCTATAAATACAGAATTATTAATTAAAGTCTCTGAGTATTTATTATAAATTCCTGTACGAAATGAATTTAGAATGCTTAAACGACATAATAACCAGTAATCTGGCAATACATATTGACCTAACAGACCTAAACTCATGGGATTTGAACACGGGTTTGACCTCTTTCAGCATCACCAAGTGGTCAGATGCTGTCTCTGATAACATCAACTTACTTGATTTTGGTTTAACTGGTTTCGATAACGGTAGAACCAATGAAATGTGGAGTGGTATTGAATTAACTCCACAAGATAACCTGTTTCCAATGTATAGAGTGGGTTATAACAATATTCAAAACCCAACTACTGGAGAAACAAGCGGGATTACAATAACAACAGAATTTTTGCCAATTTCGGCAGTAACAATAGGTACAAGCGGAAACTATTTTGAGTTAAATGGTGGATATCTACAGGGATTTTTTAAATTACAGGATTATAATTATGAATTACTTCCTGCACGATATGGTGCTGGTATAACAATTGAAACCCTATTATATCTCAACCCTGATTCACAAGGTATTTTTTATATGATGGGTGCTCGTGCAGAGGATAAATATAATCCGTATTTCAGTGGTGAAACAACGACAGGGGATACAACCACTGGTGTAATAACAAGTCTTAATAATTTCCTTGACGCACTTGAACCACATGAAGTAATTAACTCTGGTTTCATATTGCCAGAAGAAAATATGTATAAAACCGAATATAGTGAAGCACCACCGCTCGATAACATCAAAAATAACGTAATTGCTTTCGAATTGACTCAGGATAAAAAATTGGCATATAAATATGTTAATACTAATGGTCTTGTGATAACAAACGCATCATCAGCAATAATTAATCCAACAACGGGTTGGACTATAATTGATATGGTTTTTACACCTAACGACATTATTATTGACCCAGATGTATTAGAATGTGCGGAGCGCAGATTAGGTAAGTTAATATTTTACGTCAATGGTCGTGCAATCTGGATAATTAAAGAATTCCCAGAATTCTATTTCTACGGATTCAATAATGACAAAGAAAAACAATTAGGTGTGCCGTACTCAATAAGTTGGGGTGGTGGTAGTTTTGGGTTAGCTGAGTCTTGGCACTACGATTATCAGACCTATATAATATATAATGGTGGAGACCAAAATTATATCAATACAAAATTTCTTGTTGAAGCAGACCCAATTCCAACAGAATGTTATATACCACCAACTGGTGATACATATCTTGCTGGATTATCTCTAAGTGCTGATAGTACAACATTTACTTATGTTGAGACCTGTGCGCCTGATGTAGAACAACCACTTACGGTAATGCGTATCGAATACACTGGTACGACTGGAACAACTGGTACGACTGGTAGTACATATTTTGTGAAATTCTTGCAGCCGATTTCGGTAATATCGAACCGAAATTACGTTGCTAACCTATCAGTATTTGTCGATGGAATCTTTGGTTCTGAAGCCATTAATAAAATCAGCATATTAATGTATAGTGATGATGTTGATGTTGATATTGTTAGTAATGTCGAATATGTGTTTCCAGTAACCACTGCATATCTTCAAAGTTTAGCGAGTGATGGATTACACCCATTCTTAGATGGACAAGAATATGAATGGATTGTTGATGGTGTCATGTATTATGGGGTATCAGGACTTCCTGTTACACAAGATAACGCATCAATTGTTGGATATGGACAAACACCAGAATCGGTTTCAGATTATTATTCGACTGGAAATAATACTTGGTTACCAGTAGAAACCGTTTTCAGAACACCTGATAATACGGGTCAGAATTTCATATATCTGGGTTTATTAATTGAATCAAGTAGTGAACTTATTACTGGTAGTACGATTTACGTTAAAGATTTTGAGTATACTGCTGCCGATATTCTGGTACAGGATGAAAGAAAATTTGACCTGACAATCGAACAAAATTTTGATTCAGGTTTCATTGGTGGAATACAGAAACTCAGGGTTTATGACAGAGCATTTACTTCACCAGAAGTCCTTCATAACGCATTAATGGAAGCCAAAAACGATACAACAAAGAATCTGTTAGTAAGTAAAGGTGGAAGAATAATTAATAGGTAATATGGAAAACGTAGTTGAAATAATTACTGATGAAATTAATCGGTTTTTAAATGAAGAAGACTATCGGATGTGGCATAAAGCACCCGGTTCTAATGATGCGCCACTGCATGACATGACAGTATTATTTCCTGATGATATTTACGCTGCTGATGCAGCAAGACGTTATAAACATCTAGGTGGTAATATTGATGCTCAAGCAATTACAATCATCCAAGCTGCTCGAAACCAACCCGATAAACCAATTGAAACATATCGTGCCGTTCCTTTAACTGATAAAGGATTAGAAATAAATAATGGTGATTGGGTTACAATTAGTCCTGAATACGCTAAACGACATGCAGAATCCAATATAGACGGTCAATACACAATACTTACCAAGACCGTTCCAGCACGAAACTTATATAATGAAGGAAACTCTATTTTAGAATGGGGTTATTTTGTAAATTAATTATTATGAGTAGATTATCCGAAATCTATGAGGGTTGGAAGAATTTCACATTTCAAAATCCAGCCGTTGAAGAAAAAGCGAAAAAACGAATAGTAATTTGTGTTGGGTGTAATAATTTAACCCAAAGAAATATGTGTGTATTGTGTGGTTGCTACATGCCAGCAAAAGTCAGAAGTCCTAAATCTCATTGCAGAATAAGAAAATGGTAATTAATTTACTTTTTCTTTTATCATTGCATCAACATCTTGAATATTTCTCAATTTTTTAAGTAATTCAGCAGTTCTTTTATTAATTAACAGGTTAATTTTATCTAATATTATTTGTTTTTCTTCTGTCATTTTAACAATATGGTGTGTTCTGAACCTTATCTTTCACTTCCTGTGTTCTGAGTTCCAGAGTCTCGCTTTCTATAAAGTTTTGAACATATTCTCTTATGAATAATATTTGAATCTTTGGTGGTGCGTTTTCAAAGGCTGTGAATTGAATATCATCACCAGCCATTGTATATAAAGTAACATCGATATCAGTCCACTCAAAACCATCAAACCAAGCCTCACCAGATGGTTCACTTGAATCAGCCATTGTACCACTCCAATGTCCCGGGTCGTACCAACCATCAACACTAATATCTATATGTTCTCCATGAAAAATTAAATTAAATTTAAGTGATTCTTTTTCTGCATCATAGAGATATTCCATATTAATAGAATAATCTAATATGACTCTATCGGCATCATCTTTATCACTTTCATCCCAATTTCCAGTAATATGAGAATCCCCAATTTCTACTATTTTTACTTTATCATTTCTTTCCAAAAGCGAATCACAGATAAATTGTTTTTGTAAATCTTCGTTTTGTAATAAATCTATGACTTCTTGTTCTTTAAGAAATTCATCATTACTCAAAAAATCAAAATTTGATATCTCTTCATTGATAATTTTGATAAAAAGTTTCTTATTCATGTGGACACATTTTTAATAAATACTCAATTCTTTCATAAAATTTTATTTTTTTATTGATGATAAAATCTGGTTGCAGAGTATTTATATTTGAAAGTCATTGCTTAATATTCGTATTAAGTTAGGTCTGAGTAAATCAGGAATGGTTTTCAAATTTTATCGCCAGACAGTGGTTATGTAAAATTTGAGACTTGACTAAAATTAGAATTGGTAATTGCACCCCGTATTAATAGAGGTGCAATTACTTTTTATATATTTTGTAACATTTTCGGTTTTTTTTCGTATAATGTTTGTATTTATGATTTTAATGTATATATTTGCATTTGAATCAAGTTAGTTTTTAGATGATGAAAAATTTAGTTAACATACAACCTCAACCGCAGCAACATCCAAAGATGTCTGAATGGGGAAACTACGTCTAAATTTTTCGTAAGAAGTTTTAGGTTAAACATGAAAACCCCATTCGCAAGGATGGGGTTTTTTTATTATTAAACGTTATGGCAAAAGAAAAAAGTAAAGAAAAGAAACTGAAGAAGTTGAATGACCGACTAAAGAGTCATTCACAGAATCAGAGAATGGTTGTGAACCTTATGGGAAGAATTGCAACTGTTGAAAGTGGAAAGTAATTAGAATCGGGGTGTGGCGCAGTTGGTAGCGTACCTGCTTTGGGAGCAGGGGGTCGTCCGTTCGAGTCGGACTACCCCGACCAAAATTACGGGTGTTGAGCGAGTGGTTGAAGCTGCTGGTCTTGGAAGCCAGTGACGGCACAAAGGTAGTGTTGTCCGTGAGTTCGAATCTCACACACCCGACTAAGTAATGGTGGAGTAATATTGTGTGTGAGTAACCTGCTGAATCCAAGAGGGAACGCTTAGTGAAAAATGGTAAAAGCACATGACAACAACGATGCTTCCCGTGAGGGGAAGAAGTTGTAGGTGAAAATCCTACCCATTATTTTTAACATGGTGATTGTAGCTCAATTGGTAGAGCACCAGATTGTGGTTCTGGGCGTTGGCGGTTCGAACCCGCTCTTTCACCCCTTTGGTCGTTTTTTGTACTTTCTTGTATTTATGAGAAAGTATAAATTATGGCAAGAAAAGAAAATAGATATCATTTTATCTATAAAACAACAAACGTTCTTACAAATAGATATTATTATGGAATGCATAGCACTAATAATATTAATGATGATTATTTAGGGTCTGGTAGAAGATTGAAATATTCAATAAATAAATATGGTAAAGAAAATCATCAACGTGAAATTATTGAGTATTGTCCAGACCGAAGTTCTTTGAAACAACGTGAAATTGAAATTGTTAATATAAATGAAATTGCGAAACATGAATGTATGAATTTAATTGAAGGTGGTACTGGTGGTTTTACTGTTGAACAACAAAAGAAAAATGCTCGAAAGTCCAATAAAATACAGCATAAATTACATAAAAATAAAGATTGGGTAGAGAAAAAGGGTAATCGTATATCAATTAAACTTAAAAAAGCATATGTTGAAGGTAGAAGAGAAAAGAAATTTCATTATGATTGGAATGGTAGAAAACATCGAGAAGAATCCAAAGAAAAAATAGGAAAAGCAAATTCTGTTAATCATTTGGGTGAACAAAATTCACAATTTGGAACATGTTGGATAACAAATGGTATTGAAAATAAAAAAATAAAAAAGAATGACCTAATTCCAGATGATTGGAGATTAGGTAGAATAATGTAAATATATATTTGGCGGTATGTACCGTTTTTCGATACTTACCGCCAAATATATATATTGTCTCGTAGTGTAATGGCAACATAACTCCCTCTGAAGGAGAAGAATAAGGGTTCGAATCCCTTCGAGACAACGATGTTCGGTATGAAATAGAAGGTTTATGAGATTTGTTCATATCGAGGTTTAGTAGTTCCAAGGTCGCCATAATCAGACC
>Ga0208769_1000592_pt1 | contig 17063 bp, 20 predicted proteins | sample AntAceMetag02UKC_FD_184768 | JGI IMG/M metagenome (GOLD analysis project Ga0208769, IMG submission 184768) | Saline lake microbial communities from Ace Lake, Antarctica- Antarctic Ace Lake Metagenome 02UKC (SPAdes) (version 2) | ecosystem: Environmental > Aquatic > Non-marine Saline and Alkaline...
GCATACGAAGACAGCAGGCTCGTCATCTTCGCGCTCTAGCGTCTCTTCCAAGTCTCGAAAGGCGTCCACGGTACCCTCCTAGATCATCTGCTCTTGTTCTGGTCCTGACTGTTCGTCGACCCATGTCTCGATGGTGGCTTTAGCCTCTACCAGGGAGCCAGTCGTATCCATGATGTTACTCACACCGAGCGCCTCTTTTACCTGCGCGTCGGTTAGGCCGTAGTGCTGGCACGCTTTGTTGAGAAAAGTAGCCGCCTTGTCAACGCTTATGTTGGGATTGGAGGTCCAGGTGAGCAGCGGCTCTTCGGGCTCCGTCGCCACTTCCCACGAGCCGTCTACCACGTCGCCCTCTGGCGTAATGTCCGCGCCCAACTCGTCAGCCTGGTAAAGTCCGCCCGTGACATCCGGGAACACTACCGCCGCGCAGAAGCCAATCGCTCGCCATCGGAGCATGTTCGCCGGGTACTTTTGCCAGCCGCCTGGCCCCTTGGCGCCTTGTTTTACTTCTAGCAGCCCGGCTAGCTTGGCGTCTGCCATGGTGAACGTGGCCGTAAACTCAATACCGCCCTTGCGCTTCATCGTCACTGCGCAGCCGCTTGGCTTGCCGTTGGCGTCTGTCTGGTCGTCAATGGCTACCTTCTCGCAGAGTCCGCACTGATGAATCAGGGCCAGCGCGCCGCGAGGCTTGAGCGACGGTTTGCCCTTGATGATGTCGATGAACTCAAAGCTCGCCGTGAGCGCCATGCCCAGCTCGTGCCCCTTGAGCATGATGGCCATGGCCTGCTCTGCCGACTCAACTCCAAACAGTCGTGCCTTGAACATGGCCGGCGCGATGCCCTCAATGGTGTGCCACACCTCTGGCGTGATTGGCTGATATACTGTCATTTTGTCCGTCATGTCTATTTCTCCCTTGCCGCCAACGCGGCCAACTCTTCCCTCGTGGTGGCGCTAATGACGCCCAGCTTCCTGATTAGAGCCGCCTGCCTGCCCGCCTCTGCTCGCAGGTCTACAACGGTTTGCTCCAGGTCGACAATCCTACACACCGCTGCCACGAGTTGGCAATCCAGCACCGGTTGGCGTTTTTCCAGCCTAACCACTCGACGGTCCGTGGCGCGCCCCTTCTTTCTCTCCCACTCCCATTCTCTCTCTGTTAGCGTTAGCATAGCGTCTCCCTTCGCTCTCTCCCTCGTCGCTGCCCCATCCTATCACATGCCCACGTCAGTGTCAAGCGTTTTTATAAAACCCGTCACCATGCGGCCAGTGGTCGCAGATCCAAGCCGCCGGGACGAGAGACAGCACTATGGCAAGCAGCACGCTCATGGCGTCACCGTCTTGACGAATCTGTCATAGAGCACAATCGATCCCGCTACAGCCACATTCATACACGTCGGCATGGCAACCGGTATTTCGAGCACGCGCTGGCCGCACAAAACTGATTCTGGCAGACCGTGATCCTCAGCCCCCAGCAGGTAGATTGCCCGTTGTGGATGTGCAAACGAGGGCAGATCTTCCGCCCTTTCCTCTTGCTCCACACATACTAGCGGGCAATTGTACGGCATGTGATCATGGAAGTCATCGAAATTGGCAAAGTGCCAAAGGGGTATATGGCGCCACGTCTTGAGCGTATCGCTGGCTTGCTTCTTGTAGCGCCGGCCAATGGTGAAAATGAAGTCTGCGCCATAGATTGTTGCCGAGCGCCAGAGCGTGCCGATGTTAGCCTCGCACTTGGTATGATAGACGCCGATCCCGAAATAGCCTCGTGCGCTCATGGCGTCGCTGCGTCAATCGCCGCCCACACGTCGAGGTTGACGCCGGCCACAATGATAATCACGGCGATGATAATCAGTACCACCCACGCTGCTGATGCGTTGCTGTCGTCTCTCATTTCCACTTCCCCTTTGAGCACTTGGCGCAGCTCCCCACGTTGCGGAGCATGGGCTCGTTCGCCCACTCGCTCTCCTTTATCGTTACCGACTCGGACCAACGGTGTCCGCACGTACATAGAAAGTAACGCGACCCGCGTCTCTTTTTGTCATCTAGCGGATTCATAGCGCTCGCCTCCACAACTCGATATAGGGTCCTATTCTCCCCATCAGATACACCAACACGCAGCCCGCCGCCGCCACAACGATCATGAGCAAAACGCTTACTCGATCATCCCTCCGCTTCACGTCTCTCTCCTATGCGTAACTGCTACCGAGCCAGTTGTCTATGCCGCAGTCGTCTCTAATCGTTCTGACATAGTTCTGGCTGTCCGTGATAAACGCTGTCACCTCTCGGAACATGCCGGGCCCTACTTGTTCAAGTACCCACACTCCCCACTTGCCGCTGGCCAGACGTACCCAGAACCGGAAGCGCCCGTCTTTGCATGGTGGCCGGTCAAACCACTCCGCCATTGAGAGCGCCACTGCCTTGCACGCATCGCGCACCGTCTGCACCTCTGCTGGCCCGTGCTTCGTCCATGCGTGTGGGCCCGTGGTATCGACCGTGGTGTCTGTCCCCACGTCCATAGTAGACACCTTGCCCGCTATCGTGCCCAGCCCTGATGCTACCACCGCGCCAAGTCCGAGCACCGCCAGCAGCCCGCCGCCAAACCCTCGCCTAGTCGTCAGTGTCTGGGTTGACATCAACCGACTCCTTAACCGCAACAACCAGTGGTGCGTTCTCGCCTAGTACCCTATCATACTCCGCTTGCACCGACTCCAGATACTCTGATACCGTCTTGAGCTCCGCTGGCTCGACCAGCATGATCACCTCGCCTGCCACATCCTTGACCTCAATCATCTCAATCGCGTCCATTCCGCTTGCTCCTTTTCTTGCCAATGCTCTGACCGCCCTTTAGCTCTTTCTCGATCTTGTCATCTGCGGCGATCTGATTCTCTAGGCACTTATCGCAGATCCCGTGCGTGGGGCTCCCGTCGGTGGTCTTTCCCCAGCCTATGGACTTGCCACACCAGGCGCAGATTCGCTTGGCTCTCATTCAATGACCTCCGCCAGCAGCGCAAGCGCTCGCTCTTCCAGTTCGCTCCACCCCAGTTCTTGCGCAATAGCCAGCCTGTGCTCTTCCGTCGGCAGGCTCTTCCCCGTCTCAAAGTTGCTGAGGTACGCGTTGGGAACGCCCGTCATCACCGCCAACTCCTTTTGCGCCACGTTGCGCACCGCCCGCATAATCCGTAGCTTGTCTCCGTAGGTCATGCTACCTCCCCCTTCTTTTGTGGTGGCCTATTCGATACCTAGCATTTCGCATAGATGCTGCGTTTGCCATTTGCGTTCGGCGGCCCTAGCGGCGTACCAGGCGGCGCCCCAGGCGGCGTACCAGGCGGCGCCCCAGGCGGCGGCCCTAGCGGCGTACCAGGCGGCGCCCCAGGCGGCGGACCTAGCGGCGGCCCCAGCGGCGGCCCCAGCGGCGTCCCTAGCGGCGGACCTAGCGGCGTACCAGGCGGCGTCCCTAGCGGCGGACCTAGCGGCGGCCAATTCAACTTTCGTAGCCTCGCCTTGCGCATACCGTCGCGCCACCTCTATCGCAGTACGTGGCCGCTTGTCATCAGGGTAGTCGTCCTCAAACAGATACAACACACGATCAGCACAATCACAGGCGAACTTGCGCGCAGAGCGGTCGTTCCATTTCTCAATACGGCGCACCAATCGGCATTGAGAAAACGCTGCCTTGGTATCGTACTTAGCAAATACAGACGACGGTGCCGCTTCGACCTCGTACATCTCTGTATTTGCCCATTCCAACGCATTGTCTATATCTGTTACGTGATACCCCGCTTCGCACTTGACCAACTCATTTACTGCCGGCGTCCATTCGCCAGGCTCCCATGTGCCGTCCTCGTTCTTTGTCGGTAGGGGCCACTGCCAATCGCTATGTGGTGCTATGCCGCCTTCTTGCAAGAACTTGTAAAATGTCATCTCGTTTGCTCCCTCTCTGCTATCTCCATCAACCCTGCCCACAGCATAGCACACTGCCCCTATATTGTCAAGCGTTTTTATAAAACCCATCACATGCAGTCAGAGCGACACGACAAGGGCCGCTCCCACGGTTAAGCAGGAGCGGCCCAAGAGGAGGGAGACACGACGCGAGGGGAGAGACCCGCGCCGAGGGTAATGGTCTAGATTAAGGCCGCGTCTTGGTCAAGCTAAAAATTCCGCTAGCGGCAAGGCCAGCCAGCAAGCCCGCGCCAATCACGCCAACCACGGTGTCGACGGTCTTAGCCTGAGACGCCCAGTAGGCCACGCCCGAAAGCGCCAAGCCCACGCCTACCGACGCGATGACGGCCCAGCGATCCTTGATCAACGTCTCGCCGTCTTTGGTGATGATGGCCTTGAGAAACTGGACAATGACGGGCACGAGCACGGCCCCGCCAAGGCCCCACAGTGTAAACTCTGACACGTTCATGTTAATTCTCCTGACTTACGATCTCAGTCACAACTTGTATACGATGCTTGTCTGGCACTATGACCAGCTCCATCCAGCCCAGCGCCAGCGCGCCCATGTCTTTGCTGTCCGCATAGATCATGTCGCCACACAGCGATGGGATATTCAGCGCGTGAACCGTGGCCGTCTTGCTGTGCTCTTCGCCAATTCTAAACTTAGTCGGCGTGAGGTGCATCGCTTTGTGCGTATGACCTTGGATCACCACATCCACACCGTCTACCTGGTTCGCCAAGTCCTCTAGCCGGTTCGCTGTCGAGCCTGGGCGCCGCCCGCCGTTGGACCCGTGCGTTAGATAGAATCGCAGCGACCACGTAGGCCCATTGTGCCCGCGCTTGAGTCGCCAGGTTAGGAACCCGCGATGGTCGAGCCGGTGCGCTGCCGTCTTGCTCTTGAGCCCTTCGACAATGGCACCGTACACGTCGCACTCCGAGTGCTTTCTGATGGCCGCCTCGTGGTTGCCTTCGATGAGCGCCAAGCACTTGTCGCCCACGTCTCCCATGATAGACAAGAAGCGCTCGTACTCGGTGCGCGCGATATCGCGCAGCGCTTCACGATCAAACAGCCAGTCGGCCCAGTCGTCGCTATCGTGGCGCGGGTCGCTCTTCCCGATGAACTCGCAGTAATCGCCCAGCCCTATCCAATAGGTGTGCGGCTCTTCCCGAATCCGCCGCGCCAGTCGCCTGAGTGTCTTTTCGTCGCTCTGCCGATTGCCGAGATGCACGTCGCCAATCAGGATCACTCTCAGTTCGTCCCGACGGCTCTTGTACTCCGTCGCTCTCTCAATACAGCGCAAGGTCTCCCCCCTCTCGCTAGGACCGCACCGCTTGTAGCTTGGCAATCTGCGTAAGCAGATCTATGCGTTCGCACTCTAGTGCGTTCACGCGCTCTCGTAGGTGGTCATTATCGGCGCGCGCCTGGCGCAATTCGTCTTCGACAACCGTCAGCCGGTCAGTCAGTTGCTTGATGCGTTTTTGCTGCGCCTCGCTCAGCTCTGAGAACATTTCCTTTGTGGCGGTTCTGCTTTGCGCTCTGGCTGTGATAATGGCCCCCCAAATACTCACGAGGCCGGTCAGAACTGCGATAATGATACCTTCGGGTAGTGTTATATTCATTGCTCCTGTGTCTTTCTGCCGACTTTGTACATATGATTCACTTCGCTCCGCTCCTCCCCCCTTGGCACGGCGTTCGGCATGGGCGACGTTAGGGGGCAAACTGCTAGAACTTACTAGATTCTACGATGATTCGCTCCTCTTCTGCCGCCTGCCCCGTACCTGTCGATTCCCAGCGGTAGTACCAGTCGCCGGATGCCGTTAGGCTTATATCGACGTGATAGTGACCGGTGCTGTCCTGCACGACCTCGGCGTCTGTCCCATAGGTTAGTGTGGTGGTCACGGCTGCCGGGGTGCGATACTTGCACACCACGACTGTCGGGTCCGTGTCGGCATCGTCGCTATCGGTAAAGACGCCCGACGCGCGCACCAGGTCGCCCAGATCATACGTATTAGCCATCATCGTCTCCTGTGTCTGATATGGATAGGCTCGTCACAACCGCGTCGCTTTGCGCAACGTCGTCTACAAGGGTATCACTTCCCGCTGTGCTTGTTGTCGTCGCATCGCTCAGCGTCACAATGTAAAGGGCCGCGTCGCTGATGGCCAGCCCGTTGACAACCGCATCGCTTATGCTCACATTGCCGAGAGTGCTAATATGGGCTAAAGTCGGAGTCCCCAACACCGGCGTGGTACTAATGCTATCAGCCGTAAGTGCTATCCAGGCCCATACTAGAGTGGGCACTCCCAACACCGGCGTGACACTGATACTGTCTGCCGTAAGTGCTACCCAAGCTGGTCCTAGCTCCGGCGTACCCAGTACAGCCGTCGTGCTGATGCTATCGGCTACAAGAGCGATTGGTATCATCGCCAGCGCAGGAACGCCCAGGACAGGAGTCGCGCTAATGCCATCTGCCGCGAGCGCCGTCCAAGCAGCGGCTAGTGTCGGAGTGCCAAGCGTGGGCGTTGTGCTGATATTGTCGGCCGTGAGGGCTGTCGGTACCATCTCTAGTGCGGGAGTGCCGAGAGCAGGAGTAGTGCTGATGCTATCTGCTATTAGAGCTGTCCATGCAGCCGCTAACTCTGGCGTCCCAAGCGCTGGCGTCAAGCTGAGGCCATCTGCGGACAACGCCGCGGGCACCATCTCTAGCGTCGGGATCCCTAGCCCCGCCGTCGTGCTGATATTGTCAGCGGCAAGTGCTATCCAAGCAGGGCCCAGGGCTGGAGTACCAAGCGCAGGAACCGCGCTGATGCTGTCTGCCGCTAGAGCACTAGGCACCATCTCTAATGTGGGGATGCCAAGCACAGGTGTCGCACTGATGCCGTCTGCTGCCAGCGATACCCAAGCAGCAGCTACTGTCGGAGTCCCCAACACCGCCGTTGTACTGATCCCGTCTGCCGCGAGTGCTACCGGCACCATCTCCAATGTGGGAGTACCAAGCGCCGCCGTAGTGCTGAGACTATCCGCCGCGAGTGCGATCCAAGCTGGCCCCAGTGCGGGCGTTCCTAAATCAGGAGTCGTGCTGATGCCATCAGCCGCGAGCGCCGTCGGCGTCATCTCTAGCGTAGGCGTGCCAAGTGCGGGAGTCGAACTGAGACTATCCGCCGCCAGAGATGTCCAAGCTGGGCCTAGCGCTGGAGTTCCTAGCGCGGGGGTGGTACTGAGCCCGTCTGCGGCCAGCGCCGTTGGCACCATCTCTAATGTGGGAGTGCCAAGCGTAGGCGTTGCGCTGATGCTGTCGGCGGTGAGTGCTGTTGCCGCCGTGTATTCTATGTCTAACTCGGCAGGATTCGTGTCGCCGTAAACCTCAGCCTGAATATAATTGTAGACGCCGCCGCTGGCGCCGTCATCGTTGCGGACCTGGAGCATCACTGCTTCGTTGCTGATGGTGTAGGTGTCGACTAGTTCCTGGAAGATGCTGTTCAGGCTAGGCGACTCGTGCCAGGCGTTGTTAGAGAACTTGTCGTCCCAATCCACATTCGCCGTGGTGAGCGTGTCGGCATAATAGCCCGCGTAATTCGCTGGCGCAGCGGGCGCGTCCTCGTCAACGCCGTGAACCTTGAACTCTTTATCTGTGGTTCCGGTGGTAGTGACCGTGTAGACACTCATGCTAGAACTGTCAATGGTACCCGCCAACGTGACGCCCGTCCAGCGGAAGAAACTCTCGGCCTCGGTGCCGTTATCGTTGCCTATCCAAGCCTCGTTGGTATACAAGCTACTGCCGTACGCGTGCCCGTCGTCGCCCGATGCCCCGACGGATTCCGCAACCGTGGGGTCAAAGACAAGATCGCCTTCCGGCATAGCGGCCAGCAGGTCACAGCGCGCGCCCATGAGCAGGTAGTAGTCGTCGCCATCGCGCCAGAAGCGCTTGCGGATGGGAGTCGCGGCCCGCCCGCCGGGGCTTGTCGCCTTAACATACGCCTCTGATAGCGGCAGAAACGCGAGCAGGTTGTCTAGCGCGTCGCGTAGCTCGACGGGCCCGTCATCGTCGTCAAAGTCCGCGTCTATGCTCTGCACAATCCCCTGGCGCAGGACCTTGGGAATGTCGGACCAGTCCAGTTGAAACACGAAACCGAGATAGGTCTCTGTGGCGGGCGTTGTTGGCGGGCGGCTAGCCGCGAGCCAATCGCGGCCTGCCTGATTGATGATGACCTCTTCTTTGAGCCGATCACCGGTCGCTGTCCACGATGCTGAGAGCGCCCCGCCGCCCGGAGTCGTCCACAGCCCGTCCCACGTAGCCTTGGTGCGTGCGGGCAAAGCCTCTTGTGACAGGTTGGCGCGGTCATAGGTCGGAGCGCCGCCAATGTCATCCCATGCGCGCGTAGGCCAATGTAAGTAGCCCATACGTGCTAGCCGGAACTTGAGCCAATGCTCGCCGCGTCGCCCGCCAAATCCTAGCCAGCCGTCAGTCGTTTTGTCGCCCGGTTGCCCTAGCGCGTAGTGCCAGCCGTTGGCCGTGATAGTCCAGCCATCAAGCGCCGTGTTGTCTATGCGCGCTGGCGCGAGGTCTATCTCGGCGTCGTAAGTGTCGCTGTCCGGGTCGCTCTTGTAGTGGATCGGAGCGGTAGACGCCACGAGGCGACGCTTGTTACCATGAGCAAAGGTCTTGCTAGCCCGTCTCCTCATGGCGGGCAGTTCAGTCCACTCCGGCGGCGGCAACTCTATCTCTAGCTCGCATGGCCCTATGTCATAGCCGTCCCCCTGTGGACGCGTGACTCCTTCATAGTCCTCTGTGATGCCCGCGTCGGCGCCCGCGTCGATCGCCGGGCTGGACACGTCCAACTGATAGCCAAGCGTGAATTGCGGATCTGCGACGAGCGAGTGCGCCGCCTGCCCCGTTGCCGAGCACCACGCAGATAACGAGTCAATCGCGTGATAGCTCTTCCAGCGCCAGCCGTCTGAGTAGTTCCCGTCGCTCTTGTAGAACATGTTGTGATCGCAGACGAAACGGTCCGTGATAGCGTTTGGCAAAATGAAAACAAACGGGTTCTCGCACTCGTAGCAGATATTGTTGAGTATTCGCGTGTCGCTAGCGTCGCCGTGCGCACAAATACAGTGGCAGATCGCGTGCGCGCTCGTGCCGCCGTGAGAGAATACGTTGTGCAGCACTTGGACGCCGTTGGTGTACCGAATGAGCACGCCGCTATGCTTGCCGTCAATGTCGCCAGCAGTAGAAGTGCCGTAATCCTCAAAGATATTGTTCGCTACCACATGCCCGTCGCTGCCCTGATAGAACTGGACACAGCCGCACGTGATATCATGGATGTAGTTGCGGCTGATGGTGATGACGCCCTGTGGACGCCAGAGCGAGATAGCAAAGTCCACCGAATTGTCCGGCTCGCCGATGTTCCAGATCTCATTGCCTTGGATCAGCAGCGGACCGCCCTGGACACCGATGCCGCCCCGATCGCCGACGCCTGTGTCACCCAACCCGTTGTCATGGCTCTTGCAGTTCAGGATGGCGCCGGTGCCCCGGTGATAGATGCCTGTGGAAAGGCAATCGGTTGCCTCGATGTTATCGTAGACAAGATTCGTAGCCCCGACGGCATAGTCAAGATCAAGCGCGTCGAGCGCCCCGTCTTGCACGCCAAACCCGCCCTTGGTTACGCGCAGATTCTTGACGGTGATATTAGACGAGTGCTCGTCGGTATAGATAGGCGCGTGACGGTCATAGCCCAGACTGCTGGATGTCGGGCCATCACAGTCAATCCTGTCTATCACCACGTCATGCACAGATAGCATAAGGACGCACGCGCGGCGCGAACTGTCCGCTGTTAGAAGCGGATTGTCGCCCTCGCCGTACGCGCCATACGTGACGCCCGACGCGGGGCGCAGCATCTCGTGCCACACGTCCCCACGTCGGAGCAGCACACTATCGCCTGCTGCTAGGCTCGCCGCGTTCGCCTTGGCGATGGTCCGCCAGGGCTTGGCTAGCGTTCCGGCCCAGTTATCCTTGCCGCTCGCAGATACGTAAAAGGCGGTCACACAGACCCCCTCTAGGTAGCGTCAGGAATGGTGATGGTGAACTCAGTGAGCGTGAAATCAATGCCGGTAGTAACAGCCACTGGCGCGGTGAGGGTGCCAGCCGCATAGAGCACGGTGGTTCCCAACTTGCACAGCGCCCAGTGGGTTGCGGTATCCGTGCCCGTCGTCGTGCCGTCAGTAATAGCCGTGACGGTGATCTTGCGCCCGCCGCCCCCCGCATCACCTGCGGCGCTAATCGTTGGTGGCTTTTTGTGGCCGAGTGCATAGGTGCTCGACGCCTCCGCATAGGTCGACGGGATGGCGCTACAGATCCACAGCTCATCCACGTTGTCATCAATAAGCGTCAGCCCCGCATCCAGTACCGCATCAAGTAAAAAAACTGCCATGTCAAATGCTCCTTGTACTACTGATAAACCTCGCGACCGCTTTCAACTGTCATGCCCATGTATCCGCCAATCGCGCCCTCTGTGCAATCCACAAATACCCGCGACGCTATCAGTTGCCATGTGCCGTCTTCTAGTTGTTCCGAGATAAAGAACTCAACCCGGTAGAGCTTCGCCGGCGTTGCGCTTGGCCCCGGCGTGTTCGTGATTGTCGGGCTCTGCGTCGGTGTGTTGCTCGGCATCACGGGCGGCATAAGCAACGTCGGTGTCGGTTTGTACGTCGGTGTCGCACTAGAAACAGGCGTGCTCGTAGCCTCTATGGTTGCCGTCGGCGTCAAGCTGGGCCTCTCCGGTGGTAACGGGATCGTCGGCGTCGTCTCCGTGTCTTCCCACGGCTCATAGAGCACCCAGGCTTCCCATACGTCGAGCGCGGCCATTGACCAAGCGAGCACCGCGCGGCCCCCAACGCCCCATCCTGTGCCCCAACTGTTGACGACATACAGACCGTCGGGACCATAGCCGTAAGCGCAAAGCGCGTGACCGCCATAGTAGGTGTCGCCGTCCTGATGTGGCCCTATGCGCCCTGCGCTGTCTGGAGCATAGAACGTCGGAGAGTAGACCGCCACAGCTAGCACCACCGGGTAGCCAGCGAACAGCGCCGCCTTGATGGCGCCCACGTCTTCCGTGCCGCCAACAAAGAGCATACCATAGCCGTCTAGCGCGTACTCTGTAGCGGTTTCCATGAGCCCCGGCCCCGGTATCGTGCATAGGTCGCTGGGCGTGTACGGCCAATCTGCGATAGGCAAGGCGCCCTCGCTCAATATGTCGAACGCGTTGCGCAGCGTCATGCCGTTATCGCGCGCGCAGCCGCCGGTGCCTACGGTGCGCTGGTTGTACACGTAAGATGGGCTCATGCCATGCATTCCATAGTACGCCGTCGCAAACCCGACACATGTAGCTGCGCTGCCCTGATGCATAATAGGTGGCAAGCGGTGTTGCCAATTGACGTAGGTCGGCAGCTCTGCGCCTATCTCGATGGTGGCTTGCTCAATCCCGTTCGTGTCACTAGGCAGGCAGCCCAGCGAGTAGGTGGGCTCTGGCGTGCGGCATCCCGCCAACGCGTATAACACGAACGTTATAATCAGCAGGCGCCTGATCATCACTCGTACTCTGGTGCTACGTCGCCCAGCACCGACTCGCCGCCGCTGTCTTTCACGTACGCGATGGCCGTCTCCAGCCGTGCAATAATGTCGTTGATGGCCGTGGCGTCAGCCGCGGTGAACAGCGGCGTATCGGGGAACACAATCGAGCAGAGCTGATGCGCTCGCGTGCCGGTGCGCAACGCACGATTAAAGTCGCCTAGCGTCTCACTTAGTTGCGGAACCAGTTTCAGTACATCGGCGCCGTTCATTCCTCGACCTCCTCATCGTCATCCCCGCCGTCCATCTCTTCGTCCGGCTGCGGTGCCCAACCGAGCACTTTCTTGATGCGCCAGACGTACTCCGTAGCCGAGATGCGCCACGGCACCGGCGGATTGTTCAAGATGTTCACGAGCACCCGCGCCTGCGCGATGGTCAGGCGAATGCTCAGATCGGCCTCTTCGTCCGCTGCCTCGAGGGCGTTTGCGAGGCGACAGTGCAACTTGAACTTGGACGCCTGATCGGCCACGCTCTCCGCGCCCGAACCTCCCAGCGCATTCCGAATCAGAATCCAGTCCCTAGCCGCGAGTACAAATTCCTTCTTGCTCATTTCTTTCCCCTTTGTCTAAACTGGCGTGCTATTCACCAAGGTGCCTGCGCTATGCGTATGCTGCTTGCCCGCAAAATATCCTATAATATATAGGTCGTTTTCTGTCATTCGATCGTAAACTTTTGACCATAGTGTGCCTCCGTACGTCGTCCAGTCCCCAGTGGCGCCTGTTATCGTATGCCCATGCGCTCCATAGGCCGTATAGAATACGCTGATGTCCACCCCGTCAACCGTCTTGCCTGCCTGCATCGTAATGCCACCTGCAATCACGAGTGAAAACGTTGTGCGATGCGGAACCAGGTAGTAGGCCACAGTACCGAAAAATCCGTGCGCGTAGATGTCAGAACTCCCGTTGCGGACTACAACCGTCCAGGCTGCGGTTGCCGCGTTGGTGGTATACCCATCCAGATAGTCCGCATTGAGATTCGCAACCTTGGTTATGCTAGCAACCGTGAACGGAGCCGTGCCGGTCGCCACATCGCTCTGGAACGTGAGTGCTCGAATCTGCCATGAGCCAGCATCCCACGCGGCTGTGAGCGGGACCGTGCCATCGGCACGAATGAACGGGTTGGCCGCGCTTACAAAGTTGGTGCCGTCGCCGAGTAACACGTTCCCAAGCGGAGCCACGCCGTTGTGCTGGAACCCAGTCACGGCATTTACGACGCTCTGCGTGATGATATTCCCGTTGGCATTGAGCGCCGTACCAGCCGATGACAGATCCATGTAATAGGCGTTGTTGTCGCCGTCGTAGTATTTGTTGGCGTAGAGGTTATCCCACGGATAGGTCGCATGCCCCAGGTCGCACGCCGCCAGTGTCCCCCTCCGCACGACTCCGGCTTGCGCAACAAGGTACGCGGTGCCGCCAGCAAAGGCCGCCCAGGTTGTGTTGGCATAATTGGCAAATACGGTACCAGTTATCGTGATATAGTTGGTGGCATCCACAACGTTATAGCGTCCGGCCGTCACGGTGCCGCTGAATGTCCCCGTCGTACAGTAGAGGGCTGACCAGTAGTGGGTCGGATCGCCAAGTTTCGTTACATTGGTGGTGAGCGGCCACATGGCCCCCTGCTCGATAGCAACCTCTTGCGCTCCTCCTGGCGAAAAGACGACATAGGGATCATCTGTTTGCAGGTATACCCCTGTCCCGTTCGCGTGGCGCAAGAATGTATTCGCGTCGGTCAGGTACAAATAGGAACCCTGAGCCGTCACGGTGCCGCCAAACACAGCGTTACCCGTCGCGCCGTCGATGCTGACCGTGTTCGTGCCTGGCGTGTCTGGGTCGCCGCTGTATAGGTTGAGGTTAATCGCCTGCCAGAGCCGCAACCCGTTGGCGGCGGTGGCGTCCAGAATCGTCGCCCCGTTGCTGGCCGCCGTCGCGTTGTACAGCGTAATGTTGCGCGCCTGCAACTGGTCCTCGCCGTCGGAACCGCCCAAGAATGACGCAATAGACGCAGAAGAGCCCGCTGCGCTCGTGAGGTTGCCGCTAAATGTGAGGTCATGCACACCGGAACCGGAGCCGCCGCTTCCTACTATGTCATAATCGGTGATCGAAAAAGACAGATATGGCGTGCCCACGGCCAGCTCTGAGCCGGTCACGTTACCGTCAGCGTCTATCTTCCACACGAGCCCGTCGGCGTCATTGTACAATCTCAACTCGTCGCCGTGCGTGGTCTGGTGCAGATATGCCGTGCCGTTGGACGAGCGCTGCCAGAAGCATGTGCCCGCGCTCGTGCCGTCAATGGTGAGGGTGTTGTCCGCTGCCGAGGTCGCAACGCCGCCCGAACCTACCACGTTGAGGGTGTTGCCAGCATCGCCAAAAACGGCGCCGCCCGAATCGCTAGACACCTGGAGCTGTAGCACCGCGTCGGAGCGAATGAGCGTTAAGGCTGTGCCCGCCGCGTATGCAGTGTCGAATGTGATGGTAGGCGTGGCGAGGTCTGCGGTCGTAATCACGGTGTCGGGCAGATCGCCAACCTCAAACTCTCGGAACGTTGGCGCCGCTGGCTCGCCCGACTGAGGACCGATAAAGACGAAGCTGTGCGCTTGAACGGCCAGCCCCAACTCCTGCCCGGATATCGTGAGCGGGTTGTCGGTGAGGTCGAGAGTCAACGTCACGCGGTCATGGTGCGCATCTGGTATAGCGGTCGCGACGGCAGCATGAGTAATCGTGACAGCAGAGTCGGCGGCTGACGTGTCAATAGCCACGCCGCCCGTGAGCGTGAGCGTGTTGCCTGCCCCGCCAAACGTGGCCGCGCCCGCGTCGCCCGCCATTTGGAGCTGGAATGTGGCGTCGGAGCGCATGACGGCAGTGCTCGCGCCCTCTGCGTGAGCCGCGCCGAAGGTGACAGTTGGTGCGGCAAAGGTGGAACCAGCGCCGGTATAGTTGACGGTGACGGTATTATCTGCCGCCGCTGTAGTAATGTCGGTTCCGCCCGCGACGGTGATAGCGTTCAACACGGTGGGCACTGCTGTGCCGGTGTCTCCGTCAAGTGTCCAGCGCTTGATTGAGCCTTTGTCGGGCCCCTCTGTCGGTCTGCGTTTGGGCTTGCCGCCGCGATTGTTCTCGCGCGGCTTGTCGTCACCAAAGATCAGCTCTATATCTTCGCTGCCTAGCTCGTCGGGCTGGATGCTGATGCGCCAGCCGCCTACAAGCTCGTCCTTGGTGTCTGTGCCCAAAAGCGTGTCGAGGTGCGGCACGGTGTCGCCAGTCCAGAACTCAGTACCCAGTCGCGTCGACAAGCTCTCGCGGAATCCGAGCGTATGCCCTTGCTCCGCTCGCATGTCGAGCATCGCCTCGCGTATCTGGATGACGTTATCGGCGTCCACAATCACCTCGCGCCGCATGCCACTAGTGTAGGTAGTCGCTGCTACTATGTCGTGCGCGTCCCATCGGTAGGCGTGTGTTTTCTCCGGGAATTTGTTATAGTGCCAGGCGCTATCAGTGAAGACTTTGTACACGTCGGACAAGATACACGGATTCGCGGTGCCCGCCGTGCGGTCAGTGCCGCGTCCTTCGTAATAGGTCTCTAGCTCGAATGTGATAGCCGCGTCAGACCCGTTCCATGTCGGCGTGAGCGTGATGTCAATATCATAGTCAAGACACAGCGCCCGCACGACTTCCCACAGGTTGCCCGTGCGCGCGATGGTCGTGGTGGTTGGGTGCTCTGTCTTGTTGGCGGCCACACTCAGGCCGGGGATCCCGCGCGCGTTGGCGTCCGGGTCGGCGTAGCAGGTGCCCACCACAGCGCTGTAGCGCACAAAGTCTTTGATGATGTCGTCAATGTAGCCAGTGAACGAGAGCGTAATGTCAGACGACGCTTGGTTGGGCTGGATGATAGACGAGCCTAGGAAGAACAGCGCGCCGCCCTGCCCGCCCATGTCGAGCGCAAGCGTGCGCTTGCCGTTGATGGGCTTCCACTTGGCGTCGTGCAGCTCGATCTTGAACACCTGGCCGCGCGTGTCACGTCTGACGTATAGATATTGGTCAACGTCGCTATCTATGTACTGATAGTTGCGGCTTGACACCGGCAGGCTAGCGGTGAAGTTGCAAAAGTCGCGTAACTTCCACTCCCACGCAAAGCTCCGTAAGTCAGGCAAAAGATGCGTTGGCTTAAAGTCGGAGTCCAGTAGCCAGACCTGGTAATCTTTTTTCCACGTGTGGATACTCATATCAGCCTAGCCCCGCCTTGAGGATGTCATAGCGCAGCTCATACGTCGCCGTGCCGCTAGTCGTGGTCAGGGTGAGCGTGCCGTCGCCCACTTGCAGCGGGTCGAAGCGGCTCACCGTGCCGGCGTAGTGTGTCCAGTTGGTGCCCAGAGTCTTGTCGCCCGCGCTGGTGCCGTTCTCATAGTAGCGCACGAGTGGCGGGTTGCTCCATACCCATAGTTGGTCGTCTGCGTTGGCCGTGGCGGTGCCCAACTCCACATAGTCACCCGTCACGCTATTGGTAAAGCGCGGCGTGTCAAATGTGCCCGTTAGCACGTGCGTCGGGTAGCTCTTCCAGTCGCCGGTGTTATCCCACGCAGCGGATCCCGACGCGGTGCCAAATGCCGTGCCCACGGTTTGCACGGCGCCATAGTTCCAGAGCGGGCTAGGCGTGCGGAACCCTAGAGCCACGCCGGCATAGGCTCCGTCGAGCGATACCGTTGGTGTCATGGGAGCGGCTGCCGTAGTGTAGGTGCCGCCGCCGTGTACAATTTCCAGCGTGCCCATAGATTGCGTGTCACTGGCGTCTGCGTGACGCGAGGCCTCGTTCATGAAGAATTTGCGCCAAGTAGCCACTGTGCCGCGCGCGTTGGCGTAGGTTGACGCGCTCACCGCAAACGACAAACGCAGCTCCGTCCAGTCGAGCGTGTAACCGCTAAGCTGGTCGGTGTCGCCGGTCAGATGGTCGAACACCGGCTCGATGTGCCACGTGTCGACGCCCTCGCCTCTCAGGTAGCGCGCGTCGGTCGAGAGGTCTAGCGCGGTGCCTCTGCTGTCTAAGTAGCGTACTGATTCCGCCATGCGTTATGCTCCATCGCCTTGTAGGCCAGCGTCAAGGTATAGGTCTTGACCGGCTCCGATGATGTCGGCTACTCGCAGCGTGACCTCTTGCAGCAGGTTCTCGCCAAGCATGAGGTGGACGCGAATCACGCCCGCGCCTTCGTTGCCGTATGTCTTGGCGCCTTCGTTGCCGTATGTCTTGGCGCCTTCGTTGCCGTATGTCTTGGCGCCTTCGTCGCCAGTGGCAGTGGACAATTTCTCGCCAATCACGTCGCCCACCGCACCGAACTGACTCAGAAGTGCCCTGATACCGCCAATGTCGAACCCGCCCGCGTCAAGTGCCGCCTCAGACTGTAGCACGGCGTCGCTGATGGCTCCGATGATGGCGCCAATAGCTTGCGCGGTAGCCTGCGCGGTCTCTAGCACAGACCCCCACTTGGTCTGTATGGATTCCAGCACCGGCATAAGCGT
>Ga0208769_1000596_pt1 | contig 16986 bp, 35 predicted proteins | sample AntAceMetag02UKC_FD_184768 | JGI IMG/M metagenome (GOLD analysis project Ga0208769, IMG submission 184768) | Saline lake microbial communities from Ace Lake, Antarctica- Antarctic Ace Lake Metagenome 02UKC (SPAdes) (version 2) | ecosystem: Environmental > Aquatic > Non-marine Saline and Alkaline...
TCCATACGTATAGACTACCTTAAAAAAACAAAAAAAAGAAGGGTGTTTTGACACGCCCTTCCTTAAATAATCAGACAGTACCGAACGCTCTTACAGCATACTTTGCCTTGGTAGGCACGAACGCCATACCCGCGGACTTTTTACGTAGTGGGTCCCACTTCAATCCTGTAGCAGCATCCATAGGAAATCCGGAAATTTTAAAACACATATTAGCCAAGCGTATGGCTTTCCGAGGAGCACTTGGCGCCGGTATGGGTGGTGCAGGCGTTGCCGCGTATCACGAACCTGAAATATTGCCAGGAGTAGCCGCAGCTGCAGGAGTGCCCATGGGGGTACAAGCTATCTTGAATAAGACAAAAGCAGGTCGAGGAGACCAAATGCTACCAGGTGGTATGTCCGCCATCGAATATTTAGCCTCACTAAAGAATGCACGTAGGGCAGGACGGAAGGTACCTAAAGCTTTGGCTGGCGCCTTTAAGCGTTTTGGTACTCGTACCGTGCCCCTGGCTTTAGGTAGTGGCCTCGCAGCCTATCTGGGGACTAAGGATCTTTCTAACTAGGAGCAAAAAAAAGAGCAACTCTGCAATTGTCGCTCTTCTTTTATTATCTACGCACTTTTCTTAACAAGCTTAGGCACTCGTACTAATCCCCGTTGTTGAATTCCACTAACAATTAAATCCACAAGAAAATCCCCTATATGAGAAAATTCAGAGTGATGAAAACCTTCCGCAAGGAAATCTTTTTCTTCCGTAGTCATATATACTACAGCACGAGCCGTCGCTGCACGAACATAAGATACCGGTAGATTAAAAAGTTGTGCCGTCTGGGGAATAGAAAATCCGTCGTCTCTCTTACGACAAATTTCTGTTAACAAATCTTCATGAATTCCGTGGTAATCTTCTCCGGTCGCAGAAGAAGTACGCCACCGCAATTCTCGCGGTTTTTCTGTAACTTCCATAGTTACGTCTCCTTTTGTTGTTACCTGAATTTAAGGGGGTCCGGAATAACGTTTCTACGCTACTTTACGTCGTAATTTTTAGGGGTAGCTGGCGAGGATCAATAGGCTCCTCAGACTTCAAGGCAGGAGTTATTTCATCTTCGGTACCTCCGAAGACACAGTAAGAAGAAACCTCCATAGTTTCCAGGTCCTTCTCGGTCGGATCATTTATTGAAATATGGTGATCATCCTCTACCTCATCCCATTCCCCTTCCTCATTCGCGTAATCAAGCGCCGCTAAAGAATCCTCCGTACTTCCGTTTAAATATCTTTTGTTAGGCATACGGACTAAGAATGTACACTCCTCTTCGTGTGTTTTAGTTACCCTTAACTTGAAAACTGGCATTTTATCTCCTTCAAAAATTTCCTTCTTAGTTGGAGCCCCTTAGAGTAGGCATCTTGAAAGGCTTGTTTAACAACGGTACTTCCGTGCTTTGCCCAGGGATTCTGAGCTACGTCCTGAGTACCTTTTAGTCCACACTCTGCACCAGCGATCCTAGCCTGATTTACAGTCTCCAGCGAGGGCTCTACGTGTGCCTCAGCACGCCAATCATTTCCTAATTCGGATAACTTAACTGTTGCTGTTTTCATTTCATGCCTTAATATCCGGTACCGGCAGTGTAATCGCAATATTCAACTCAAATAATGGAGTATGATCTTTTCCCGCACTCCGGTACTGATATCGAGTCGTAGTTATCGCCCTATTTTTAACTCGTGAAATCGTATGCTCTAAAAGCTCTACAACATCTCTTCTAATTTCCTTAGTTAATACAAGTTTTAGTTCTTCATACTCCATTTTAACTCCTTAAATATCAACCACAATTGCGGGGTTAATCGGCTCGTATGCTTCAGTACATGTCGATGCGTTTATAAACGTAATTCCGTCTCGTTCTTCTTTCCCATATGACAAGTGTATGTGGCCAAAAACATGTACTCGAGGCTTTACCGCATAAACACGAGACAACAAATCATCACAACCCACGTGTTCTCCTGGAGGAGCTATATCTAAAATTCCTCCTGGAGGTCCATGTGTAATCAATATATCAGTATCATCCGGGATTTCTGCCCATTTTTGTTCAAGCGGAAGGCCCCGGCGCAAGTTGAAAGCCCAATTTAAAAACTCAGGCTGCCAAGGAGATCCATAAAATTTTATACCTTCAATGATAACTTCTTCATCTTGGAGATACACCGCGTTATATAAAACTTCATGCCCGTCGTACTTACTAAGAAACCAGTCATGATTTCCTGCAATTATAATTTTATGAGTGTGTGGTTGGCGCCCCAGAAAGGTATTAAACAACTGAGTAGCTTGTTTACTTCCGTCACTAGTAATATCCCCAGCCACAATCAGCACATCCCCGTCTGGAACCCGGGGCATGCGCCCGCGTTTGCTATGTCTTCCGTGGGTATCTGAAATACATACGAGTCTCATTTTAACCATCAATCCATAGTTCCCAGCCGTCACCAAAAGCCGTGCAGTATTCGTCAAGGAGGAACTCCGCGTCCTCACGTGTATCCGCCGTATCAATTTCTTCTGTCATGTTATTGTAGCGTCCCATTACTTTGAACATATATATTAGCCTCCTCTAATCCCATGGCTTCCCAGGCAGCGTCAGGCACGAATCCTACTCGCTTTTCCAGTAGAACTTCCTGCATAGGGGAATCTACCACGCGTTTGATATAATCTTCTGCTACTACCACCCAGCCACCTGTACGGTAAGGGTTTTTGGTGTCACTCCTACTTTTCTCTTCATCGACACTTATAAGAATGATGCCTTGCTTCATGTAACCTTTACACTTGTCACAAGGTTCGTAATCAAATACTGCTCCACGAGGAGCCTCAACATCTCCTTTAAGCTTACCTGCCATAATAATTTCATTTTTGTCTTCTCCGCACAGGAAGCACTTGGGAATAGCGGGGTTGAGGCCATGTTTGGGGGAAAGGGTTAGATTTTTTTCTTTTGTCATTGTTCTTCCCATCCGTCCAAACTCTCGATACCCGCGGCCTCCAAAAGACCGCTTGCTTTGAAGTCGCCTCCAAAGAAACCCCAACAAGAATCAATATCTTCTTCCTCTTCATGTCCACAAGTTTTACAAGTCATTATCTTGAAACGAGTGAATCCGTAAACATCTCCTTGAAGATACTGGTTGTATGCTTGGATTTCTCCTCGGAGTCGTTCTTCAACATCTGCAAGAGGTACTCCTAATTCTTTAATCCTCTTAGCGTAGGCACATACGACACCCAGTTTCCCGCTATCCCAGGGGCAGGAAAAGGGCGTAGTACTTATTGTAAGTCCTGAATGATCGTATAGATAGACAGGAAGAATAAACATACCTGGAAGTTTTTCCAGACGTGCTATGTACTCTGTAGGCGAACTACAAGGCTGTATATCTCCGAGAATATACCGTCTATGCCAGGTAGCTATCTCTCCCAGATTATCCCAATCACGCGGGGACTCCGGGTCACTATCAACTTCTATACGGAGATATTCATCTCCTTTTTTGTAGAGGGTCATTCTTTACTCCTAATGAGTTTGCGTGGGGCCCACATACACGTACCCCTTCTTCTTGTAGCAATTCAAAACACGAATAGGCTCCTGATCCCAGGGAGGTACCTGGTTGATATGTACTTCCTTTTTGAGTACGATTAAAGAACCGCTGAAACTCCAACAACCCTTCTCCTCGTGAGTATTGTAATAGTCGTCGTTACAGCCGCGACAATACTTCTGCTTATCTTGTTGATGCGGCTGGCAACAGTGTGTAGCTTCTCCTTCGGTTTCGTGAGTCTTAGAACACAGATCACACGCCCACATGATTACTTCTTTTGGCATTATTCCTTATACTCCTTCCATGTAGTCGTTACCTCAGGCCTGTCACACCGTTCTTCCGCTTCGTGTATAAGATCCTCCAACGCAGATATAACTGTTGCAGTAACCGGCAGGGTTATCCTACACCCCGAAGATTGTTTAGCCCTCTTGAGGAGATCTATAATCACTCTAACATCAGGCACAGCGATGTACGTTACGGGGGTAACCTCTCCTACGGCTTGGACGTAGTTAGTTTGTATCTCGGAGGTTTTGGGGTCTTTGGATTCGGGGGTAGTTGTAGTCATAGTCTCGGGGAGTACCTCTCTACCTGCTTTTATGCGAGCCGCCCAACAGCGCTTACAAAGACGCTGTCCTGAAGTTATTTCCCAGGGAGCTTGTATTGTACTGTGAGCGCCACACAACGCACTGAAATGTAAGCCATCATTAATTTTTGTTCCCGACTCCGTTACATAATGTTTCACACCCATCCCATTACGGGAATACCAACCTTCTTCTTTTTTCATTTCTAGTTTTCTACTTTCTCGCGTATTCGATCTACACGGGTTTTTACGTAACGATCACCTTTTTCGGTACACGTACCGTACAAAGTGGGTCACAAGTTTGGTGGAACCTCCTCGGCCCAGGGAGGGACGAAGCGTAGAAGGAAACGAATATCTTCTTTTAGGGTTGTCACGGATCCTCCGTTTCTTTTTGTAAATGGTTTGCCAGAAACGAGAGTCGAACTCGTATGGGTTTACACCCGAGGGATTTTAAGTCCCTTGCGTATACCTAATTCCGCCATCCTGGCTTCTTTAATCTCTTCCAGAGATTGTTCCTCAAGGAATCGCTGCCGGTTATTCAACCGGTCAACAAGTCCTCTCTTGTGAGGTTTTCACAACCCACAAGATCTACGTTTTCGTTTGTATACTTTTCCCACGATTCTTTCCTCTCCTCCGAGGCTTCTTTACCCCAGGGTCTTTCTTAAAGCTCATGTCGAAGAAACCTTTTTTGTCTCGCATGTCTTCGTCGGATATTTCTATTGTTTCAGGTTCACCCACTCCCAAAACACCGCTGATGTACTGGGCTATTTTCTGATAAGCCAAGTACGGATCCAGTACTTTCATGTACCCTATCTTTCTCAGAGAGGCGTTGAGTATCATTGCGGTCCTTCGTTGCTCTACCTTTTTCAATACAATGATAGGAACTTTATACTTCAAGAAGAGGGTGCTGTCTTCTTTTGGAGTGTGTATTTTGAAGTACTGTGCTACTTCAACACGTTCGAAGTTATGAATATATCCCTCCGGATCAGGTTTCCTACACCTCTCTTTTTTTGATTTCTTTTTACCGTGGTAGGCGTCACGTGCAGCTTTGGGAAAACTATCTACGAGCTTGTCGAGTTCTTCGATGGAGTACACGAAAGCAGTTTTGGGAGTATATAAGGAACCATAATAATTGGTGTCTGTACCATAAGTAATTTCCAGAAGGGGCTGTACTACACCACAGAAACCCACCACTACTTCTTCAATGTTGCACTTGAAATTCCCCCAAGTACTGCCGTTACTCCAAGACCGAACAGCCTTGAAGGGCGCCCAGAAGACATCTACACCCGAAGCGGCACAAGAAATCTCATCATCAAAATCTTTATTTACATACCTGTCCAACAACGGACTGTCACCCCCGTACACGCCTATAAAACTTTCTTTTCGCTGATAGACTACTGATTTATCAACTCCATATCGTTGTATAGAGTCATAGTAGTCTTTGAACTTCGATACAATCAACATGGTTAATCTACTCCTCCAAAAGCTTCATGAGCTTATCTGCAAGTTCACGGTCGGACTTCTTCTCATCCTCGGGGAGGTCTTCGTAGGCAGCACGCAACTGACGTTGCCAGCGCGTTACTAGCTCAGTTGGAATAACAGCCCCACTCACTATGTCTCTCGCTACTTCGAGGGAATCCTCACACTTGCTGAAGAGGTACTTCATCCAATGCGCCCAAACATCCTCGTGTACGAACTTGGCGAGACGCTCGCGTTGTTGGTCTTTCTTCTCTGCTATAATCTTATCCGCTATAGCACACGCTCTCTGAAGAGGTGCCAAAGGATCACCCGGGTCATAGTTCATGATTTTCCTCCAAAAGCTTCACCAGCTTCTTAGATATTTCCTGTCTTGTAGAGATTGTCCTTTACAATTTCTTGGAGACCGCGGTCTATAATAGTGCGTAGTAACCGGGACCGAGATATATACCCGGCATTCTCCATCATTTTTTCGTGAAGATTATTGATTCTATTAAAAAGACCCTCATTGAGTACAACCGATAACGTCACCTGTTTTTGTTTTTCCATAATTGTCCATCCTTCATTGAGTACAACCGATAACGTCACCTGTTTTTGTTTTTCCATAATTGTCCATCCTTCACTTCCAACGCATTTGCTGTTTCGCAAACAAGTAATCTGAGTTCACAACGATGCGCCCAGTCATTATGAAACTTTAGGCGCTCCTCACACTCGTCCAACATTTCGTAAAGATCCGCCGCCCCTTCTAAGCATTGAGCATCTTCCGACTGCATAGAAAGATCATCTATGTATGTCAGACATTCCTCGTGACGCTTCTTCAGATCGACGTAATTCTCTTCATTTTTTTCTAGGGATACCACCGCACCAAACATCATAACTATAACGCAACATACTAATAAGATTATTGGTACCTTCATTCCAAACTCCTTTCGCGTTACTTACTAATACCAAAAGGAGACGTTAAATCTCCTTCCTCGCGCTTTACAGATTCAGCGCAATAGTTATTACCAGCGAGTCGTGGTCCGGTCGTGAATCTTTTCCGAGTGAATCACTTCTTCCGAAACACTTGGCTATCATCCGGCATTCGTCTTCGGGGTCCTGAACAATGCTCACAAACCCCGCCGACGGAATCTCAACCCCCCTGGGAGCAACTTCATCATGCTGCATACCCTCTGGAAATATAAGAAAAGATGTGTTCCCCCTGAACATAACATATTTCATACTCATTAGAACCCGCTCCTCCCTGTTGCTGCCAGACCGTGGAACAGCGCCATAATGCTCTGGGCCTTGTGCTTACGCTTACTCTTGGCGCGTTGCTGCTCCATTTCAACTTCTCGCTCTTCTGGCGTCATTGCTTCCAACCGTTCTCGCTCCATCTTTTGTGCTTCTTGTTTTTGTTTTAGTCTTTCTTGTCGTTCCAGTTCTTTGCGTTCGATAGCTTGCACTATTCGTTGTTTTTGTGTCCCCCGCTGTTTTGCTTGTCCCATGATGTTACACCTCTTCTAGCAGCTCTCTCGTATAGCAGCCATCTTCGCAGCTTGACGCGCAGTTTTCTCCGCGTCCTTTATCAGAACGTCGATGTTATCTGCTCTTGTACGAAGATCTGCTTGAATTTTGAGCAAACCCTCTCGCAGGTCTTTTGACGCAGCATCGAATGAGTCTGAGGGGTCACTGCACAAAATTCCATGCTTCCCTTCTTCGGTTTCCACGAAGAGATTTACTGTTCCGTCTTTACATAAGACAGCTTCAGTAGATTCTCCCTCTACACTGATTGCTACGTCTCCTTTTACCGGGTACTTCATGTTGCCTCCTCGTAAACGTTCCAATTCTTTTTCGACAGTAGTTTCTTTACGCCACAGTCGCATTTCGAGTGGTATACTCTGATGGTCCTCTGGGTCTTTTAATGCATGCAGCTCAAGCAGAGCGATTTCCGCTAATCCTGGGCTACGCTTTTCGAGAGAATGAATTACCGCTCCCATGTGGGTCAATACACTCTCGCGGATCCTTCCATCCGCCTGGTAGATTTCTACGAGTTCCTGTAGATACTCGGCACGAGGGTTATCGGTGAGGGGCTTCATGAAATGAACGTTCTTTACAAAGAAGAACATCATAGCCACTCCGCGCCGCTTCCTACAAATAGTCTGCTTTTCCTCCAAGAACTTGAGCGCCACATCTAGCCGCGTGTGTAGTTCCGAATAACCCCCGTGAGGCCAGTGCATCGACCTGTGGCACCCCGGAAACTGTTTACGAATTCGGGACTCACTCACGAACGACTGCAGGGTACTGCGGGAAACCGGGGAATTCTCTTCGATGTGACCAAGTACTGTTTGGGAAAAAAGCTGTTTAAGGTACGGACTCCAACGGATAGCAGGTAGTCCCCATATATACGCCATTACACACCTCCTTAGTTAACTTCTTGTACCAAAAAAAAAGAACCGTTACCCAATTGAGGATAACGGTTCTTTTCGGTCTGAGCTAACACACACGACGCCGGTACTGCCAATCTACTCCGCTACGCTCTTGTCCTTTCAGCCTATTTCCATTACGCCCTCTTATGGGCAAACAATCCAGCCAATCCAGTCCGATTCGTTCCACTGCTCCCCCTTCCAATCAGCTCCTTTACGCCCTCTTATGGGCAAATTTCCGGCCTGTCTTCTCTTCCCGACCCTTCTCTAGTCGTTTCCCAGCACGTCCCCTCGTCTACGCCCTCTTATGGGCAAATTCCGGCCAATCGCTTCCGCTCTCGTCCGTTCGCGTCCGGTCCAATCGCTTCCGGTATGATCTGGGCCTTTGCGCCCTCTTATGGGCAAATTTCCGGCTACTCTGGGCGGATCCTCTCCTAGGCCTTCTGCTTCTTTCTGCACGATTCCCATCTGCTGAGGTAAGCCCCGCTACGCCCTCTTATGGGCAAATTTCCGGCCAGTCCATTCGTTTACGACCGCGTCCGATCCCTTCTGTACCTCTCCCTTTACGCCCTCTTATGGGCAAGTTTCCGGCCATTCCTACCGGTCTGTTCTACTCAACTCCTATAAATGGCATGCGCCCTCTTATGGACAAATACTCCAGCCGTTCCTATCCCGTGGGGTGTGACCCTCTCCCCACCTTTCTACCCCGATACGCCCTCTTATGGGCAAACATTCCAGCCACGCGTGTACTGTACTATCGGTTCTTTTTAGCCCCGTGTCAATCCGATGCGCCCTCTTATGGGCAAGTTTCCCAGCCGGTCTGTTCTACTCAACTCCTATAAATGGCATGCGCCCTCTTATGGGCAAATACTCCGGCCAATCCGGTCTCGGCCAATCGCATACTTTCTGCTCCTACCCGAGCAAGTCGTTTCATTTACGCCCTCTTATGGGCAAATTTCCAGCCGGTCCACTTGTATCCACTCGAATCCTTACGGTTCTCGTCGCGTCCCCTGCGCCCTCTTATGGGCAAATTTCCGGCTACTCCAAGCGAGTCGGATACGACCTGTTCTACACGTCTCCTCTGCGCCCTCTTATGGGCAATTACAGAACATTATCGACAGCCGCAAACACCTCGGTAAGTTCCTTGATATTCGCGTACCTATCACGCCAACTACGAAGCTCCTTGAGCGCCTGGGCTTTCCACTGCGCCCTAAGCTCTGCGTCTGTGAGTACATAACGCCCGTCACGATACGATGTCTCAAGATCCTCTTCTATAGAGATAAAAGACCTGACTGACATCTCCCCCTCTTCTTCCACCCATATTGACTCAATAGCACGAAAAAGATAACGCGCCTGGTCGAGCCTGTACTTGTATGCAGCTTCAGTATCATCCCACTCGAATTCCCCATGAAGAGGACTCTTGGGATCCTTCGCATTTTCCACCACCTTTTCCGGAGAGAGTTCTCCTCTCTTCCCTGATAACTTCTTTAACCGTTTGCCGATTTTCTCGACATCTCCCTTAACTTGAAAACCAGGGCGTTTGCGGAAATTCTTTTTCTTTGGTTTTTTTGCCACTACACAACTCCTTTTGAAGATTTGAAATATGTAACCTTCGGCGCTGGTTTCTCCGACACAGAGTAACCTCCGTGATTATAGCCCTCCCCAATTCGTTTTCTACCACACCCATCATCTGAACCACCGAGGTTAATTAAGTTCAACACTTCTTCTGCTGTGAAAGCGTCTGAGTTAAACCTGACCTGCAACATGGATTTCCATATATTAATCTCAGTGAACGTGATAATTCTGGGGGTGCAGTGACCAAAGGGAAGCCACACGTCTTGCACCTGGTGTGGACGACTACCCTTAATAGTCACAAGATCCAGGCCAGAAATGGCCTTGTGATCAGGCATTACCCAGATGTTGCGTAAAACATCTGACCCACTGATCTCTTCGCAGCTTTTTCCCTTCGCCCAACGGACCATGGCTCTCTTAAACCACCCGGCTGGGATACCGTACGTATTTTTTTTGCCTGCGATCTCGTACAGCGAACATAGAACCTCTGGCGCCTCATCCGTACGTACAATAGGGCTCCGCACAAGGAGAGAAGAATCAGGGAGATTCTTGATCCCGACTTCTAACATCGCCACTGTGGTAGGCTTTACTGTTATCTCTTTTTTCATGGAACAACTCCTCTTATTCAAAAAATTCTCCGCAGGATATCCTAAGACATCCTGCAGAGACTGGAAACTTCGTTGCCTACAAAATGGTAAGCTTCTTGAACTTCAGGTTGGTAATGCGGGGTTTGGGCTCAGACGCTACGGAGTATCCCCCGTGTCCGTAACACTTCCCGATGCGCTTGCCGCCGAAGCCATCCTCAGAACCGCACATCAAGATGATGTTCAGTACCTCTTCCGGGGTGAACGCATTTCGGTTGAACTTGACACGTAACTGTGCCTGCCAGGTGTCGACTTCCGCACGAGAGATTACTCTCGGAGCACCCGTCATTCCCGAATTGATACCCATGTCCCGTTGTGGGTGGGGCGTCGAACACTTGATGCGCACCAGATCCTGTCCGTATTTGGTTTTACAGTCGGCGAGAATCCAGATATTGCGACGGATGTGTGCGCCGTCAATTCCCTCATTGGCCTTATTTTTAGCCAACTCAATCATGGACTTCTTGAAGCCTGAAGCTGGGAGACCGAAGGAATTCTTCTTGCCTGCCTCATAGTAGATGCAGTGTTCGGCCTCCTCGAGGAGAACTGCATCTGTACGCGGGATGCTCTTAACAGTGAGTTTGCCCCCTGGTCGCTGCGCCAGCATCCCTGCCTTCACAGTTGGATCCATGCTGGTTCCCTGTTTGTTCTTCAGTGCTTCGGTTCCCAGCTTGCTTTCCATGATGAGCGTCGACCCCGGGGCATTCTGGATGCGTACTTCCAAGATTGCGTGGCTGGGTTCAGCAATCCGCATCGCAGGTTGACTTACCCTCTTCTCGGCTTTCGTTTTCTTGACTTTCATAACATATGTCTCCTCATAGTTAATACCGGATGAAGCCCTTTGCTTCTGGTATATTAAATACTTATACCAAAAAAAGAACCGCTCTCTAATTAAAGAGAACGGCCCTAAACATCTAAAAAAGTTCGCGAAAAAAGAACATCCAAGCGCTTCCCTTGGATTCGCCAGAGTGATGTATCCCGTAATGGTTTGCAGCTGAAAGGAGTGCGGATAACAACAAGAAAGAAAAACAGAATCACAAAAACTTTCTTGTCGCTCTGTCCGACGGTCTCGCCTGCCCTATAACGATGGACTGCAAACGTTAGTCCTTATTCGCTGGACATAGACTATAGCTTAGAGACCCAAAGCCAAGCTGCAACATAAGCTCCCTTAGGACTCGTCTGCATAATAGAAACTTCAGCATCGCTGTCTATTTCTACTTCTCCATCACGTTCATAGCGTTGTTTCGCTCGGTTAATAAACTGCAAGTCTATTTTAGTTCTGTATTCAGCAAAGAACCTGCGACAATCTTCATGAGTAAGTCCGCAACTTCGAAGACTTTGAAGAACGCTAGTTTTGTCTTGGTGCTGCATCTTCCCACTTCTTACGTAGCGCAATTTCAAATGCCCCAAACCAGCACGGAACTTTCACAACATCCAGCATATCAAAAATCTGTTTTGATGGTCTAAGATCCTCCGGGTATGCCTGCGCGTAGTAATGTCCGTTGGTTCTCTTTTTCTCGAGACGACCCTCCGCGATTAACCTTCCTTTCTTTCGATTGAACTTATCTTTTGGAGAGCACCAAGATATTCCTATCTCTGACAGCCCATCTACCGACTTATACGCGATAGACACACTTCCATGTTTTTCAGTTCTGTAGTGTTTAATGATCATTTCTTGTTCCTTTCATTATACTTCGCAGCGCTCCCAGACCACTCACACTGTTCACAGCAGAGAACATACTCCCCATGCGGGATATCTTCCTTGGTTTCTCCAAGGTCAATACTCCCATCTGCATGCACACTATCTATGTACGCATAAGAAGTATATTCTTGCCGCAAATAAAACTCAGTGGAACCGCATTCAGGGCAGACGACTGGCATTACTTCTTCTCATAGATCATGCACTTCTTGGCGTCCTTGCTACCCGTGTATCCTAGCGAATGGGGATTATTCTTGAACTTCCCCGATGCTGCCGCGTAGAGGTAATTGTGTACCCCACTCTTTACCTGCTTGACGGTAGCTGCTGAGCCCGCCACCTTAACACAGTTAAGTGTTATCTCGAGTAGATCTGTGGACGTAAACCTCTTGGGCATATAACCCATGGCTTCGTGTACGAAGGGAGTTACTGCAGGTTTCTTTACATTCTTCGGGTTCTTCTTGGCCTTCCTGAGCTTTTTCGGTTTCTTCTTTTTCCCCGCCGCAGCTATCTCTCGGAGCCCCTTCGCCACTTCTTTATGTACCTTGGGTACCGGCGGAGTCTTTTTGGGCGCCGCTTTGACCGCTATCTTTTTACCCGTATCTACTTCCCGCAACTTGTAGCAAAGTCCCCGCATGTCTATGTAGATGTTCATACGCGCAGTTGCTTTGTTGATGACCTTCTGTTGGTTTGTGATCTCTTGCTCGATCTGTTTGATATTCATTGTTGGTCCTTCTAACCCTCATCGGGTTTTTGTTGATGACTTAATATCATCCTGTTTTTCTTTCTCACAATTTCTATGCAGTACTACCCAACCATTTATAATCAATGTTTTGAGGGGATAGACTTTAGTTACATATGTTGTTTCCTGACAATAGTGACAGTTCTCAACGGTTTCACTATTAAGAAAACACATTGGGCACTCAATCTCTACATGTGTCATCACTTCTCCGCCAGGCAAGCGCCCTCTGTGTTATACCCATCATAAGCAAATCCACAGTCCCATCGTGCACCACAATCTACACAGGTACACCTGAAATAAAAGACCAGGGATTTTACTTTTTCAATCATGGGTTTGGGGTTACGGGTACAGCCAAAAGGACAATCTACTAGATTCATGCCGCCTACACACTCCGGGCAGCGAACTTCAAAGTGTGTCACAAATGGACTCCTTTCTTTAGTTGTACTCTTTTACCAAAAAAGGCGGGTAACTACTGTTGTGAAGAAACCCAGGTTAGGAATGCCGTTCCCCATGTTTTTCCCTTCCACCGCGTGATGTGGAAACCACGCACACTCTTAGGAGGAAATACTATCTTCTTACTTGTGTCATAATATTGGCAGGTATCCTCAAACATGCTCGGGAGTGCTTTAACAACTCTGCCTCCTCCCTCTACAAGATTAGGAGGACCAATCCAATAGCACTCGTCTGCCGTAACTTGTTCTAAAAAGTCTTGCACATGTTTTCGTAAAACTTTAGGAGGCGTACGTAGACTATTTGTTCCTAAGACTACTATAAGGACGTCAGGATTATTCTCCGCCTGTACCTTACTTAACCAACCCTTCTTAACCCACGTACGAGGACTCGATCCTTTTTTAGTAATCAGCACCGCGTCATCATAATGTCCTACCAGTTCCTGGGCAAGACCTGAACCTGAACCTATAAGAGAATCTCCGATAATAAGAGTCTTGGGAGTTACTGTGCAGACAATAACACTCCCACCAAACAAGAAGATGCTAATGAGTAAAGCTTTCATGATTACTCCTCGAGTATCTTACGCTCTTCCTCGAGATCTCTATTAAGCGCCTGGGTCTCTCCAAACTTATCTCCGTAGCGGGCCTTAAGCTTGGCAATATTGGTTTCAAACACTTGTTCGAACGTTATACCCAGAGTATCACAGAGAATACCGACGTACCAAAGGATATCCCCTATCTCTTCCTTGAGATTGACGGCATCAGGCTTAGCTCCGTAAAAGATTTGTTTCTTAAGCGCGTCCATCAATTCTCCGGACTCCGTCACAACCCCCATAGCTCCGTGCATAAGGCGTTGGTTTTCGGGAAGCATTAACCGCGCTGTAATTGCTTTGTGATCCACGTTCTCGGTCTTAGTTACATTTTCTATATATTCTGCTGGGGTCATAGGAACTCCTCTAGTTTTTTCCAGGCGTTAACCACGGCTGAAAACTTACTGCTAGTAGTACTGTTATATCCTTCTGACGATTCTTTGGGCATTAAATATTCTAAGTCCACTAAACGAGCACTGTAAACAAATATAGACCCCCCAGGAATACGCCCATACATTTTGAACCAGGAAGTAAAATTAGTAGTATGTATTTGAATACTATTTATATGATACATGCTTCTCTCTGCATGGCCTTCCAGGCATGTAAAACTGCTGAAAAGGGATTTATACCTGTTTCATACCCCCGGTCATTGTAAGCTAAAAATGCTCCGTGCCAGCGCTTGTTAACAAGAGTATACATCCCAAACGCCGCCTTACTCGGGATAGATCCCAACAGGTTAAAATAAAATATATTCTCGCGAATACCTATTTGTATTTTATCTATGTGGTACATGCTTCTCCTTGCATTATTTTCCAGGCATCCAAAATTATCGAGAAGGAGTGTGTCAGAGTACTCCACTCACTATTCTTAAAAAACGAAAGCCCATGTTTTTCGTGAAACTCAAGGTTAAATGCTCCGTATATTGAGTTTGGAACACACACAGACAAGTAGAAACGGAATGTGTCATTATAAACACTTATGTGAATGTCATTGACGTGGTACATATTACCCCAATGATTTCTCTTGAACATACTTGAAAAAATAACGCAGCTTGTCCCCGTGAAGATTACAATTTAGTGAATAAATAAAGGACTCTATTCCTCCCCAATGTTGCCTCGAAGAATCCTTGTAGTAATAGTGAGCATTAAAGTCGTTCTCTTCTCCTCGGGATAGATCGGTAAAACCTACCTGATCAAATTGTATCATATTGTTTCTGTTCCTTGTTTACGGCGTAAAGAAATCTCTGTGTGATTTCCAAAAACGGGGATTATAACTAAAGGAGGACCCGTCCTACAAGGATCATCCTCGTAGGTAACCCACTCCACCAGTTCCTGCGCCTCTTCTAACTTCTCATAAATATCGATAAATACAGAACCGCTTCGAACATCCCTAACTAAAAAATGTATCCCCTGGTTCATACTCCTGCGAGTATCTTTTAAAGTTTTAACCAGCCTGAGAAGATGCACATTAGTTCCTCCCGGGGTAATCACCGCATAGAGCATAGCTACATTCCTTTCATTGTTAAGTATTTATACCAAAAAAGGGGGCGGGACTTGAACTATTTGAGACCCTTAATAACCGTCGCGCTGGGCTTGGGCATCTTTGGAGCTTTAGGCATTTTGGGAGCATTAACTGTGGGCGTAGATGCCTTAGGAGGCGACGGGGCCTTTCCTGTAGCTGTAATAGACGGAAGCTTAGACATAGAAGCCCCCGCGGAGGGCGCTAATGTAGGGGCCATACCTGCGGCGCTTTGCGGAGCTTGTGGCGGCGTAGTAGCACTCATGGCTGTCATAGGAGTAGCTCCGGGGGTGCCTACCCCGGGGGCTCCCATAGTACCCTGTACACTGCCGGATACACCCATCCCGGCGCCTACCGCTAGCTTGGTGATTACTTCCTCAGCTATCTGGGATGCCGTTTTTTTAGCCTCCAGGGGAACCCCCAAAGGACCACGGCCTTTACCTCGAGCCAAACCTCGGCCTTGACCCTTCGACCGAATCTTTTCTCCTGGAGTTTTACAGACTGAATCGGCTATTTGTTCTGCTGTCTTTTTCATTATTTTATTCTTGTATAGGAGCCCTTAGAATATCCCCAACATGCCTGCGTGCATGCCTCGACATCCGAGTAACCCCATGTTCGTACCCAGGATATACCTCCTGAATAGCCGCTAAGGTGGGTGGCTCTAATTCTCCTCGAATTTTTTGATAAGCTTGTCGTACAGGAGTATATTCTTTCGGAAGGGTAGCTAACATCCCACTTTCTTGTAAAAGTACTTCAGGAGCTAAATGTCCTGGCTGCATTGCTTTCCAACGTCCCCTATTTATTTTACCGTGAGGTTGTGCTGCAAATTGTCGTTCAACCCCTTCGTGCAGTAATCCTATTCTATTAAACATTTCTTGTTGTTTGGGGGCTAATTTAGGAGACAATGCTTTCATTTGTTCCGGAGAAGCCGCTGCCCAATCACGTAATAATTGTTTAGGTGCCTCTGTTAATTTTCCTGTTGCAAAAATTCGTGCTTTATTCCCGGGTAACCTGGGAAGTACTTCCTGCGTTAATTGTTTGATTTCTGGAGCCACAGGAACACCCCTAGGATCTAATACTCTCCCTAATCCTCTTTCTGTTGTCGGTCTTGGGGTTACCGCTCCCCACCCTATAGGAAGATGTCCCCGTAATCCTTTTAACTTACGTGCAAAAAATGGTTTCCCCGTGGCGCTATTTAATCCTATGATACCTCGGGTAAACCCCTTACGCATCAATGCTTGTGTAGCTCTACGAGCTTGCGCTAAGTTAAGTGCTACTTTCTCAAGCACCTGATCAGCAATCTGGGACGCGGACTTTTTCATATTCCAATTATAGTCCAAATCAAAAGAAATGGGAACGAGATGTTCCCAAAGATTAGAGGCGGATGAGCGCGTTCTCGATGTCAACGCATTGCTCGTGGGTGAGGGAGGGCAGGTCTTGGCGGAGAAAATCTTTCGAAGGGCGCACGTTGCCCATCTTCTGCATGTACTTTTTGGGTGTCAGCAACCACAGTTTGCGTCCCGACCACCAGTAAGTCCGACACAACTTAAGGCCACTGCCCTCCTTGCGGTGGATGGTAGTGAGTCCTTTATTGTTCTCCCGAACAACCTTGAATTGCGTTTTGAACGCCTCCCTCTGCTGGACTCTGGCGGTAAAGAAGAACGGATGTGTCTTTGTCGTAGCACCCTCCGGTATCTCTATCTCTGCTTTGGGTTGCCCGAATCCTTTCTTGAATACCCTGTGGGTTGATTCTACCACGAGAAATCCTGCTTT
>Ga0208769_1000597_pt1 | contig 16984 bp, 10 predicted proteins | sample AntAceMetag02UKC_FD_184768 | JGI IMG/M metagenome (GOLD analysis project Ga0208769, IMG submission 184768) | Saline lake microbial communities from Ace Lake, Antarctica- Antarctic Ace Lake Metagenome 02UKC (SPAdes) (version 2) | ecosystem: Environmental > Aquatic > Non-marine Saline and Alkaline...
AGCCTCCAATGTTTACCTACTTTCCTGATGGGAGCTACGTTAGCTATATGTATTACTTTACCATCAGGCAAAGTATTGTATGAATACATTCCATCAACGTGATCGAAGGTGATTATCTCTCGTTTTTTAGGAGAGCGACCAGTAAACTCAGACAAAGTATCACCTCTCTTTAGATCATACAAATGTTTTTGTTTAGGCATAGATTAATTTATAGGATAAAGAACGACAGCTAATGGATCCGTTATGTCAGTACTAAGCTCACCATTACATGTAGATTCAGCTAGGTAATGTGATGATTCTAGATCTGACAAAGGTGAAAAATTATTTCCTTCACCATCACATGACATAATTACAATAGCATTTTGATCTTGTTCCTGTAATTTTTTTACTAATTCTTTTATTAACATAGTAATTTAACTTATTTAGGTTCGTCCCGGTAGTCAGGTATCTTACCCTTGTTTAGATCCCTGAACTCGCCAAAGTTACGAACTTTGTTACGAATAGATTAGTAGCGTGGATAAAACATTCTAATACCTGGTCCAAATAAGACAGCATGCATTCCTTCTGCTGCTTTACGCGCATCGTAATGCCATGATGGTGGATAACCATGGACTGGCTCACCATACTCGTTCTTCTTAAAGAAAGCTTTAAATGAATCAAGATCAGGGTATGTATTTAACCATCCGGCCTTGTCATAGTGAGCTATCGATCCACATGACATATGTATGAATTGATATAAATACTTGGTGAAGTGGTCATAGTCATAGTATTTGACAAATGTCTTCAACTGTTTGACTAATTTATGCACATTCCAGACGGTATTGCCGTCATATAATATCCATTCATTGTTCGAGAGTTTACCTTCTACGAAAGGTAGAAGTAGCTTTCTTACCTGAGCTTCCTTTAAGTTGTCAGGTATCGGAGTGCTAGCAAGAAACTCTTTAAGTTTCCTACCACAAACCAAATTGTTAGTACGACAATCCTTGTCGTTGATCTTAATTATCATATGAAACTTACTACAAAACATTATGAGACTATAGTCAAGTTGACTATGTTTCAACAATGTATCATAGTATATAACACTTAGCTAACATTAGCAGAATAACATCAGAGACACGAACTTAAGTTCGCATTGCTAACATACTCAAGCTTCCGTTATTTCTTTGTAGCAAAAGATTTAACTCCGCGTAGCTCAGCAATCCTAGCCTTGACGGCTATCTCAACCACTTCTCTGGCCTTAGCAAAACTGTCATGAGTTACAGAGAAATCCTCTGTCTCAAACTTACGCTTGGGATCATAGTTGCTAAGCGTAATCTTTCTCGTGTAGACAAATCCTCTCGGACCTATGTCTTCACGAGCTTCTTGTTCGACAACATACTCTGGGTCAGGAACATCTTTCCCGGCGTTGCTGTCTTTTTTATCTTTTTCCATAGACTTAATTAGAACTTAAGTTAATTAAATATGTAAAGTATTTATACAGAGGTCTCGAAACGACCATCTCTCCGGCCTTGTCTAACCCTGCTATAGGGATAGAGTACACTCTAATTGTATCACAGTTGTGTCTCTCAATCAATATTCACAGTAGTTTAAGACAATGAAAATGTAGTGACAAGAGCAACGCACAAGAACCGCGTAAGAGCAGCACAAGAACCGCGTAAGAACCGCGTAAGACTCAAGACAGCACAACATCACAAAACCACACAAAGAGAACAAACAAATAACAAGAAAATGTGGGGGGAGAGAAACGAAACATATATAAATAACTAATCTAAGCTATTTCATTAAGAATAACGAAACAATTCACTGATAAATTGAACGCACCCATATACCGTTGGGACCGACACACTCTCTATACGGTTAAAAGAAAAGAGGCAGCCGGAGCTACCTCTAATCTTAGCGAATCTACGCCTTTGGTTTAGTAGTGTCAATCTCTTGACCTATCTTTCCCAATAAAGCTTTGTATTCGTCAACGCGATCTTTGTCAATCTGAAGGAACACCCAATGGGAGTTCTGATTCTTCGTAGCATCGCATTTCTTGTTCACTCCTAGGAAGAAACCTGTGTAATCAGTAGCTAACAGCGGGTAAACTGGAGCTACTATGTACTGACCTTCGTTATCGGGATCAGGAATAGTAATAGGAGCGATTTTAAAACTCTTATCAGCTTTAACCCAAGCTTTTCCGATAAGAATCTGGATTACCTCTTTACGAGGTTTGCTACCCTGATTAGCGTCATCAGATAACATGTTTAACAAATTAGACATATAATACTTGTAGACTTTGCAGACTAATTAAACTCTGCAAGCGGTCATTAGTAATTAATCAAGCAGACCCTTGGTAGTCGCGTACTCTAGTGCTCGCAATACGCAGCACCGTGTACCCTCGTCTACACCTTCAAGGATCTCAACTTGTAGTCCTGGTGACAGGACAATTTGTTCCAAAAGATTAAACGACATCTCGTCCAGGCCTCGCTTACGGGCCCACTTTGGAACTTCGACAAGCATCTGCAAACCAATCATATGATTTAAGCTAGTAAATAAGAATAACGAATCAGTTAATTGATCGACCTTTATTTAACTAATAAGTTACACACAAACACAACACTGCCCACATATACCGTTGGAACCGATTAAGATGTGCAGGTGTTAAAAGAAAAGGGCAGAGCGATTAAACTCTACCCTATTCTTATTTATCTGTTGCTGAAGTCATGCTTCATGTCAGACTGCTCTGGCTCTCGGGCTTCCTGGTCCATATCTGAGACTGTAATGTTGCTTGCTACCTTACGACCTAGCGCCGTATGATTACGGAACGTAGAATCTAAGATAGCTTTGTTAGCTAGTCCTTTGCTAAACATACGATTGATTGTAACGATATCGTTCTCCTTAGTAGACAGCGACAGCATTACTATTAATAAATTAATTATACTAAAACAAATACCTGCCATCGTATACCGTTGGAACAGATGAAGAGAAGCAGGTATCAAAAGGAAAGGGCAGAGCGATTAAACCCTACCCTTCCATATGCATTACTTCTTTCTCTTGAACAGTTCAAACAAATCCTGATCACGTACGTCCCATAGACGGACGATGATCGGTCTAAGAAAGAACTTGTACAATAGATACAGAACGATTAGCATTACAATGATTCCAATCATAATTTATTTAATGTTAGTTAATTAATTACATTAGAATAGATACCTGCCTTCGTCTACCGTAGGAATAGATGTCAGTGTCCTCTCTATACACTCTGTAATACTCTCATCCCCCCATCCCTCCCCTACACTCTAAAAATATATGTCTAGGTCTATTCAATAGAATTTTTTTGAAATACCAGTCTAGGGTGTTCACCAAGTTTTTTTTGAAATAGGTCTGTTCACGAAAACTTTTTTGGAATACCTAAACATGGTGTAATCCTGTGGCATGCGAACTTAAGTTCGTGTCCCCCAGGGTTCAGATTGTAAAAACTAAATTGCTCTAAAAATTTTTTCCCAGATTTAAAGTTATCCACTTGACAGGTTTTGCAGAGCATGCTATTATGTTTGTAGGTGCATCTGTGGAGAAGAAACGTGCACCATTAAAGAGTAATACGTCTCAAACTTGCGTAGATTTTTCCGTGTGTTTGGGTGACTAAGCACATGGAAAATGTATACACAAAACAACTAAATATGATTAGAGCATGTATTACTTTTTGTTTTAATTTTCCCAAAGGACAAGCTACTTAGTGGCTTGTTTTTTGTTGTACAAATGTAATCTCTAAACAGATCGCTAGAACATATTTGTAAGTTTAACTAAAAGATGTGTGGGCAACGAGCAAACGGCCTTCGACCCACGACCGAGGTAGCCTGGTTCCTGCCAGGGGGATAGTATGTTTGATGTAGTTTCGTGCCTCCACTGCTTGCTTCTGTTTAAGTTACTGTCAGATCACTCTACTAAATGTGCCCTAACCTTAGGGGATATAAGGCCGTTAGTGGTTCAGTAGATACCACTCGCTTCGCTCGTAAGTAGTAAGAGATTCCCGATAGGAGTGATTAAGAGGAGGTTTATCTCACTTGTTTTAACAAGAGTCTATAGAAAAAAAATTAGATCGTTTAATCATTATAATAAATATAAGGGCGACGGTGGCGGCTGATGAAGCTTCCTTATCGGGAATAAATTATTAATTTATAACACTACTATTTTATGGGTTTTATGAAGAGTCTACTTATAGAGAATAACTTTCAGATTACACCAGCAATGCGTAATCTTGTCAAGGAGTCACAGCAAAAGGAGAAAGAGATGTGTCCGATCTGTGGATTGCGGCCACCATATTCAGTCACAAGAACTGTAAAGTTAGGTAATTTTGATGGGAGACGCTTTCACACTACAGGTACTGAAGAGCGTACTGACAACTGGTGGGCGTGCAAGGAATGTTCCGAACATACATCAATAGACGAATACGTCAAGAGAATGATAGAATATTATAATAATCTAGATTTAAAAATAATTAATTAAACAAATGTATGGCACCAATAAAAACAGAGAGAACTGAGTGCGAAGTGTACTCGCGTGTCACGGGGTATCTTAGGCCCGTGAAGCAATGGAACGATGCTAAGACAGCAGAGTTCTATGACAGGAAGAAATTTAAAGTATAAACATTTTTCTTATGATCACTCCTAAATATACAAGCGGGATCTTTCAATGCGCTTACTGCGGAGAGAGATCTACAAAAAAAGCAACGCACTGTCCTACGTGCAGAACGGAGGCCGGGCGCAAAGCTATCTTCGATGAGAATGTGAAGGTTGCTTTAGAAAATAGATCTAAAGGTTTTACTGTGCCAGAGGGTTTCGCTAACTGGAAAGCTAAGAAGAAAAAGGTTCTGGCATAATACGAACTTAAGTTCGTGTGAAGCAGACGTTTACAAGACGTCTGTTTTATGTTATGCTAACTACATGGCAAACAGACCTCTACTACAACCAATAGAAAGTTACTTCGTAGCTTTCCTAGCGATACGAGGAATTAACATCTGCACTGAAGATCCAGATGTGATCCATTACTTTGGAACTTCTGAGAAGGAGTTGAAAAAGTTAGTTGCAGAACATAGTCCTGACCTAGTCATAATTCACAAGAAGAAGATGTTTAATCAAGACTATGAATTTCCGTTCGCTGTAGATGTCATTAGTTGTGACAAAGACATCTACACATCCAGAACAGTACGAACGAATGCAATGGATTTATCTAGACTCTACTTCCAGAGCCTAGGATTAGAGCGAATGCTAGTTGACATCTCAGAGCACAGAAAGAAAAAAATAAAACAAAGACTACAAATAAATTCCAGTGCTGTGAAGAAGTTTTTTTCAGCGCTTATGTGGGACTAGACAATTACCTTCTCGGCATGTCCCTGTTGAGGGAACACGAGACGGGGCAGAAGCACCCGACAAAATCTTGCGGAGATTCGAGTATGATCAGAGTCTACTCGAAACCGAACCTCTCAACCTGGGCCAGCCTCGAAGGACTTCAAGTCAATTTAGATGTTGAGAGGAAAATTGTTTAGACCCACCTGTTAAAAAGATGGCGAAAGAACATGTTGTGAAGAGTGGCGACACCCTGTCTGGGATAGCGAAGAACAACAAGACAGATCTCAAAACTCTCATACAGTTAAATGACATTCAGGATCCAAATAAGATTCAAGTTGGGCAAACTATTAAGTTGCCCGGAGAATCTTATGATGACGTTATTTCTAATGCGCGTCAGCAATTAGAGTCCGGGGTAACCTGGGGCTCCGCTTGGTGGAGTGTAAAAAACGCTGTTCCTGAAGCAGACAATATACAGATAGACAACGATTTAAATAAAAATTTCTGGGCTCAGCCAGGTGCTTTTGAAAGGTTTTCAAAGAAGGAACCAGAAGTATCTGTGATAGAATTACCTAAGAAAGATATTAAAGATGTAGAGATAATAGAACCTGAAGCTCCTGAGAAAGTTGAGATAGTAGAACCTAAACCACCTAAGAAAGTTGAGATAATAGAACCGGAACTTCCTAGTGTACAAGTAGAAATAATTGAGCCTAAGTTTGAACAACCAAAGGTTGAGATCGTAGCTCCTGATGGAACTCCGGTTGTTAAACCTGATAAAATAATAAAGCCTAAAGAGGATCAAGCTCCTCTAAGGGCTTTTTTTAATAGGTTCATAGATGAACCAGAGAAAGTAACAATAGAAAATTTCAGAGAGTTTGCTGACGTTATCAAGCAGAAGACCGAATCTATACTTAGTTTCTTTGTGCCCGAAGCTAAACTAGCTTCTAAGCTTATGTATGAAAAAATTCCTAGCATAGTTAAAGGTTACATAGACAGTGGCATCATAGTAGAAAAAGGAAAATTAGCTCAAGAGATAGCAGACAAAGAGACTCCACTAAACGAAGTGCTAAAGCCATTTGAGTTTAATCCTTTTGACAGCAGTTACATAGGAGAAGATAAACTTGAGACTGACAAAATAGATCCTGAAGCTTTTTACATGAACCTCAGTGGTGGCCTGCTTAACACACGGACATCTACTCCAGCTATAAAGCCAGAGTTTCTAACCAAGAGTCATGTTGATGCACAGAAGAGATCAATAGAAGCAAAGAAGGTAATCAACGCAATGAATAAACATATCGCGAACTTAGAACTCGTACGAAGAGAGGGCGAGATCAATTGGCAGGTTGTCCTTACTGGAAATGAAGATGAGCAAGGATTCCAGAAAGCATTTATAGATGCTGGCAATAAGTTAGCTGAAACTGTATATAATTCCAATAACAGTGAGGCAGCTAAGATAGCAGCTGAATTTAATAAACATGGTATTAATAGATTCAAGATACTTCAAAAAATAGGTGACGTATTAAAGGATGATATCATTGATATGCTAGATTTCTCGTTCAAGGATGCACCCGGCGATATAACCACAATAGCTAACGAGGGATTTTTTGATCTTATTAAGGATGTTGAAACCTATAAGGAATATGTTAAATCTGCCAAGGACTATAATGATTACAATGACGTAGCTAGTGCCACAGTATTAGATGAGGCTAAGGCTATAGAAGATATAAATAAACTCAATGATGAAATGATTGTTCTTAAGACAGTAGCTAATGAAGAGTGGATCAACAATAGTTTAAACATTGAGCTATTGTCAGACACAGAGGCTACTGCTCATATGAATTACTATTTCCAGAACCAAAAAGACTTAGATCGTATCTATGACATCTCAAAAGAAATGTCTGATATTAATTCTTGGATAGAAATTAACAATCTTAAATACGATAATGCAATCAAGAGACGAGATGCACTTGAACGAATTGTTGAGAACTTCTCAAACGACTTTGCTAATCTAGTTGCTACTAAAGAATTTGGTGATTTAATTTCATCGTATGCAACAGAAAAAGATAAAGATGCGTCCGAGATCATCGGGTTACTTAATGATTATAACAATGAGATGACATGGTTCGAAGATAATAAAGATGAAGCAGCAAGGGTTGCAACAACTTTAGAAGCTAGGGAAGCTAAAGCCCTGTTAGAAATGAAGGCTGGTATAGATGGATTAAATAAATTTCAAGAGGATTATATTAATGAAATGTCTAAGGTAGCAGAAAAAGGTGCAGAGTATGAAAGACTTACACTGTTAGATACGATGGCTTATAACAAGATGCAATCCGAGATCAATAGTGCTATCAATGCTTCAAGATTCTTACACCCGTTAAAGACTTGGGATCTATGGAAGCAGCATGGAGTTAAAGAAGTTCTTTGGGTAGGAGTTCCTCAGCTGATTACCGCTATGCTTGAAGAAGGTATAAAAGCATCTAAAGAAGTTGGAGTCTACCAGACATTTGATTATGTTTATGGTGCAGACGAACTATCAGCAGATCTACAGTACTGGGTACAAGGAATTCAAAAGAATACATGGCCGAGCATAGTGTCTAGTCTAAGAGAATCTATGCAAATAGTACAATTGATTGGTGGCTCTATAGATTCTTATGCAGTCAAAATGAATAAAATGCTTACTGATGAACCTACGTTTGAACAGTTCGGATTTAGCAAGGATGGGAAAATGGATCCATCTATGGCTACTAAGTTCTCTACATGGCTGCTTCAATATATGAATGAAGCGGATACTCAATCAGAAATGTTCACTAACATGAAGACTGTATATGATTCGCAGACTGTTACATTGCCGCTAGATCCCGGTGATGAAGACAAGACATATAATTTATACGACATATTAAATGACTACAATGCTCAGGAAGTTACTAATGCATCTGGTGTATTCTATTCTGATAAGAATAAGTTATATGATGAGATATCTAAATTAAATAATTTTAAAGGCCAGGGCATAGATGAGACAAAAATCCCAGCAGGGACTACTGTGATTACAAGTCTTGGCAATAACAAAGCTCCTCAATGGTTAAAGAATCAGGAGAAGCGAAGAATGTGGATGGCCGGTGAAGTCGCTTATGATACTTTTATAACAACTAAGGACAGTGACATAAACGATTTTATAAAGGTAGGCGATCTTGAAAAGGTTCTCACTGTATCAATGCTGAATGATTTTGCTGGTAAAGGGATTGATATTGATAATATTCCTAAAGGTACTGAGATCACAATTCCAAAGTTTGATTCTATTCCATCGTATTTATCATGGCTTCCAGCTGAGAAGAGACTCAAACTACAAGCCAGAAATCCATTCTGGAATGTATTCTACAATGAACTAGCTGCGAATCTTGGAGATCCAATCAATTTTATCTGGCCAGGGATTGCGTTTAAGTTTGGTAACTTCGTAGACTGGGCTGGCGGTGGCACGTCGAGAGCACTCATGAAGCGCGCAAGAGCGGTTGCTCCTACCGGGAAGATATCTACTTCTGTTTCAAAGTTATTTGATTCACCAGATATAGGAGCTGAATTAGCATGGAGAACTAAGAGTGTTGCAGACTGGACTCACGGCTTAACTGAAATACTAAGATTCAAACCAGCATCAAATCCTAAGTGGGCTAAACTACCTGACAATACTCCGTTTATTAATCTAATGAAACCAGATGTTTTTCTAGACGATCCTACTAGCCTAGCTACTTTGTCTGTTCTTATGACAAAGTTTCGCGGTATTACTATATCCAAAATGCTCCCGTCTTTAGTAAAGAAGGTTTTTGACATGACAGATTTAGAGATCAATGAAGCGGCAAGTGTCGCTGCTGTCGATACTAAGAATGCTATTTCCCATATAGCTGAGAAGAATGACATGCATCTTAAAACTGTTAAGAGAGCAATGACTTTGTTTGTAGATAACTATCTCACAGATAGAAATACTGTCATGAAAAATGCTAATGAATTTACGAAAGCATATAAAGATATTAAAGATTGGACTGATGCCAAAGGCGGTACAGCCAAAAATAAAGATAAAGTATATAGAGAATCTGTTATTAAAGATCAAGAAGCAGGAATGTTTAACAGCACTGCTGATTTTAGATATGCTTATGAGAATCCAAAAGATTTCTATGAAGATTATTATAGAAGAAACAAAGACATAAGAGTCGTTGATGTCGCTTGGGAATTCATGGAGAAGACAGGCCTGATCGATGATAAGCTTAGAAAATTATTTGAAGCAGTACCAGATCTAGAGACTGGAGAAAATTCTTTAATGCTTGCGGTTGAGAAACAGTTTATTGAATATCAAGAGCATGGTAGGTTCATGGCTATATTCCACCAAGAAAAATATAACTCATTAACACCAGCTGGTAAGATGGCTTTTAGAACTCTACTACAAGATCCTGATACGGGAGATCTAGTTCCTAGCCAAGCCAGGTTCGATGAGATCAAAGCAGATCTGACAAAACAATTTCCAGAAGACAAGACTGCTATACTTCGAGGAATTAAAGAGGTAGAAAGTTACAAGGCCACTATCGAATGGGTTAGAAGATATCAAGAAGGTTATGAAAATATACCTGGAAGAACTAATGATGAGGTGTTACTTCCTATCACAAAAGATAATCAAGTAGAGCTCAGAGTAGTAGATGTAGATTCATTACCAAAAGAACTCAAGGACTCATGGGGTGATGAAAGATTCAAGGTTGCACCAGACACTAAGGGCAATCTTGTTTTCGTTGCTAACAGAAATAAGTATACTGACGGTGGTTTGCCATATATGATTATGGATTATGGTAGTATTGTCCCGAGTCAAAGAATTACATCATTGTACAATACTGCTATTGGTAGATCACAGACTAGCTTAAGAAAAACTGCTATTGAAAATAAAAAAGTTCTTTCTGATTTTGTAGATGTCAATGCGGATGGACGTCCAGTTAGTGACAAAATAACTTATGGTGACGTATTAAATACAGCATTCATGGATAAAGATGTTGGTTGGTTCAACACCTATTTTAGAGATGAAGCTAAAGGTAAAGCATTTAGATCTGAATTTAAAAAACTAATTGATAAGATAGTAAAAAATAAAAAAGAAGAGTTTGTATCTAAAACATCAGTGAGACGTAGTGTTGCTGATAGATATGAAATCACTAACAATAGTCCAGACTCTAACAAGATGTTTAATGTCTATGATGAGATAGGAACTAAGGTTGCTGAATATCTTGATATACAAAAATTTTATGAGCTAGTAGAAAAGCTTAAAGCTTTATATGATGCCGATGTTACACACAGCCTATATCGAAAATTATACGACGGGTTGTTTATTATAAAAAGAAACTTTGAAAATAAAACTAGCAACTTCGCGTTGGATCCTACTGATGAATTGTTACTACTATTGATGGGAATTAAAGGGAAATATGCTCGCCCTAACTTCTTAGACAACTTTGCATTAATAAAAACTTTGTTAACAAATGTCAATTTATCATCTGGTGAGTTATTAAAAGTAGTTAGTAAGTTAAAGAATGCAGCTTGGAGAATGGCAAGAAATAAAACAAATGCAAAGATTTCGTCTAAATCACCAGGATTAACTCAAGCAGAAACGAGAACAATGCGTAGCGAGATTAGAAAGAAAGTAATATATTGGGATGGAGATGTAAAAACAAATAAAGAAATGGCTGAGCGTTTAGGTGAAGATCTCAATGGCTTGAATGATCATGTAGCAGATTATGGCGATAATAAATTCTCTACTAATGAATTAGAAAACTATAATAAATTGATGGAGACTGATGATATCTATTATGTAGGAAATGTTATTCCTAAATTATTTACATACATTACTAAAGAGAAGATTGGCAAAGAAGCAATGCTAGATAATATAATTAGATTCTCCAAGGATTTAAACTCCAAAGCTTTAGATATGGTTGCTGATCTAGATGGTAAAAGTCGTTCACAAATGATTCAGATTATAGACGACAATAGAAGTATTCTCAAACAGACAAGTGATAATGAAATTGCTTTTTTAACTAGACCTGTACCTGATTCAAAGATCTATTCAGATGCTGCTCAGAATCTAGCTAATACTTATGGATTCAATAATGATTTAGTATATAGACTTAAGCTGTCGCCAGAATATAAGATGCTTCCAGAACTAAAGAAGAAGCTTGAAAAACTTAAGATTGGTAGAAAGAATAGCTCTACAGATGAAGCATTAATTTTAACAAAACAGATTGATGAATTAAATAATAAGATAAGAAAGATAGAAGCTGGTGATGAGTTCTTATCCGAGACACTCCATGAAGTCTCAGTTCCTCCCGAAGAGAGTATTACTGTTGTATTTAAAGATGGGAAAGAACTAACTGTTAAGAACACAGAAGGCAGAGTAACATCTCCTCACAAATTAATTAGAGATGAGATTGCGTCAAGGTCTGATCTACAGAGGCACTTATACGGACATCTTTTAAAATTAAGAAGGAAACTAGCTGAAGGAAAGAAGTATGTAGTCACTGGCGAAGAGCTACCTGAAAGATTTCTTCATGATACTGTCGCAGTAGACTTAGCAATAAATCTTAAGGATATAGAGAGTGGTAAGTTTAACAACCAGTACTTCGCGGACAAGAAAAGTCTGAATAAATTATATAATCTTGAGATAGACGTAGCTAACAAGGAGCATGCATTTGTTAAAAAAGAACGGTTTGTTAATAAGCTTAAAGAAAATTTAGAGAGAATGAAAAGTTCTGGAGCCTCGGATAGTAAATTAATTAATCAAACTACAGTGATAAATAAAGAGAAAGCTGCGCTCAAGATACTTATAAAACAGTTTGATGATTCTCTAATTAAAGGTTCAACCTTCTCCAACGCTATCGGGATAGGCAAGTTAATTATGGATCATACTGGCAAGGAAGATCACAAGATAGTAATTAGAAGAAGATATAATAAATCTAACAATAGCATAGACACTACCGTGTATAAATCTGGCGTTCCCGTTATTACTAAGGATGTTATTAATTCTTTTAATCAAGTTAAGGCTCCTAAGATAAAAAATGATAAGGGAGTTTTAGTTGATAATCCTTCTCATAATAAGGCTGTAGTTATAGATGACTATACTGACTATGGTAAAGGTATTATAGAATTTCTAAGAGATAACAAAGAGCACTTCGTTGAGAATAGAGACTGGATTGTTCGACATGTCGATGATGCAGTGGATGGAATTATTAATACTACCGATGCTATGAATGTTATCAATGGCACTGACATCAAACCGTTAATCAATAGTTTAACCAACAAAGAATATGGTCTTGGTATTAGCGAAGAAGAAATGCTCGAACTTATTAGTATGTCGTTTAAACTAGATATTCCAACTAGTGATGTTGAACAAGCATTTAAGAAGAGTGGATACAATGCATTCGAAAGACTCTTCCCTTCTGAAGAGAAGCTTAATCTTGAAAGATTTGCCAAACGGCTTGAAGAAATTTATACAAAGCAAGGAACTACAGATGCAGATATAAGAAGAAATAATTTGTGGAACGAAGTAGCCACAGATAAAAAGAGAATGGAGGATGTACATGGACGTACGGATATGGAATTAGATATTGAAAATTATAGAGATGGACAACGCAAAGTTAAAACATTAGTTGATAGTTATGATCCAGACTCAATGGATGCAGCAGACTATGATAAGTGGACAGATGAAGTAGCAGATAGCTACGAAGCATTAAATGATATTGACAATGTTAAACCAGCTGACACCGCAATAATTGATGAGCCAAAAGTTAAGAAAGGTAAGTTCAGAACGCTCACTGGAAATAGAAATGAGTACGCTCTTCATGTTGCTGGTCTCTTAAACCAGGTTAAGAAATCTCTAGGCTGGGCTGATTTCGCTCCAGTTCTCGACAAGGATGGTAACATGATCAAAGGTAAGTGGGAAGTTAATTCAGCCAGAACTATTGATAGTTTAGCCAATGTACAGACTAAATTGCTAGAGTCTACCAATGGCCATTACATTAAAAATGGAAATATACTTCCTAGTGTTAAAACAAGAACAATAGCTAAGTCAGATATCTATGATACTAATACGCAAGAGTTCTTCGAACTATTACCCAGGATCTATGGAGCAAAGTATGCTAGATCATACGATGAATTTAATAATATATATAAAAATAGAATAGGTGAAGTATCTAATTCAATTAAAATTTTAGATGATAGTATATTAAAAAAGATTAAAGAGTTTGAGATTGAAACTAAAAATAACAGAGAAATTTTAGACCAAACAAAGAAAGCAATATCAAGAGCTAGACATCAGTTAGTTATAGAGAGAACTGTCAATGGTAAAAAAATTCCAGGTTATATGACCGAGATAAAAGATATATTATCTAGAGTCCTGCGTGATCCTAAAGATAAAAAACATGTACGTAGTTTGAATCTTAAAGAGTTAGAAACTGTTTATAAAAATATAGATTCTGTTAAAGCTAGTAAGGTGAACGATTTTAAACGGGTTAAGTTATTATTAACTGAGGCTAGAATATTAAAAGACAAGATAACTAAACTAGAAAAAGTAGATGAACTATTCAAACTTGAAGTTAAGAATAGAGAACTAGTCTATAAAAATAATCTAAGATACAGAGAATTCCATATAGAAAAACTAAAGACCGAGATCAAAGTATCAGCGTCTATCGACAACGTTCTATCGGGATCTTACAAGCCTAAAAGTTCTGGCATAATGGATATTAAAGAATTTTCTAAAGAGTTTGTTGATAATATTAATAAGCGACTTGAAGGAATAAAGCTTAATAAAGCGCTAGCATTAAAGAAGCTAGATAAGATCAAGAAGCTTGATGGTAAGCATCCGCTTGTAAGAAAGTATCTTGTAGAAATTGCTGATCTAAAAAGAGAGACTACTCAATTAAACAGTTTGATTAAAGTTGCTATACCATGGAATATAGCAGTAGCTAATGGAATTAAGTTCACAGCTAAAGATATCTATTCAGCCGGTAAAGGTATCTATACTGGATCATATATAGCTGGTATGAGAGAACTATCTAAACTTCTGCGTAGAGGCAAGGATGGTCTGCCATCTCCTCTTGTATTAAAGGCACATGAGAATTTAGATGTATTCTTTCCAACCATAAAGGTTGGTGGTAAAGGACCAACATATTTTAAAGAGCTTGATTCTAAATGGTTTAAAGAATGGTTCTTAAATCTAGATAGGAAACATCCTTTAACAGTAACGTTACCAAGAGTAGACTATTTAGATCTTGATGGTATAAATCTTAACGATACAGTTCAAGCGATAGAACAGTTAACAAGATTTTTTGAGAAGACATCAGGGCAAGATATTTTCCCAACCATAGTGGATCTTAGTGGAAGACTAAAACTATTTATAGATAGAAGGGTCCCAGAATGGAAGGGTAAAGTTCGTATCATTAACGACGAGATGTATAAATCAGAGTTGAAGTCTGTCATACCTGGACGTGGAACTCATATGAGTCTTGGGGAAAAGAATGCTCTCAAAGAATTAAAAAATCTAATGGAGTTTAGACAAGGTGTCTGGTTGTTCGGGAGCAATAAACATGGTGTAACGTCTAAGAGTTTGTCAGAATCATTCTTCGATAAAGCCTTAACGAGGGAAGAAGCACTAGGCATAAAAGAAATACGTAGAATACACAGAATTAAAATAGCTAGAACCATACCTGATGAAAAGATAGATTCACTTCCTCAATTCTTACCACGTAGTACTAAGAATGATTCAATGAAGTTAGTCGGTGCGAATGAGAAAGGTATTATAACTAAGAAGACACCACGCCTTAATCTAGATCAGATATTTAGTTTATCTAATAGATTTGGAACTCAGATAAATTTATTAAAGCGTTTGAAGAAGGAAGGCATATCATTTCAAGAAGCTTATAAGAAAATGGCTAGATCTCTAGATGCAGGTGGAGACGTTATGATTTTTGGTGGTCATGAAAGTCTAGTAGATGACGCGGCCAGAGCAGCCATTGATGATGGTATTCTTCTTGGCGTCAAATTTCATTTTGCTAAAGTAATGACTCCTGCTGAGAAATCTATGTTTAGTTATATAAAAGAAAATGGTGGCAAGATAGCCGCTGTGCGTCATGATGTTACTCCATCATTTGAGATAGGTTCTAAGGGAGCGCCCGACATGGTCATCTTTAATAGGAAAAAAGCTTTAATTCATTTCTCTGAAGCTAAGGATCAACATGTAATAGCAAGAAGAAATATTGCCAAGAAGTTTGACAAGGATGACAAATCACCTTTGTTTGCAGAGGATAACATTGTAGAATTTAGATCACTGAAGGAACTGAGCGATGAAATAGAAAAAGAAATTTTTGATACTATGAATACTGAGTGGTTACAGAATAAAAATAAACTAGCGCCTAGATTTATTAGAGAAGAAAACAAATTCAGATATGATATTGAAGAGTCATTATCTAGATGGATATTATTAAACAGAAAGGATGAGATTAAATTAAACTTTAAAAAAGAAACAGGAAAACAAATAAGAATATATCGTAATGATATGATCGAGAATGTTAGGAAATATTATGGTAGAGAATTAAATAAATGGGAAATAGATTTAATAGAAGAAAAAGTTTTAAAGGCTCAGAACATAGTACGATTAATACATGATTATGTTTTCCGATTTGATATGCCAGACAAAATTACTGCACAGATCAAGACAATGGTGCTAGATAAAATAATGTACTGGTCAACGCTTGGTGCTGATGATCCAGGCAGTTCAGCTTTTAAAACTAAATTCTATGCTGAGCTCGGTCAGTCTATTAAGTGGGGACAAATAGGAAAAGACTTCACGCACAAAGAACTACTACAAAGACTCAAGTCTTTCTGGATATGGAATGTTTTGTTACTGCGTCCGTCATGGTATCTATGGAACAATCTAGGCGATAGTGTCCGGGCAGTTATGGGCACGAGAGACATAAGATTAATGAAAGATCTGCAGCTTAGTTATCTAGATTCTACCGGGAAGTTTCTAAACAAACTTAGAAAAGAATTAACTCCTGATGTTTTAACCAAAGGTAAAAAAGGATACAGAGTATTTGATTTAGCCAAGGAACCATCGTTACCAATTATCAGCTCGAAGAAATTAGGTGATATACAAAAGTTCAATTTCGACCCGAGCGGTAAAGCTATAACTAAAGCAGGTGAAGTAATAGACGAGGATACATTGAGATGGATTACATCATCTGGCCTAGTCCAGGCCGTAACGGATCCTGTATATGCCAGAAGATTAATAGAAAGTATGCCTGAAAAAACTGCATGGCAAAGAATACTAAAGAGAAGCAGAGTTCTTAAAGGAGATGTAGAGATGTTCGCATCACAAGTTGAAGAAATGAGACGGCAAATAATGGCGTTTGATTTACTATTTAATAAAGCTTTTACAATAGCACAGACTGAAACAACAGTTAAGAAATGGTTATTTGACTATCGTGACATAACTTACGCTGGAAGAATGATGAGAATCTTATTCCCATTTTACACATTCCATGCTAAGTCATTGAAATTATACTTTACTATGCTAGCCAAGGCTGGTCCTGGCGCAGTTCAAGCTGGTCAAGCATTACTTGAAGCTATAGAAGAAGAGTCCGAATCAT
>Ga0208769_1000600_pt1 | contig 16944 bp, 32 predicted proteins | sample AntAceMetag02UKC_FD_184768 | JGI IMG/M metagenome (GOLD analysis project Ga0208769, IMG submission 184768) | Saline lake microbial communities from Ace Lake, Antarctica- Antarctic Ace Lake Metagenome 02UKC (SPAdes) (version 2) | ecosystem: Environmental > Aquatic > Non-marine Saline and Alkaline...
TGCCATCAATCTCCACAAACTTAATTTTCCCCCTCTTCTCCATTACCTCAAACTTGTGTTTCATTGCTCTCTTATCTTTTCGAGATAATGAGTTCCACATCGGTACTTCGTGTTGATGTAGATTGATATTCTGCCCGTGGTAATTTATGATTGTCCAATTCTTCACCACATCAGTAGCCTTTGGATCATCTCTTTCTTTTGCCGGATGACTCCAGAACCAGTACTTAATCCATTTGAGGAATTGACTAATTCTCTTTCTCATGCTTTCTTTTTAATATCGCCCTTGGATTATTTGTTGAGCCTATTAGGCCCCTTGCAATAACCGGAGCAGGAGTTTGTATTACTTCTACCTCTATTGGCTTTGCTTTTGGTTTACGTGGAGCCCTTGGTTTTGCGGGTTTTGTTGCTTTATTTACAGGAGCCTTTACTGCGGGCTTCTTTTCCTTTGCTGTAGTTTCTCCTTTTGCTTTTGCCATGATCGTAAGATTTAAGTTAATAATCACAAAGTTATAAAATTATATCGAAACAGAGAGCCCCTACGTTTCCATAGAGGCTCCTCGCCTACTGACAGACGAACAAGAATAAAAGCAGTTGTAGTATCGGCATTACTACATGCCAAAGATATGATATTTTTATAGGATGTATAATATTCTTTCATTACCTATTTTTCTTTGGATTTTAAAGATTAAAAAATACTCTTCTCTAAATCCTTTACTCTTCTTTACTTTACTTTACTTTACTTTGTTCATTTATGTCGTCAGAAATAGAATTACCGTTAACAACATTACCATATCTGTCGTATTGCTGACGTATTTCTACCGCCAGTTTTTCGCATAAATAGGAAAAATCCTTACATTTAGTACTTCTTCGTCGATAAACGTCTGCAATTCCTTTAATGAAATTTAGAGACCATATAATCTTGTTTTCCCAGAGTTCATTATGTATGGCTCCAAGCTTTGCACAAGTGTCGTAAATAGCCTTTAATTCGTCTTCTGGGAGTTTCATGTAGGCAGTCAGGTATTCCCAATCCTCATCTTTTCTGCAATCAATGAAATGATTCTCGCTCTTGCCTAAAAGTTCAAGAGTTTTGAACCAGACATAATACCCTTTGAATGGATATTTGTTTTCCAATATAAACAAGGTCTTACCATGTTCGCACTGGTGTGGAAAATAGTCCACTACGTTTTTATCCTTTCTACCTGCCATAGTCGTACTTTTTAATTAAAAGAAAGCCCCTGTCTTTAAAAGAAAAACCTCTCAGGAAAGCACGACCAAACCATTCGAGGAATCTTTTGCCAACAGGGGCAGTATTTTTTATTGAAATATTTTTTAGTCTCATTTGTCGTGCTTTTAATTACTCTACAAATATATTAAATATTTCCGAACTTTAAATGATATTGTTCTTTTTGCAATAAGCCTCTACTCGCTGGTGAAGCCTTCTATTCTCCATGTGCAGTCTGAGATACACTCTCCTCATCATATCCACATCTCGCTTCGTTGTGCCCCAGAGATGGGTGTATTTAAGCACATCCGGTATGCTCGGACCATTCTGATGTATGACCTCTACTTTAGCTCTCTTCTTGTGCATCTGAATAAGACAGGCAGCGAAGTATTGCTCATGGAATAAGTTCTGATGTTGTATCACATCAAGGAAGTCCTCGAAGAAGGTTTTCTGGTTCTCCGGAGCAAAGATATATTCAGTACTACATTCTTTCCACTCCTTGTAGAAATCCAGGTTATGCCCCCCACAGATTCCGCAGTTATACGCATAGTCATAGACTTCATTCTCTACTATCTTCTGAGGTCTTATAGGCGCATTAATCCACGGTTCACGGAGCAGGTGATAGTACTTGAAATACTCTTCATCCATCGGCTCCCAGCTCTGAAAGCAGAACTCAGCATTGAGTATTCTGTCCGGTAGCTTCTCCCACATAAATACATCATTATCGATATGTACGAATGGCTTTTTCTGCTCACAATAGGCGATCATCTTACCATAAGCCCAGAACTGCCTTGGGATCTCTTTTATCGAATTGATGCTATTGGAATACTCCGTTATCGGAAGCCCAATCTCTTTGAATATCTCCAGTCCCCAATCCGTACTCACCATTGCCACTTCTTTAAATAGCTTAGATGCGCAATGCACAGAGAGAGCTGTGGTGAAGAGAAAGTCCGAGAACTTAGTGAATCCGCATCGGTTACTTGTCTTCTCGTCTGGGTTAAAGTAGGAAAATACTGCTCTTTCAATCATCTTGTTTATAATTTATGTAGTGAAAATCCTGTGTCTTATCTGTTGCTATGTCGTAAAACTTGCCATGGTACCCTCTTACAACCCATTGCTCTGCTGAATAACGGCTATTCCAGAGCATCTTAGCTATGGGAGGCAATTTATCTATGTAACCCTTATGTGACCACCAGAAATTCCCTGAGAAGTGATCAGGACATTCCTTGTAGGCAATGGAAGATACGTCATTACCCTCCTGTATTTTTTCATAGTGTTGTTTCCATCGATTGATTACCGCTTCATTAAGCCACGATCTCCACCTCGCTGACTCCGAATCAAATGGCTTAGTCACTCCTTTTGTGTGAAAATAGAAACAAGTAAAATCATCTGTATCGGCTTGTATGAGCGCAAGGGTAGGGAACTCATACTCCCCATAATCCAATGAATAATATTTGAGCTTCAGTTTTGGATATAGAGCAATGAGGTGTTCTTCTAAAAACAACTTCTCTGCCATAGTCCCAAGGCATCCTATCTGTATCTCCTCACACGCATCATAGAGTCCGGAGGTAAGTAATATCCGCATCTGATCAGTGACTACGCTGAAATAATGATGATGTAAAAGCACATGCCAATAACCTTTTATCATAATCAATTATGCACAAAGACATACTGAGGAACGTATCTTAATAACAACTTATTCTCTCGGCAATAATTAGCGCACTCCTCTGCATAGTGACCATCGGCAGAGAGATGTCTCCGGTTAAAGCCTATTTTCTTTGCCACGTCTGCACGTACAGCAAATGAACCCATATCAATAAAGTTTTCCCTTACCTGGGTGTGAAGGATTCCATAGTTGATGTAAGAGTGAATCGTATTACAAAATACCAGACCGGCCTTCTCATCGCACTTATTAAGGAACAGCTCAACGAACATAGGCACATACATGTTATCATCATTTGTAAGTAGCACAAAATCAGTCGGTTCACACTCTATCTTCTGCAACATCATTGCCCTGTTGTGATGTCCCCAATCGCCTGTCCTTGTCGGGGTGTTCTCAAAATGAATCCGAGGATCAGGTCTGTCATCTACTACCTCCTTAACTTCTTTAGGAACCGGACCATCATAGATGAGGTGCAATTCCCAATTAGGCGAGCTTTGTACTAAAAGGCAATCAATAAGTATCCGCAGAGGGATAACTCGTTCATACGCCACACAAATAATTTGTAGTTTCATGCTTCCATTTTTAATCCATAAGTACTTCTTCTCCCTCCCGTGTGCTTAACATAGTCTTCTGCTAAACTAACGGCTTTATATCCTAAATCGTGATATGCTTGCCCTACCAAACATTCTCTTATCGTTATAAAATTTTCAGGTGTAGAATATTGGGTATAGGGCTTTACTACATCATAAGATGCCTTTCGTATCAGTCCACACTGGAAGCCAAATCCATGCCAGAGATTACCAGGCCAATCCTTAGCCAATCTGTATTGTGCATCACCAGCCATTAGAATCTCGGGCATCAACATACCAATGTGTGATTTTCCTCTTATCCCTACTCTACATATCATAGGGTCTGACTCCATCACCTTAATGCACTTCTCAACAAACCCACCTCTGAAATAGTCAAAGTCATCTTCTGTGTGCCATATATACGGTGTCGCTACTTCTGCATAGGCCTTATCAATACTCTCCACAAGTCCGGTATTTGCCTCGTTTAGAATAAGCCTATACTTGGAATAATCCCTTCTTATCTTCTGGTGCATAGCCGGATCTCCCGAGTCATCAATAATGATTATCTTATTGTGAGGATAGAACTGAGTGAAACTAGCAATGGTCTGTTTCAGTAAATCAAATCTATTGAACGATGTTATGACAGCAGTGATCATATTTTAAAATCTTTTAATACAGGATCACAAATAGTACTCCCTGTATGAACGCCCCAGAACCAATCTTTCGGTCTGTCAGGTACTCCTACGAATCCAGTGCCTCTATTGCGCTTAAATAGCCACTCCTCATAAGACCTTGTAAAGTAATGATTAAGCTTACATATCTGTCTGGGAGAGGAAGCGAGAGATCCTGCAAAGGGTTCAAATGCCTCATTGACAATAGGCCTTGTAGAACAGACAAAATGAGGGTCTGACATATCCCTGAAGAACTGACTGTTTGCAATTGTCTTCACATATTGCTTTGCTGGAGTATCAAGTGTCCTCCATGTGTAGTTGTCCAATACCGATCCTTCTGGTTGCTTGATATGTCCAGAGCTTCCATACATTGACCATGGTATTCCCAATCCTCCATACTCCTCATAGTCAACCAGCAAATCCCTAATATCTTTATGTTTAAGGAGTACTACAAACTCATCCACATCCATGCACAGCTTCCAATAAGCATCATAATCTCTAAAGGTAGAGAGGTGCCTGTATTCAGGAAATGGAAAATCCCTGTCATCACGGATGACTGTCACTTTATCTCCCCACTGATTCTGAACCGGCACTATGCTCTTGTGATCGTACATAACAATATGCTCAAACCCTATTGCTAGGTGGTACCTGACCCATTCGTCCAGGTAGTCGTTGTCATCTCTGACCATTGTGGCTATCATTGTGTACATCGTTGCAGTATCATTAGTCCGTTATTATTATTATAAACTTCATGTACCATCCATTCTTCGTGTTCTTCAAGAAACTCATCGATGGCCTTTCTAATCCCTTCTCCTCCGTCAATTCCCTTGTCCTTATAGCTAATCGTATCATGGAATACCAGATACTTTCTACTCCGTACAGCATGTAATGCAAGCTCTTTTTTCAGTTGGTTATACGTATGCAAGGTATCGAAAAATATCATATCCGTCTCTTCCAAGAATATATCCATGTCATTTGCGAGGAGAAATTCAAAATCCGTATCTTCTTCAAAAGCAGCCTCTTTCATCTCCTTTAAACTGCCTCCATATTCTTCCGGATGGTTGACATCTACTGAGACTACTTTCTCTGCCATAGATGCTAAGAACGCCCATGTAGAGACTCCCTTGCGTACGCCAAGCTCTGTTATGTGATGACATTGATCTGCATAATATCTTAATACTATAAGATGCTCGTTTATGTCCGAGGGAGTTTTTACCAACTCCGTGTATTTCTTTTCTACTGTCGTCATTTTTTATTTAAGGTTAAATGTTGCAAATCCAAATCCTGTTTTCCCAAAATCATTCCCATTATAGAGCATGTACAGAACATCATTGTGCCTGATGACAGAGGCATAGCACAGCATCTCCGAGTCCCACCCCTCTTCTGACAGAGGGAAGTCAATTGGTGCTCTCTTGAAGTTCTCTCCATTATTAGACTCTGCATAGCCAATCATATAATGCTGGCCACCCTTATTCCTATAGCCTTCCGCCCCACGTTCTGAAAACCACATCTTATAGATACCGCCATCCTTAATTACACAAGGCCGAGCGAATGATTCTCCCTCATAAGCCTGCTTAAAGCATGGTTTTGTTATGGGCTCCCAATCAATTCCATCAAAGGAGAAAGCTGTCTTAATAACAAAGATAGGTTCCTTCCTCCCATTGTATTCCTTCCATTCTGTAAAGGTTATATACCACATCTTAAATACATTGAGGTCTGCATCGTAGATGACATGAGGTGCAGAGACACAGATAGGGTCATGTTTCGATCTGTCCATGATAGGACCATCAAAGAGTCTTATTATCTTATCTTCGGCTACTGCAACCACTCCAATGCTTAATGCGTAGGGCACTGTAGATCGTCTGTTCCACCCACAATAATAGATATATTTCCCATTGGGAGTATTTACTATTGAGGTCATGGTTATTCCGTTCTCATCAAAGGTGCCTGCATAGCCTGGAAGGAACAAAGGCTCTCTCTGAACTCCTATTATGTTCTTTGGATTACCAGCCTCTACATCAATGGAATAAGGCAAGCTCACAACATCCTTTGTTCGGGTAGAATAATAGATTCTCCATCTCTTCTCATCCAAAACATCAATAAATGCATCCTGGGCGTAACCAGTTCCGTAAAAGTTACAAACGAATATTAATCCTTGTTTTTTCCACATAGTTAAAATATATAATCTTCAGTGTATCTAATTGCTTTCTTACCTATCGGTTTTGGTGTCCTCTCAGGAACTTTCCCATTTAAGAAGTACTCAATACTCATCGCTGCCTCGTTGTATCCCAGAGATGCCCTAATGGATGTTGAGGCAGATATTCTGGGGTTGATCTCAAGTAGCTTTATGCCATTGTCAATTCTGAATTGAAAGTTAGTAGGTCCTACTGGTTTAAATATCAGTGCAAGGTCTATTAACATTTTCTCACAATCAATATCCGATACCTCAGCTATCTCAGTCCATCCCTGTTTTGACAACTTCCTTTTAAATGTGATGTGGTCAATGAGAATAGAGAACCTGTCAAAGAATGCTGCAGTAGTGTATTCCTGATCGTCTGTCCCTATAATAGGCTGTACCATCATATCGTTCAGTGCGCCTAACTTATGCCACTCCTCAATAGACTCAACCCTTATTATTCCCTGAGATCCAAATCCTGTCCTCGGTTTAAGAATCAGAGGAAATGGAAAGTAGGGCGTAAAGAGGTTGTCCTTCATTGTAGGAATAGCATACTGAGCATTATCTACAATAAGCTTATCAAAAAACTCCCACTTATCATAGCATGCATTAATCAGCCCGGGGCTATTCAGAAGAGGATAGGTATGGTCAAAAAGAATATCACGTTCCTCGTCCCACTTATACATATCGCATTCGATTCCCGGAATAATCATATCAACTTCATGCTTCTCAATGACTCCTAAGAGCCAATCCATGTAGCCCTCACTATCTGTCCTCACGGCTTTCTCGAATATATCACAGAACACCGGAGCAATAGAATCATCGTAGATCGAAGTACCAATCAGCTTATACAGATTAGAACTTCTTTGTAATGATTTGAGTATCCCATATCCAAGGATGCCAGAGGCACCTGAAACAAGTATTGTTTTCATATTTTTACTTTTTCTTCATTATAGAATAACGATCTGTCTGAAAAGTAGATCACAGGGTCATGATCTTGAATCGAAGCCCTTAACATGGAATAAGCTTCCTGTGGACACAAAGGAGTAACTACCTTTAATCCGGGTATCATGCTAAACATCTCATGTGGACGGTCAGAATGTTGTGGCCCATTATCTCCCTCGTACATCTCCGCACACATTATTGTAATGGGTACCTCTGAGTTATTCATAGCTCGCATCTTAGAAGCCACATTGACTATCTGATCCATTGCGGTATAGAGAAAATTAGCAACCGTTAAATCAACAATAGTCCGTAGTCCTAACAAAGAGGCTCCGATAGCCATACCAACAATAGTGTTCTCCATTAGAGGAACATCAATAACACGATTACCAAATTCTTTGTATAAGCCCTCGGTATATCCATAGAGGTTATATCTAATGTCCTCTCCAAACATAACTACTGACTTATCAGCCTTTAGCTCTTGAAATAATGCTTCTCGTATAGCTTCTCCGTATTTCATTGGCTTGCAAATTTAACAGCGTTTTCTACATTAATTATTTCTTCATCAAAGATGTTATTCACTTCTTTATATGATAGAATATTCTTATCAACAAGGTTCCTTGTATGTAGTTTTATAGGATCATAAAGCTCTTCACAGTGTTCTAACTCTATTACATCCCTGTAGCCTGTGTCTTTCATTTTTTCGTAATATGCTCCCTCTTGATGTTCATGGAAGCGACATGTAACGGCCTCTAAAAGATATGGCATGCCTGTATTGTGAATCATATTAATAGCAGTTTTAGTCGCCTCATATACTGATTTAACTTTCTGGCCGCCTACCTCTGCAGAACTAATGCCATAGGACTCTGCAAAACGATAATAGTTATATTGCTTAGTCATTGTAGTAACAGCTACCCCATTATTTTCCAGAACAAACAAAACCGGAAGTCTCCATTGTGAGGCAAGGTTTAATGACTCATGGAATGATCCCTCACTGACTGCCCCATCACCAAAGAACACACAGACTATACGATCCGTCTTCAAGTACTTAGATGCGAAAGCCACACCACAAGCAACTGGAAGCCCTGAACCGACAATGGCAGTTGTTAGAATCCCTCCAACTGACTTATCAGCTACATGCATCGATCCACCGTTGCCCTTAAATATCTTAGCCATGAGCTTATTCATATTGGCTCCTTTGGCTATCTGGTGTCCATGGGAACGATGATTGCCAATGATGTAGTCTTTCTCTCCCAGAGCAGAGCAAACACCAACAGAGACAGCCTCTTGCCCTACACAGGAATGAATTGGTCCTTTGATCTCTTTTCTTAGTTCAGATACTTTGTTTTCAAAGCACCGTATTTGTATCATTTTTCTAAGTAGCTTCATACTAAGGTGTAATCATTAAGCATGTTATTAACTTGTTCAATACTGTTATGCATCAATACATCTATGATTGATCTGCGGGGTATGTCACCAGACTGTAAGAATTTCAACTCAATATTGTATTCTTTAAAATCATCTCTGGAATAGAGTTTCTGTCCTCCAATGGCATTGACATACCTTGTCGCCTCAAATCGCCTGCATATATCAATTACTTTAACCTGACCTTTTAATTCTACATCTTTCTCAATCCATGAGGAGATACTTGCATTGACTTTAAAGTCAAGGTAGTCGAAAATATCTTGATGTGTCTCTGCAATATACCAAAATAAACTTTGTTCTGGGTTCTCGAATATCCTATACAACAATGGCTCAACATCCTTAAAGTACGGAGCCCTGGCATAAGCCTGTAGGAAGGTTTTTAATAGCCTATTCCTATTCCCCCCTACCTCAATCTCATTGATCTTCTTAAACGAACTGGCATTCTTTAGCTCCAATGTAAACATATGATCCTCACCATTTAGACGCATGTTATTCCGGTTTATCCATCCCCCTTTTATATAGGTCACATCATCATAGTAAACGAACACATCAGCCTCCTTCATTAACTGGAAATATCCCAGATAAGGCAGCCAATATGGTTGCATAATTGAAATTTTCATCTATTTACTCCATTGATTAGAAAATTCATTATTTTCATATTGTTTTATTTTATTACAATTTGCACACAATAATTGATATTTATTTTTATCTTCAATCAGTAATTTTTCTTTATATCCCCAAGAACTATATTCCTTTCTTTCTTTACTTCCTCCTCCATTTATATGATCCATTTGTAATGCTCTCCAATCAGAAAATCCACATTTACAGCATTTCCCTCCATATAATTTAATTAACTCTTGTCTGTGCCTCCTATCTCTTTCTCTATGCCAATTTCTTGCTTTTTCTCGATTCTCGGGTTTTTGCATTATTCTTTTTTGCCGTTCCTGCATTTCTTTTTTATGAGTTTGATAATATTCTCTCATTTTTCTTTTACGTTCATCTTTATGAATTTCATAATTTTTTCGACTTGTTTCTTTTTTTTCTTCTAATGTCTTATAAATATAACCTATTTTCATTGCGTGTAGATTGGGAACTGTGAAAGGTCTGGGTACGGTAATTCCATGTCAGGATTAGGGAGCTTCACTCCTCTGGGGTAGAATCGTTGTATGTCACGGAGTCCCTTTGTGGCTATCTCAGGCAGCATGTAGAAGTTCCAGCCCAATGCTTCAAAGGTATCTTCAAGGTATGGCACAGCGTTTCTCCCACTAAAGCGAGCCCTCCTGAACCACTTATCTGCCTTGGGATTGTCGTGCAATATACACCCTCCTTTTCCAAGATTGAGGTGCTTATGAGGACCCGTAAAGGAACAGCACATATAAGTACCTGGGACATACATATCCGAGGTGAAGTGCAAGGCAGAGTCCACTACATTTGAGTTTACAAGAGCATAGGCTCCTTTAAGAGTTATGCCCTCAACATCATAGAAATGGACTTTCCCCCCTGCGTGTATTATCGAGCAGGGAACGCTCATGTAAGTACGTTTGGGTATTGAGATTGTCTTGCCTTTGATATCATCGAACATTAGTGCGAGAAACAAAGCACTGCTTCCATTATCTAGTGCTACACAGTAAGGGGCACCTGTATAATCGCAAACAGCTTTTTCGAAAAGTTTTGTAACGTCATGTACATTCATATTGCCGAATTATGAATTAAGATAAAAAGAAAGGGATCAGAGGAACCTCCAATCCCTTCGATTAATGCTTTTATTATGTCAGGTTTTTACACCAGGTATCCACCAACAGAGTCTCTGGCATAAGAGCCATAAGTTGTTGAATCGCCACTGCAAAGAATTGCAATTGCTGTATCCCATCTCCATTCCCACTCTGTCTGTGAGATAGCTGCTGTCACACAATCGTGAAAGTTGTGCCACTGTGCTCCGTCTTTTGGTCCGGAAGTGTCGTTCTGGATTGCTACCCGGGCTTTCATGAAAACCCGAGCCTGCACGTTTGTTGAAATTTTTGAGCCCATGATAATTAATTTATTAATTCTCTTACATACGTTAACCTCCACACATTATTTATCCTGCTGGTGGTACGGCAGTTATATTTTATACGGCTGCAATAGTTGTAAATGAAAGTACTCGTCCATAGACAGTAACCGTTCCTACTGTTGCATACGCACGATAGTAATATTTTGTTAAGGCAGTCAGACCTGTTAACCCAAAGGTTATTGCCGTATTAGCTACAGCCTGTGCCGGAGACTCATCTGCTGCGTCAGTATCATCAAGCTCTTTTGTTATTCCATATTGGAATCCACAAGTAGTTGATATATTGTTTGTTGTAACCAATCCATTTAGCTCTGCTGTGGTAGCTGCTATTGAAGAAGCGGGGTTAGACACTGCTTTATGAGGTACGGTAGCGGATATCTGGTATCCATCCTGAAGGACAGAGATAGCATCTGCGAGTCTGTTTCTCCATTCCACTTCGTCCACTATGAAACGAGGCATGTCTATTACAACACGTCCCTGTCCCTGGTTCTCTTTGCCGTTCTCATCTACTTCTGTAGCGATGATGCTTGCCCGGGCTTTTACTAATACATCTTTTACTGTTGACATTGTTTTACATTTTACGTTTTACATACAAACTTACGACATCAAAGTTATACAATTTATTTTAATCAGAACAAACTTTTTATTTTATCCCCATTGGGTTGCTATAGCTTTTGCAATTCCAGGGAAGGTTTTACTTCTTAATTTTGATCGATCAGGGCTGGGAGCCATTTTCCATATTCGCTGTTCCCTTCCTGAAACTATATTAGTAGGTTCCAATTTTGGAAGAAATGTCAACCATAGACAAGTTGATTTAGTTTCTCCGTGACCAAATTGCCAAGGCTGAATTATTTGATCTGGTTTTCTATAAAATGTTGACATTATCCCTATCGGGTTCTCAATTGCTATTTTATTTATTCCAGACAATACCAATTGCATAAAAAATGTTATAGCTTCAATTTGTTCTTTCTCTTTGTATTTAAACCACCTTGCACCTGAAACAGCCAGATGAGTGCATGGAGGGAAAGCTATCATCATACCCCATCCATCATCTAAATGTTTCAACACATCACCCTGTATATGCCATTCGGGATGACCACCGGAACAAGGTAAAATATCACAACTATAAGCCTCATGACCTTTTTTACGGAACTCGATACATACCGCCTGACTTTCTTCACACGCAATTAATACCCTCATACTTTCTTCCTTATCAGTGCAAAAACATCTTTATTATTCTCGTTATCGATAGGAACAAGGGCTATATGAAGGGTGTAAGCCTTTGGCCTGTTCCACGTATCTCCTGCGGGGTGTACATGGCTCTCCCATGTCTCTTTTATCACTAACTTAGCCATGGCAGCACAGTTAAATCTTAATGAGCCATCGGGTCCAGACCTTAACCCCCATCCGGAAGAACTCTTTTTAATGAAGAAATTATGACATTCCCTATCCTCTCCCTGAAAGATACAGACAAAAGGTATGCCTATTTCTTTTAACCTCAAATGCTCCACTCCTGCTTTGTTGATCTTTATCTCTCCACACTTATCAAATCTGACAGAGGGCTCTCCCCGGGAGGCAAAATCTTCTTTGTGGAGTTCTTTCATGCGTAGCCGCTTGGACAGATAGACGAAATAACATTTCCCTTAAACGGCTTGCCACAGACAGTACACGTCTGATCTATCATCTCCGCAGCGAGTATCTTTTTCTCCTCTTCAGACAGTATGTGCTCGACAACACCATTCTTATCAGGAGCACCCCACTTGCGCCTCTTATTAATTTCAAGCTTTGTCTCCGTGTACCACAGTAGATTCCCTGCAGTAAGCCCAAAGTGAGACGCACTGTCAAGCAATAGCATAAGACAGTCAGCAAACTCATATCCTACTCTATGACATTTATCCGGAGATCCCTTCTTTTGATACTTCTCCATTGCCTCAATAAGCTCCGGCACCTCTTTTACCAAGTGGTGTACTATTGCCGGATTTCTCTGTCCTTCTCCAAAGGTCGCATCTGACCACTCGGATATATCATTCATTAACTTCTGCAGGTCTTTCATATCTTACTTACATTTTCTCCGGTAAGAGTATGATCGGTATCCAGTACAAACACCTTAACAGCATTTTGAGTCTTCAACGCAACAAACCCTCCTTTTTTCTCCGCATACCATGACACACCACTACACTTCTCAAAATCCTTTAGTAGCACAGGCCAATCATAAGGCAAGTCCTCTATCTTCACTGCAGGGTCAATAGGAAAGCATACAAGGCTCAATCCTACTTTACCTCTTTGGTCAGTGAATGTATCCGGATCCACACGGTACTGATTCTTCTTCTCCACATTACTGATGTTTAAAACAGTTGGCGGTGGAAAACTAATCCCTAGTTTCTCTTTTTTCATGTCAGTATTATTTAATTTAAAACTCTTTCCTCCTAAAACCCCCTGGCTGACTACCCTTGTAAAGTATCGTACTCTTCAATATCAACATACCATGCTCCACTAAATATGTCCTCCCCCTCTTAGCAAATACATACACTAGCCTATAGTAACTTATTCCCGTTGCCGTAGCTAATGCTCGCTTATTTGTACACGTGAGCTTATTACAATCCTCTAAATCATCCCCAAGTAGCTTTTCTCCCAAAATAACTACCATATACATCGACTTATAATCCTTTACACTCATACCTTATATATACTCCGTGTTTCATTTCCCAACATAATTAGGCAAATATAAACATCCTACTCCGAACAAACAACACAAATGGGCACTTTTTTAAAAAAATTATTGTAATATTTTTACTATACCCCCCTTTTTTACCCGAAGTGTGTATGCCGTGGGAGTCAATATATATAATCAGCTTCACTGAATCAAAACCCAAACCGAAAACCCGAACCCGCCCTCCATTATATAAGGTTTTGCGCAGGATCAGGAAGCTAAAAAAGCACTCTTAAACGCTCTCCCATGCATAAAAGCGGTTCATTTGATCCATTCGATAGGGTAGGGGAGGGGCTGACATACTGCAAAGCCTTGGCCTGTTGTATTCACCACAATACATGCTATTTGACATAATAATAGTTATAAGCAAAAGAGGAGCCAAATTAATACAAGCTCGCAAAGCTCCACTATACCATCACTTGCGACGCTTGGCCGAGTATGTTTATCAGTGTTCTAAACAACTCAATACATGTAATTAATCAATTAAAGCGTACATTTGTTATAAATTAATAAGCTGACCAATGAAACGAACAAGCACAAACAACAACGAACCAGCAATGTTAACACCTGCACTGTCTTCTTTCTTCTCTTCTCTCTCTCCTATTCAACAGTCCTTTTTTATGAGGGTGTTCCGTCTGGTTTATAATTACTTGTTGCCTATGCGCTCATTTCATCAGTTTGGGGGTGCTCTGTCTTCTTATTGGGCTATTCCACAGCTAAGGGCAAAATATAAGCTAACAGAATTTGAACTATCATTGTTAATGCTGATCTATCACCATACAGACAGGGGCAACCGTTACACCTGCCGGGCTGAACTCTTCGCCTCCCTTCCTCCTTCTTATGCTCGCTATAATCAGATTATTAATAATTTCAGGTTGAGGGGCTTTGTTGTTAGGTCCTGGAAGAATAACAAAGTAGTTGAGCGTTCACATTCTTTAAGCCAAGGGGCTAAGTACATAACATTATCAGTTGAGGGCTTAAACCTCATTAAATCGCTTGAATCAGACCTTAAAACACTCCTTTACAATACTACCGTTAACAGTATTACAACCTGATACCCTTCTTATTCACTGCACTTTATCAATATAAGTACATTTATATTACATTTTTATATAAATAAATTTGTTTATGTGATTATAGTATTATATCTTTGTTGGTGTTATTAGTTCATTGACATGATGGAGAGGCGAGAATTAGAGGCGGGCCAGTCATAATGCATGGATAAACTAATCCCCCGTAATACATAGCCTTTCAAACCTTTTGCCCCTGTATGATATTATTTAATTAACCTCAGAAGTTAACAGGGGCGCAAATACTCACTAACACACACTTTATTATGAAAACTTTAAAACGTATTGCCAAAACTGTCTTATTTGAATTAGACGAATTTAGGTCAACTGAATGGGGGCTGTTTATAGCAGTTGTTACTATTTCTTTTATTGTAGTGCTTATTATAAACTTTGCCTAACATACATTATTATGAATTATCTTTTTTTAATCCCGGTGGCCTTTGTCGCCTTCGCTCTCTTCCTCCTGGTTCAATCATTTATTAAGATGTTTAAAAGGCCTTTAACAGGTGCACAAGACACTCATTTTATCAATGATGACCTGGACAATACAAAACTTTATAAGATGTTTAAACCTTCTAAATATTAATATCATGGATGATTACACCAAGATGAAAAATGAAATTGCCCGCTTGCATAAAGTTTGCAGGGCGAAAGACAATCTATTAAGTGATTCCCTTATGATGTTGAGATTATTAATTAATATTTTACACGACAAATTATCAAGTGAGACAGTTAACAAAGTTGACGAGTTAGTAAAAAACATTTCGGAAAATTTAGGTTAATCTTTTTTAAATATACTATTATGTTAAACACACTCCCCCGGATTACATTTGATAATGTAACCTATTTAATTGATTTTAGGCTTAAAGAGCTTAGACCTGTTAATCTTCCATTTGAGCGCATAACCTTTGCAGAGCTCAAAGATGTTTATAAAGCTATGATAAGAGGCATAAGAACAGCGCAAACCAGTTACGGGCATATACCTGAACTTGATAATTGAGCCATGAAAAAAGAAAAGCTTTTAAACTCGTTCTTTGCTCCCTTCCTCGTCATTCCCTTAGCGGTTCTTTATTGGGTGGCGTTTTACTTTATCGGTCTATTGTTTAACCTTTTATAAATATTACTGACATGAGAACACAACGCACAAGCACAAGCGCAACGGCACTAATACTGTTTTATGTTGTTGCTATCCTTTACTGTATCATTGTTACTATCTTTTAATACTGTTTTAGGCGTTCAAAGTCGCCATTAATACTGATGACAGCCCGACACTCTAACGGGCTGTAAAGTAACTAAAACACACAATACCATGAAAGTAAAAATTAAAACGGTAGATGTTAATTGCTTGGAATGGTTCGATAAAGTGAATGGAAATTCATATTTTGCCGGATCAGTTACAACTAATTATGGGATGATGTCCGAAGAGAATTATAAAATCCCTTTTCAATATGGTTATGGCGATTCATACCGCTATAAGGCATTTGAAGTATTACAGAATAACAAAGCAATTCCAAAACAGGACGACAGAACAATTTTTTGGAGATATTACCAAGATAAAAATATAATTGTTCGCCACTCATTAAAAGAGAATTGCAAGAAGCGTGAATTAATGCAATTTTAAGCCAGAACACCACAGCAGAGAAGACAAAGCGGGGCGGGGATCTCCTGCCCTCTCTCCTTCCCTGCCTTAATTCAGAAATTTACACATATTTAAAAAAAGAAAAATGACAGTAAATGAGATTAAAAAAGCAGTTGACAACGATAAAGTTGTTAAGTGGTGCAATGACAATTATACAGTGATAGCCCTTAAAAGCAATTATCTTATCATGTATAAAAGCGGTTCTTTAATTGGTCTGACCTGGAAAGATGGCAAGACTTTGAACGGAAAAGAAAGTGAATTTTACATAAAAGAAAAATCATAAAATTATGAAAACAAAACAAAAACCATTTAAAGTGTACCCTAATTCAATTTATTTCTGGGCACAGCATAAACATAATTGTGGAGCTCAGATTGAAAGTGTAGCGTTTCATATTAACCCCGAAACTCTGGATGTAACCCATGAATAAGCCAACCTACACCCCCCAGGAGTTACAAGGCAAGTTTATTACCTGCTTTGTTCTCCTCTCCGGCAAACGTCCTTATTTGGACTGTGTGAGGAGGACTGAAGAGCCACATAAAGGAGAAGCATATCTTTACAATACAGAAGAAATGGCAAAATCTGACAAGTATTTTGATGCTGATAATGATGATGTTATACCTGCGACTGAGTATTTTATACGAGTGAATCCAAATAAAGCGGAAGCACTAAAGCAGAAAAAAGCAATATTATGAAGACAATCTTTTATTTTTTCTTATTCCTTATCTCCCTGTTGTCCGCAACATGGAGCCTTTTTTCAATTAGCTCTTATTATATGGTAGGAGGAGAAAATTTCTTCCTGCTGTTTGCTC
>Ga0208769_1000602_pt1 | contig 16936 bp, 17 predicted proteins | sample AntAceMetag02UKC_FD_184768 | JGI IMG/M metagenome (GOLD analysis project Ga0208769, IMG submission 184768) | Saline lake microbial communities from Ace Lake, Antarctica- Antarctic Ace Lake Metagenome 02UKC (SPAdes) (version 2) | ecosystem: Environmental > Aquatic > Non-marine Saline and Alkaline...
CAACCACCGGCTATACTACCAGAAACATGACTGCCACTATAATCACCATCATTATCTAAATATATTGTTTTCTTTTCTAAACTTGCTGTTGTTGTTTTAATATCTACAATATCAAGTAATAAACTTTGCGTTGTTGTTTTAATGTCCGCTATTGAGCTTTCATTAGAGTTTGCCTTAGTAACAGCACCATCTCAACTTCCTGACTCAGCTTTGATGTCTACAATGGAATCTTCTAGACTTCCTGTTTTGGTTTCAATATTTACAATAGAATCTTCTAGGCTTCCTGTTGTTGTTTTGATGTCTACAATATCAAGTAATAAACTTTGCGTTGTTGTTTTGATATCTACAATAGAATCTTCTAGGCTTCCTGTTGTTGTTTTAATATCTACAATGGAATCTTCCAAACTTTGTGTTGTTGTTTTGATGTCCACTATTGAGTTTTCTAGGCTTCCAGTTGTAGCTTTGATGTCCACTATTGAGCTTTCGTTAGAACTAGCCTTAGTAACAGCACCATCCCAACTTCCTGACTCAGCTTTAATGTCTACAATGGAATCTTCTAGGCTTCCTGTTGTTGTTTTGATATCTACTATTGAGCTTTCTAAACTTCCTGTTGTAGCTTTAATGTCTACAATGGAATCTTCCAAACTTCCTGTTGTTGTTTTAATGTCCACTATTGAGTTTTCTAGGCTTGCTGTTGTTGTTTTAATGTCTACAATGGAATCTTCGTTAGAACTAGCCTTAGTAACAGCGACATCTCAACTTCCTGACTCAGCTTTGATATCTACAATAGAATCTTCCAAACTTCCAGTTGTTGTTTTAATATCTACAATAGAATCTTCCAAACTTCCAGTTGTAGCTTTGATATCTACAATAGAGTTTTCTAAACTTTGCGTTGTAGCTTTAATATCTACAATAGAGTTTTCTAAACTTTGCGTTGTAGCTTTAATATCTACAATAGAATCTTCGTTAGAACTAGCCTTAGTAACAGCACCATCCCAACTTCCTGACTCAGCTTTAATGTCTACTATTGAGCTTTCTAGGCTTCCAGTTGTTGTTTTGATGTCTACAATATCAAGTAATAAACTTGCTGTTGTTGTTTTAATGTCTACAATGGAATCTTCCAAACTTGCTGTTGTTGTTTTAATGTCTACAATATCAAGTAATAAACTTTGCGTTGTTGTTTTAATGTCTACAATGGAATCTTCCAAACTTTGCGTTGTTGTTTTGATATCTACAATTGAGTTTTCCAAACTTCCTGTTGTTGTTTTGATGTCTACAATGGAGCTTTCGTTAGAACTAGCCTTAGTAACAGCGACATCTCAACTTCCTGACTCAGCTTTAATGTCTACAATAGAATCTTCCAAACTTTGTGTTGTAGCTTTAATGTCTACAATAGAGTTTTCTAGGCTTCCTGTTGTTGTTTTAATATCTACTATTGAGTTTTCTAGGCTTGCTGTTGTTGTTTTAATGTCTACAATAGAATCTTCCAAACTTTGTGTTGTTGTTTTGATATCTACAATAGAATCTTCTAGGCTTGCTGTTGTTGTTTTAATGTCTACAATAGAGCTTTCGTTAGAGTTTGCCTTAGTAACGGCACCATCTCAACTTCCTGACTCAGTTTTGATGTCTACTATTGAGCTTTCTAAACTTGCTGTTGTTGTTTTAATATCTACAATATCAAGTAATAAACTTTGAGTTGTTTCTTTCCAACTCGCACTTACAACGGTTCAATCATTTCAAGATTGGTCGTCTTTTAATGACGCTGTAAACTCTCCCGCCTTTGTTGATGCGGTTTCCTCTATCCTTGTATCCACGCTTGTGGTGGTATAATAATCATCCTTTTCTGTGGCTCACAAATCTATTGATTCGGTCAAACTCGAAGATAAGGATGCGGTATAATCTCCAATAATACCTTTAGTGAAATCAGTTGTGGAATAAGTTCCTTTTTCATCAGCTCAAAGTTCAATAGAAGAACTTAAACTAGAAGATAGTGATTGAGTGTAGTCTCCAATAATGTCTTTAGTTAAAACAGTTGTGGAATAAGTTCCCTTTTCATCAGCTCAAAGTTCAATAGAAGAACTTAAACTTTCTGACAAAGATTGAGTGTAGTCGCCAATAATACCTTTAGTGAAATCAGTTGTGGAATAAGTTCCTTTTTCATCAGCTCAAAGTTCAATAGAAGAACTTAAACTAGAAGATAGTGATTGAGTGTAGTCTCCAATAATGTTTTTAGTCAAAACGGTTGTGGAATAAGTTCCCTTTTCATCAGCTCATAATTCAATAGAAGAACTTAAACTAGAAGACATTTCTTGTGATACAAAGGATGATGTCGCTCAAATTTTTGCGTCTATCGACGCTGTATCTAAACTACCAGAAGGACCAATTTCGCCAGTGTATAATTTAACTATGCTATAACTATCAGAATAACCGTTAGCTTCAACAGTAAGAAAAATTGATTGAGTGTCAGGACCAAATGCCTCAACATATAATTCCCCATATCTTGTAGCGTTTTCATCTATTGCTTCGCTTCCTGTCCACCAAAATGCCGTATCAACTGGGGCTTTATTATCATCAGAAAATGACCATGTGGTGCTTCCAGTAATATTTTGTTTACTTGAAGTAAATGAACCAGTATCATTGCCATAATAAGTATTTGTTCCATCATAAAATGTAAATATTTGAGTATCGCCAGAAAGTTTAATTTGCAAAGCATTTGCACCAGTTCCATCAATACCTTTTATACCCGTCCTTGCTTTTGCAATATTATACGACATCGTAATACTAGAACCACTATACTCAACACCGTAATCAACCGAGCCTGTATCTTCGCCCGTGGCAAGGTTTGCATTGTAAACACCATCTGGGCCAATATATGCAGTAACGTCAAGACTTGATGAGCCTAATAAACTATATGTTGCTTCGGTAGAAACATTCTCCAACCCATACATTACAATGAATGACCCAGAAGATAAGTCTCAATTAATTACTTCGCCGTCAGTTTCGGCAGAAACTACAAAAGATTGTTTAGTCAAATATGCAGACAAAAGAGTTTCGCCCTTAGAACCAGTAGCACCAGCCACAGCCTTTGCCATATTGTAGGACATAGTTGCATTCGAACCACTATACTCTACGCCAAATGTTAATGTTCCGCTGTCAAGTGCTTCAATTAAACTTCCATTGTAATCACCAGTATGTAGCCCAATAGAGCCAAGAACTCCTAAACTTGACGAACCTAACACATTATACGTTGAATCGGTTGAAACGTTTACCTTTTCTACTGTTGCTATCATTGAGCCTGATGAGTTTGCCCAACTATCAACCTCGCCAACTGATGAGGCAGGAGCAACAAATGATGGTAACGTCAAATATACCGTAAGTGGTGGGTCGAATTCGCCTGGAATCGTTGAGCCAGTAAATCTAATATTTTCAACGTTTGAAATAAATGGCGCCATATTATTATTTGAATCAAAAAACTCTGTCTTGAAATTCAAAACATCATCGGTTTCAAAAGTAGGCATTGGTACAATTAAATTATATCTATCCGGAGAGAACCCCATTTCTTGGTCTACTTTTAATGAAACATTTGACACATGGTAATTACCACCTTGTGCTTCAATACGAATTGAACCAGAACCGTCAACGTCTGCAACAAATGGTATTGATATATTTTTTTCATTAATAGTATCTATAGATGTATTTGAATAAATTAATTTTCCCGAACCAAATTTGTTATCGCCAAATCCAGAGCCAGACATGTATATTTCAAATTTTTGATTTTCTGTTATAGGAATTCCATAAAGCGAAAATGTTAGTCTATATTCTCCATCAGCCGAAACTGGTAATTGCGAAACATAAGAAATATGATTAAAGGATGGTGACTCAAAATACATTGCATCTATATATTTCCCACTATTATGCTTTAGCGACAAACTTCCATTTCACCAATTATCGATTGTAGTTTGAGAATAAAAATATCCTGTTCTTGTGCTTTCTGCAAGTGAACCTGTATCTATCAAAAGTTCTTTCCCATCAACTACAGAATCATTAAGAAGCGTATAATCAGAATGCCCTAACGCACCTTGACTTTTAAGATAGGTCTTTACTCTGTATACTTCTCCGGAAAATGTTCTTATATTGCCTAAGTCTATATTTGCATATGATTTATAATTAGTTGCTGCGTGATATGTTGGCACATTTTCATAGGACATTGTATATTCTTGAGCTTTGAAATTAGTTATAATTTGAGATTCTGCATCACTACTATAATATGGAGTTTTGGTATACGCACTAGCAGTTGTAATAATGTTATCAATCTTTGCAGTATAACTTAAATCAGGAACGGTTAAAGTTCCGCCCTCCATATTGTATATAAGTTCGGTGTCACCGAAGGTTAATTGATATTGCTTAACCTTATCACTTCATAGTCCATCTAATTTGCTACCGCTAATTATGTTCGTTGTTTCGCCATCAACAAAACTACGACTAAGATACGTCACACGTTTTTCGGATATCTCCATTGTTGGGTCATTATAAAATCTTATAGCACTTGTATTCCTAAGTGGTTTATTTATTACAATATTTGTAGTATATCTAACGTTATATGTTTCGATCCAATCATTGGGAACATTCTTTGCAACTCCAACAATTGTTAGATTAGCAACGCCATTTATTGTATCATCGTAAACAAATATAGATACCCTTCTTAAACGACCTTCTCTATATTTTGGTACTTCAGTATATATTGGGTCGCCATTTACATCTAATAATTCTACTAATAATTGGGTATCTTTTTCCAATGTGCCTGGATTGACATCAATTAAAAATGAATGTTTGCCTTCGCCAATTATATTTGGTACATCAAAGACTTGAATATATTCATTCCTTGTATCTTCAATATATACGCCTATATCTTTCAGCCCTTTATAATCGGTTATTTTTCTTATCATATACGTTCTCCTGTGTATATAAATATTAATTAATAGTTTTTTTTCAAAAAAATGAGAAAAAGTTCTAAATAGTTATACTTATTAAATTATTTTTTAATTAAATAGTTATTAGCCCCATATATATAATAAAGAGAATGGGAGAATAAAGATTATGGGTGGAAAAAATTTATTAGTATCAAACGAGGCGCATAAGGCGTTGAAATTATATTGTACAGAACATGAATTTGGTATGTCAAATTTTGCCTCTATAGCAATTATAGAATATATTGCTTTTTGCAAAATAAAGGAGGCAGATATAAAAAATGGAAAAAAATAAAAAATATCATTATACATACAAAATAACAAATTTGGCAAATAATAAAATATATTATGGCAAACATTCAACCAATAATATTTCGGACAAATATGCCGGCAGTTATGGAATGGCACTACAATACGAAATAAAAAAATATGGTAAAAAAAATTTTAAGTTTGAAATAGATAAAACATTTAATACGGAAAATGAAGCATATAAATATGAAAGAAAAATAGTTAATGAAAAATTTATTAATAGAAATGATACATATAATGCAATTATTGGAGGCATAAGTAATAAAAAAAATATAAATACAATAAACCCAAAAAATTTTACTATTGTTAAATTATCAAAAATGCACCACAACGCATTAAAAATATATGCCAAAAAAAAAGGCAGAACAATGAAAAGATTTTTGCAAGATTATATTGACACGTTCTCACCAGAAATTAATTATAAATTAAAAGTTGATGGAAATTTTGTTGAGACAGAATATGATTATTCAAATTGAAAAACTGGGTTTAAAATGGTAAAGATTTCACCAGAAGCACACGCAATATTAAAAATATATGCCAAAAAAAAAGACAAGACAATGAAGTTGGTATTAGAAAATCTTATAATAACCGAATGTACTGGGAATAGTACTGGCATTAAATTAAAAGTTGAAAAGAGTAAAAAACATGTATAATAAAAATGATACTTACACTATACAAGGAGAAAAAAAATGATAAAAGTTATTGACAAAGATTTATTTGACGGGCATGATGACATTATAATTCATCAATGTAATTGTTTTAGAAACTGAGGTGCGGGAATTGTGATTCCAATGAAAATGCATTATCCCAAAGCCTATCAAGCAGATTTGAATACTGAATTTGCAGACCCAGAAAAATTAGGAACTTACACATCTTGGGCAGGGCTGTCACTTCACAAAGACAAACCAGTTACGGTTATAAATGCTTACGGGCAATTTGGTTGTGGCATCGATAAAAGACGTACTGCGTACGAAGCATTGGAAAAAGCACTAACAAAAGTAAATAAAGATTTTCCAGAAGGAACAATTGGTATGCCGAAAATTGGTTGTGGTCTCGCTGGCGGTGATTGAAAAATTGTTTCAAAAATTATTAAAAATGTATTCTCTGATAGGGAAATAACAATTTACGAACCTGCAAAATACAGAAAGTAAAAAGGAGCGAAAAATGGTAAAAGGTTCGCCAAAAGTAAAAATAGAAAATAAAATAGATATGTTTGTGTATCTTTTAATGAGAGACCATCTTCCATGTGGCGAAGTTGAGGCCATTGTGCAAGAAATTGAAAAGACAGGATTGAATAAAACTGACGAGGTGAGATTTAGTAATGGTTATTTGGCAGAATACGCTCAGAATATAACATCACGAATAGAAGGGGGTTTTAATAATGAAACTGGCAATAATAGGCGGTAGAGATTTTACAGACAAACAACTCTTTAATAAAGTGCTTAACAAATTATTAAAAAAAGATATGTTCTCAGATATAACTAAAATAGTTTCAGGTGGTGCTAAAGGCGCCGACTCATTAGGCGAAGAGTATGCTGATGAACATGAAATTGAAAAAGAAATATTCTTACCTGATTGGAACAAGCACGGAAGGTCAGCAGGATATATTCGTAATCATAAAATAATGGTAAATTCAGATATTGGCATTGCATTTTGGGATGGAAAAAGTAAAGGTACTGCCCACTCAATTGACCTCGCAAGAGGCTTTAAAGAAACTTTAGTAATTGTCAAATATAAACTATTTATACTTAGCAAGAACAAGAAAAAGTTCAAGATAGAAAAAATATATTTATCAGACAAATAGGAGAACAAATGAAAATACTTATAACAATTACAGACGAGAACCATTCTTACACTGAAAATCTTTCTATGGAAAATATGTTAGAATATTATTGTGAGATTATCGGCAATCAAGCAAATCCATATATGTATGGCGTTTCGTTTGACCATTGGGCACGTAAGATAGGGTGTAATGTAAACGATGTCAAAAAATTTAATACAAAAGATGGAAATTGTCATTTTATTTTTGGCTGGCTTGAAGATTTTTTACAAGGCAATGATGTCCCAGATTGGATACTTGAAAATTACAGCGAACTGCAAATAGATGTAGCAAGAGGATAAATTATGGTTGACATTACATCAACTGATATTCTTGGAATGAAGGCGATTACAGCTATAAGAGCAATTGCCGGAGTCAAAACAACTGAAGCTCAAGCCGAGGAAGAATGGTTTGATTTACTTATTGCCGAACAGGAACGAGTAATCGAAGAGTACAAAAGATTAAAAAAAACAATACATTAAAGAAAAGAGCCAATATTAATTTATTGGCTCTTTTTATTTTACAACATCATTTGTAATATTTACAACATCATTTGTAATATTTACAACATCACTATCCAAGACATCAAATTATGTAACTGCATTATTTATAAGACTTTCGCCATCATTTACTTCAATCTCAACCATATCATTTACAGCATCTTTTAGAGCATCAATATGCGAAACAACAAGGACAAACTTAAAGTTATTTTCGAGATATTCAAATATTTTACCAACATTGCCTAAATTCTCAGCGTCAAAATTGCCCCAGCCTTCATCAATAATCATAAAGTTACTACGTGATAAATTAGAAATTTGAGTTAATGCTATTCTAATTGCCAAACTAATAACAAACTTTTCGAACCCTGAAGTTAATTCAATTGGCCAGAAGTTTTCAATATCATAATAAATACTTGCTATAATTGACGAATCATCCATATCAAACTTAACACTAAAATCTGTAATCAATTTTAGAATGTCGTTAATTCTCATCTCAATCATTGGAATTGCATCTTGAATTAATAAGCGTGGAATTCCATTCTTATGTACTGCCTTCAAATAATATCTATAAACGATTAATTGTGTTTCAATCGATTGCATATCTTCCATTGATTTCCTGTAATTAACAATTCTCTCATTACCTACGGCAATTGCTTTGTCAAGTTTTGCCAATGAGACTTCACGTTCTGCTTGTAAATTCTCTTGTTTCGTTAATTCCTTTTGCTTAAGTGCAATCATTTCTTCAACGGTTTTATTGAAAGCAATATAATCTTTTACTTTTTCATATAAAGTAATCTTTTCATCTATCTTTAATGAATCATTCTTGTTGTTCGTAGCACTCAAATCATTCTGCAATAAAGAAGTTTCCATTTTACCCATTGCTAATTTCAAATCACTTACTTTATTAATCAATTGTGTGTATTGTTTGTTCTTCTTTTCTATCTCGCCATATTTAAGAAGTTTTTTGTCCAAACTATCAACTGTATTTTTTAATATTTTCAAAGCACTCTTCTTTGTCTCCAACTTATCTTTTGCTGTGATTGCGTCTTTAACAAATATATTGTTCATACAAAAAGTGCAATCTTCGTCGTATTCAAGTTGTAACAATTTATCTGATGCGGTTTGGATTGCTTTAACGTCAAAGCTATCACGTTCCCATATTCTAAAAGTATTACGTTGTTCTGTTTGAGTTTTAGTAAATTCAACATATTTATCCGGTATGCCTTTTGCCTTTTCGGCAAGTTCGTTAAGTTGCTTTAGTTGTTTTACAAGCATTGCTTTGTCAAGTATTAGCCTCTTCTTACTTGACAAATTCATAATTGCTTTTTGTTTGCAAGCTTCTTTATCAAGTAGCAATTGCCTCTTATCTAATTTTTCCTTTGGAACTTCTTTTAATAGTTTTGTGTTAGTAAGTATCTCAGCATTGAGTTCCTTAATGTTTCTTTTTACTTTAGAGAGCAATCTACGCACTTCTAAAGCACTTTTGCGATCAATCTCCATTTGTACCTCGGTATCAGCCAAGATGCTCTCAAAATTGGTTTTCTTAAATTCTTTTAATAAGATTTCCGATTCTTTAATTTTATTACTTGCTAACGAGCGTAAGTTTTCAAAAATAGCAATACCCAATAGATCTGCCAGGAATGCTTTTCTCTCTGCTTGTTTTTGATATACAAATCCAGAAGTATTACCTTGTAATGACATTAATGTATTTACAAACATATCATATTCGCCTAAATACTTTTTAATATTCTTGTATGTATCTTTTCTATCTACGCCAGATAAATCATCTTTGTTGCCATTTTCATCGATTGTATAAAACTCAACATCTATTTTAACATTTGTTCTTTTCTTTTGTCTTTTGCCAGTTCTTTCAATAAAGTAATCCTTACCATCATGACTGAAACACAACTTGCTTTCGAATACATCTTTAGCAACGTTTAGAATGTCAACGCCACGACTTGCTCTCGAACATTTATCAAACATACTGAATAATAAACAATCTTGTAGAGCGGATTTTCCTGCATGGTTTTTTGCGAACAATCCAACTGAACCCTTAAGGCTTTCAAAATCAAAATAGTTACCCTCACCATAAGAAAACATATTTGAGAATGATAAGTATTTCAAATCCCATTCAATACCAGTTAGAGTTTCCTTTTCGGGTAATTCAGAATTTAATTTCTTATTAATATCAATAATTTCAGTTATTTGCTTTTCAGTAATATCGTCGATATTGCTCTTCAACCATACTCTTAACAATTTTTCTTGATTATCAACACTACTAACATCTCTGACATTTACGGTGCCTAACTCGCTTATTGTTGAGCCTGTGTTCTGTGGTATAACTGACAATGCAATAACATTATATTTTTTGTTTAAGTCTGTAACGATGTCTTTTGTATCTGCAAGCAAAGTATCTTTTGTAAAAATTCTAACTCTTGCTTTGTTTGGTACATTTTTTGGTTCTTCAATAATTTCGCCATCTTCAACTCTAAATGTTACATAACCATAATCATTATGTATTGGAACAAATTCACTCACACAATTTTCAACATCCCACTTAATCATCCCATGCTCTTCGGTTGGCGCCTCGCCATGATTTTGTTGGCACAACGAACCACAAAAACGGCAATCTTCTCCGCCGACTGACTGATTTGGTAAATGTATATCGCCTAACAATGTAAAATCAAATTGGCTAAAATACCCATAATTAAAATTATCACTCTTAAACTCTGTACCTAAATAATTTCTGCACCCCTGCACCGGCCCATGAAAGCACCCAACGTTTGCACCGTCATCCAACAATTCACTTTTATCAAATTTATATTTATCAACAACCGAACTATGATAAAAATTAACATTCGCAAACTTATATATCCCAGAATCTTTCAAGTAGAATATATTATCACTATTAAGTGCTTCTATAATGGGAGTTAAAGAATCTAATCTACTTTCGTTTGATAAGTTCAAATCATGATTTCCTGGTATAATAATTGTTGGTAATATTTCTGATAAGTTTCTAATAAAGTTGGAACACATTCGAAGTAATTCTGGCGATAATTGTGTTTTAGAATGTACTATATCTCCCGCAAGAAATACGATTGCTTTGTCTGTATCTTTTTTTATCTCTTCATATAAGTTATTGAATACCTGTTCATATTCTGCTTGCCTTTGATATAATCTCACGTGTATATCTGCTACATGATATATTGTTTTTACTTTACTTCAGTTTGTTTTTAATTTTGTAACCATTATTTCTCCTTATTTAGTCCAAATCTTTCAACAGATGCTATTGTGTCATGTATTGCCCCACCATGCGAAAATAAACCAATTCTTTCAACTTGGAATTCACGTATTTTGCCCATAGTATTTGAGTGATAGCCAAACGTTATAACGATACCATTTTTCTTTAATATTCGTGGTATTTCATCTTTAAGTTGGCGAAATGGACTTGCTTTTATACCTTTGTACATTTCCATGCTTTTGCGATAACTATATGGTGGGTCAAGTAATATTGTATCGAATTTTTCCCCATCCCATTCTTTAACGAATGCCAAAGCATCTTTGTGATATTCCGCCAAAGATGTTTCGTCCAAATCATTTCTTGTTTCATCTAAATTTAATTTAGTTATTCCAGCGAATAAGTTTAATACTTTGCCCTCACATGTTTTTTCTACTCATTCACGTATATTTTTTATTTTGAACGTCCATCTATTTAATGGACACTTAATATAATCAAATTTCATTTTATTACCTCTTATAATTAAGTATTGAGTAAAAGTTCAATTCTACTCAATACTTAAAAATTTTTACTTATCCTTGTCGTCGTCGTCTTTAAGATTATCAGCCAAATTAGCAACACCTGTTGCCCTATAATTTGACATTGTGTCTGAAACACTCTTATATAGTTTTGCCGAACCGCTTTTAGTCCCAACCCAATTTGCAGTATGAACTCTTGACATACCTAAGTTTGCACCTGTTGAAAATGCATCTTGATTTGCTCCAAGATATAAGAATGCCCAACTATGATTGTCTTCTAAATCCTTAATTTGCTTTTTGATTTTTGCCGCATCGTATTCTTTACTACAATTTTCATAACCATCTGTAATAATAACAACAATAACTTTCCCTGGCTTATCAATGTCATTTCTTTTATCAATATCGCCTTTTAATGTATCAATCATTGTTCCAATTCCGTCGTATAACGCTGTCAATCCGCCAGGCACATAATTTTTAGTTGTTAGTGTAGCAACTTTTTGAATGTTTTCGCATCTGTATACCTTCTTCAATTCATCACTAAAATTAATTAATGATACGTTTGCTTGTCCTGGTTCTTTCTTTTGATCTTCAATAAATGTATTGAATCCGCCAATAGTATCTTTTCTAATTCCACCCATGGAACCTGATTTGTCTAATACTATTCCAATTTCTGTTAAATCTTTGTTCATAACCTTCTCCTTTCTTTGTTTTGTTTTTTATGTATCTATATATGTTTATACACTATATGTAGATACAGCCCAATCGTTTGTTTCGGCAATTATATCTTTCCAATCATTTGTAATCCGATAACAAATATCGTACGTCCCCTTCTGACGTTTGCCAAATATAGACTTTCCATAAATATCTATACCAATTTTAATTGTTTCTATTTTTGCCGGATTATTTGTTGGATATTCTGTTACTAAAAAAACGCCCATTGGTTACTCCTTATTATTCTCTGGCATTGCCATTTTTTGTATCTTTATACTTATCATCTTTTCCCCTATTTTTTCTATTGCGACACAATGTCGTGATTAATGTCGTGATTATTTTTTCTCCCAAATATCATCTATAGTAGTGCCATTTATTTAATCCCTAATTTTTTCATTATAATAACTTCGCCAATATTTCTTCTTTATATAAATCACTACTATCTTGCGATTTAGATTTATTAATTAATTTCCATACTTTAGTAAACCCCAATTCATTTGGGTCTTTACCTTTAGGCAACTCAACAACATTAACTTCAATGCCATCATTTGCTAACATACTTCCAATTGTATAAGCGTCTTTTTGAGCGTCGTTATCTAAGATGATATTAACTTTAGGTTTATAGTGTTTAATTTTTTCTAAAAGACTTGATGATAATGTCTTACCCATAATTGGTATAGAATTAATTCTAATAGTTACTGCATCAAAAACACCTTCACATATATTTATTGGATATTGCCAATTAATAAACATTCCAAACATTACAACATCCTTTGACGCTTGCGGATTCTTATACTTTAACTTAGAGTTTGGATAAATGTCTCTACCTGTATAATAATTTAATTTACCAGAACAATCATATGATGGAATTATAACTCTACTTTTATATGGCCCCATACTACAATACCCTATGTTATATTTAAGTATGTCAAAAGAACTGAAACCTCTGCTTTTTATAAACCTTAATGCATTTTTATAATCAATTGTTTTTTGTTTTTTATAAAGTGGATGGAAATCTTTTGGTAATTGAATGCTATCTTCTGTTTTTGTTTCGTTATCATTAAAATTTATATTGGATATATTTTCAGTAGTTGTTTGTATTTTTGTGCCTAATATTCCTGCAAGTTTTTTGATTTGTTCTCTTGATGCTTTTGCAATTTTAAGCAAGTTCATTAACTTTGCACCACGAAGGTTACAAACCCAACAATGATATTTTTGATAGTTCTCGCTTTCTTTGTCTGTATTAACTTCTAACTTACGCTTTCTATGGTTACAGCCTGATGCCGGACAATAGAATTGGGTATTACCTTTCGCATCTGTATTTCCAGAATTTCCCAATACTTCTTCCAATAACCTTTTCAACTTCATATCCATAAAAAAAACCTCTTACTTATATATAAGAGGTTAATTCTAAAATTTGTTTTTATTTTATTAAAATCATAGTTTTTGCATACGAGCATTGTATATGATTTCGTGCAATTTTAAATATTCCTTGCCACTTCTTTGGGGAGACGTAGCGAATATTCTTCAAGTTTATTGCCATCTCTTTTTATGCCTTTCAATGCAGACTCAAAATTTCATTTATGGCCTTTTTCAAATGCTATCTTTCTTACTTCGTCTTTGTTCTTGATAAGAGATTTTCTTATTTTATCAGTTTGTTTTTCCAATTTCTTTTCGTAATATGTACGTCTATCAGGCAATGTTTCTTTAAGTACCTTATCCCTTTCGCTCATGTTGTGTTGGCCATAATATTTATTGCCAAAAAATTGAATTAATAAATCATGTGGATTTGTATTGTCTAAATATTTGCCAACTCCGTCTTTACTAAATAAACCAGTGTATTTATTTTTTAATGATGTTTTCAAATCGTTCGAAAGACAATTAATCTCATCATTATACCCATATGGATTTTCAATCATTGTTTGCATATCAAAACCAGATATCTTTTTTGCTTTTTTAAATATTTTTTTTAATTTACGTTTTGAGTTGCCGACCATTATGGCTTTGCGTATTTTACCTACTAAATGTTTTACTTTCATAAACTTATTTCTCCTTTTTTTTGTATCCTTATTTTTTTATATAAATATACAAATGTTTAGTTTCTCGTGATTTTTGTTACTAATTCCATTAAATCTTTTAATTCTAGGCAAGCATATATTTTAGAATGATTTCTTTTGAATATAAGTAGTGGTTTTAGTTTTTCTGTAGAGTTACTTTCTGCTTGTTTCAATGCCTGCCAAATCGAAATCGACTGCTGGTTTTTACATTCTGTAGCAAATGGGAAATATAATTGTGCCTTAGGCGATAAAAGAACATCTAATCCGCTGGCTCCCATAGAAGTTGAGCGTACATCATCTTCTTCTAAATCTTTGAAATTCTCCAAAATAATTTTTTTGACGGTTTGTTGGAGTTTGCGTCCCTTCTGCTTACAACTTTGACTTTTCATTATAAACCTCTTATATATTTTATTTTACATAACTATAAACATTCTTTAAAAACTTTTTTAATATCTTATCATTTTTATCAAAAAAGTGTTGATAAACATAAAATACAAATGAATCGTCTATGTCCGCCTTACTAAAATTCTTTATATATTTTACAATATCTTCATTTGAAAACCCATGACTTCTAAATTCTTCAACTGCGTTTCTTGCGAATGCCATTATTTCCATTTTCTGTGATAAATATTCTTTATGTGTTTCTATACCTTCCTGCCCTAAGCTCTGGATTACTTTAACATACTTTTTTGGGTTATCTTTGTATTTATCCATTATTTTATCGAACTGAATAATGTGGACAATCTCATGTGATATTATTTCAGAAACCAAATCTTTAAAAACTTTTCAATACTTAAAATCTTTAGCAAATACTTTATGCAATCCAGATGCATATATTATTCTTATGATGCCATTATTCGAACCAATACCTTGGATAATATATACAGCCTTATGCCTCTCTGTGTTACTTGGGCCGCTTTTACTAAGCGAAAATCTAATCTCGTCAAATTGTTCGCCCTTATATCTTTTGAATTCCGAATCTAATACTTTGGCAACAAAATCATCATCTGGGTCGGAAACTTTTTGAATCTTTTTCTTAGCATTCTCAAGGGCAGATTCAACAAATATAACATTTGTTTTAATTACTTTTTCAAGTAACCTTGTGAATAATATTGTTTTATATTCCATTGTTATTTTTATCTAGAAGTAAATCCAAAAAAGAAATTATTTGTTGGCTTAACTTCTTCCTTGAGTTTGGTTGCTGTTGCTTTATCGCCATTTATAGAGATTGTTCACGTTTCGCCATCAGTAGTTTTAACTTTATAGTCCTCTCCAGAACTTCCCAAATTACTTTTGAATTTTTTACCTACTTTTTTTAATGCTTTGTTAATATTGTTTTGCGCTCATGCCGCATCGTCTTGTTGTTTGTAATAGCTGGATTCTTTAACTTTTCCTTCTTTGAAATCATTAAAATTATATCCTAATTTTTTTAACTCTTTATCAAGATCTTGTTTTGTTAATGAGTGTCTAGCATAATCACGTTTATTTTTTCCTTGTTTGTACAAAATATATTTATCTTTACCTTGTGTCATTATTTCATAATCACTTGCATTGTGTTTTAATGTTTTAACGCCCTCTTCTATATCATTTTCTTTATCGTCTGGGTCTATATCATTGCCTTCTTCATCATCTTCCTTAGCTTTTTCAACAGCGTCTTGAGTATCATTTGCTCAATCTTTCATACCTCTTGCTTTAGGTGCAAAAAATACCGTACTAATAATGCTTTCAAGAAGTTCTGCTTCACGAATGTCTATTTTTCCATAATTCTTTTGTGCTAAAGATACAACTTTGATAGTGTCTTTGTTTTTGCCACCATCATCTTTGTTAAGTTGTAATCTAACCTTGAATTGATTTTTCTTATTACCGCCCACAACTTCGGCGTTCTTAACATATTTTTTAACATCGTTCGCAAATTTACTTGCTGATTTTTCATCGCCAAATAAATACGCCGCTGTTGATTTTCCTTCTTCTAACTCTTTGCTTTCTCTTTGCAAATTTACACTTCCTATTACTGGTATTTCAATCATACCCTGAAAAGCTCATTTACTCATTTTATCTCTCCTGCTTGTCTAAAAATATTTTATACATTATTTTTTCCCATCATTAAATGAAATAATCCTTTTTTTTATTTATAGCACCAATTCCTTATGTTATTATTAATGTTATCTTTGCTAGTATCATTCCAATTCCTTATGTTATTATTAAATATCCGATTATTAATGTCATCTTTGCCAGTATCATTCCAGCTATTAATCCCAACGTTCCAGCTCCCATATCACCGACCGAGAAGGTTCTCTTCGGTAAGAACTCCCAGCCGATTATTGCTGCTAATCCTGCTAATATGGTTATAGCATCTGCAATAGCACCGATTAATATGAAGAGAATTATGTTCAATACATAAGCTCCCACAGTAGCGATTTTCAAGTGTTTGATTTTATCAGGTTTCCAAAAGCTCATTATTCAGCACCTCCATCTGTTATAATCCAGTCGTAATCAATAATCAATCTTGCTTTTGCTAATACTCCTGCACTTCTATAAATTACATAGGCTTCGCCAGATATCATTATATCATTGTCTATTGATAATGTTGTATCACTATCTACTGCGGTTACTACTGCCCATGTATTATCAGTTGTGTTGTGAATTACATCATTTATTGCTACTGTGGTATTGAAGTTCTGTCCAGATTGTACTAGCTTACTTGCTGTAGTTCCATCGGTAGTACCAGAATCCTGTGTTGTTGCTGGGTAGGTATTAGTTCCTGCACCGAAAACAACATTAGATTTTATTGTATCTTGTGCAGCCCAGTTTATTAGA
>Ga0208769_1000606_pt1 | contig 16843 bp, 29 predicted proteins | sample AntAceMetag02UKC_FD_184768 | JGI IMG/M metagenome (GOLD analysis project Ga0208769, IMG submission 184768) | Saline lake microbial communities from Ace Lake, Antarctica- Antarctic Ace Lake Metagenome 02UKC (SPAdes) (version 2) | ecosystem: Environmental > Aquatic > Non-marine Saline and Alkaline...
ACCGATTCAGATACTAATATACCTACTTCGGGGGCGGTGTTTGATTATGTAGGCAGTTTTCGAAGTACTTATGAAAAACAATTGGCCGATTCCGAAACTAATATAGCAGTAGGGTTTACAATTAGTGCGAACTCATTGGTTTTTTTAAATGGAAGCCTACTTAAAGTGGCACAATGGAGCGGGGAAGGCACAACGACATTAGTCCTATCGCTCAGTACAAAACAATATGATAACTTTTTTATTAAACAATAATTAACTAAATTTGTAAATATTATGAAAAAAGTAAGTTTGTTTTTAAGTTTAATGCTGATTAGTATATTGGCATTTTCACAGGTAGTTCCGACCGAAGTTTTACGGATCGCGAACGCCACCACTGCAATGGGTGTAAATATATCCGTTGGCAAATTGGTCTACGATATTAACGCTGATCTATTGTATGTAGCAAATGCTGCGGTAGTACATACATTAACGCTTACATCCGGATCAGCTAATTTTACTCTGGTAAGTAGTACAGGTGGTGGTGATCAAGATTTAAGCTATACCGCTGGGACACATACCGTGGAAATCACAAATGGTAATAATGCTATAATTCCGCTTGCTGTTGATGATGGAGCCACTGAGGGTCTCGCGTCATTTGCAGCCGCTGATTTTGATGCAACAGCTGGGAACATAGCAATTGATTACGCTAATGGCCAAAAAGTAAGCACTTCACACCCTGGATTCGCAACAGCAGCATTGTATGATTCAATTACGGCTAACACTGCAAAGATAGGAGTTACAGATGGTGATAAGGGAGATATTACAGTGTCAGCATCCGGGGTAACATGGACTATTGATGAGCAAGTTATTGAAGAGGTAAATATAGCTGACAATGCCGTAACAACTGATATCATTTTGGATGCTGCTGTTACTTATGCGAAAATACAGAACGTTATAAATGATGAGCGTATATTAGGGAGGGTATCTGGCGCTGATGGGGTTGTTGAGGAATTAACAGCGACGCAAGTCAGGACGATGCTAAACATTGAAAGCGGTGCAGAAGCAAATTTTACACTATTCACTGAAAAGTTTGAAGAAACGAGCGGGACGGCCACTGAGCACGAATTAGCCCAAACCGCTCAAACAGCCGGGGCAACGGTGTCTTTGAATGGGTCCATGCTTGACCCGGCGAATTACACCCTCACGGCAGGAACGCTTGAAATTGACATAGCTGTTTTGCAATATGATATTGTCGTTGTAACATATAACTATTAGGAATGAAAAAAATACTCGGAATCATTTTGTGTGTAATGACACTATATGGATATTCACAGATAACGCCCGTTAAATTGGTCCGAGTCGCTGATAATAGAACTACGTTTAATGAAAACATTTCGAAAGGTACAATGGTGTATGATGTTGAAGCCGCTGTATTGCGTATAGCAATTAAAAGCATTTCGAAAGCCAACGTCATTCGCGACGTAGAGGCATCTTTTTATATTATCTCGACGGGCCAATACTGGGATAAGACTCTGGGACATTTATACTCATCAACTATAACTGATTCTATCGGCATAGGTACGGCCTCACCATCTGAATTATTCGAAATTAATGGAGGTAAGTTCAGTTTGAACGGTACAACAGATTTCTACGAAAATACATCTGGTAAAAGTCAAATTGATGGCGGTTCAATTGTGCTTAATTTGGACAATGTTTATGTTGAAAACGATTTATCATTTGCTAGTCAGTCTGTATTTGTAGATTCTATTTTAAATACTGTTATCAATTCTGATGGTGCGCTGATTACCGCTTCGGCTGTTGTTGATTATGTGGGTACGGTGTCAGATACTTCGCTATGGGATAGGTCAGGTGGTTCTGTTTATACAAAAACAGTAACTGATTCTATCGGCATAGGTACGGCCTCACCTAAGGCGCAATTAGATATAGTTGGGAGAATCGAAGTACACGGGACGGGCGGAGGCGTGTTCATAGGAGACAGCGCAGGATATAGAGATGACTGGTCGGATAATTATAATACATTTGTTGGGTATAGAGCCGGGCGAATAACGATTACAGGTGCTAATAATACCGCTATTGGAGCTAATGCCTTAATGGAAAACACTACAAACTATAACACGGCAATAGGATCTAATGCATTGCGGTTCAATCAGGCGGCACAAAATAACACAGCAATAGGTTACAGTGCTTTGCGAGGTAATTTTACAGGGCCCGGTAATACCGCGATTGGTTCAGCAGCTCTATTATCAAACACCGAGGGTATTCAGAATATTGCAATAGGATATTTAGCCCTTGATGACAATACAACAGGAGATTATAATATTGCAATATCGGCGGCGTTAGGTGCTAATGTTGGCGGCGACTCAAATATCGGCATAGGGTCGGGGTCATTGAATACGAATGTATCAGGAGATTATAATACTGGGATAGGATATTTATCATTATCAGCCACCACAACAGACGAAAGTACGGGGGTCGGTTATCGAAGCCTGCAATATTCAACCGGGCTAAATAATACCGGAGTTGGTTCCTACTCTATGCAACAACTAACGACAGGGGTCGGTAATGTGGCAATAGGTAAATCTGCTGGACTAGGTTTTGTTGGGTCAGCAGTATTAACAACAGCAAGTAATTCAACATTTATAGGATATAATACTAAAGCTTTTGCGGATGACCAGACAAATCAAACGGTAATAGGGGCCAATGCGATCGGGAATGGGGTAAATACCGTGACGTTGGGGGATGACAATGTAATATCTGTTATGATGGCTGAGGATTCAAGCGCGACAGTTTACGCGGGTGGATTTGTAACAACTGGCGATATCAGAACTACTCAGTACATTAGCCCGGATAAAGCCATTCATTTATTTCATTATTACGGAGATTCAACGGTTTCTTACAGTTATTCAACCGAATGGGATCACCTTTCAAATATTGGTGATAGCTTGTGGATTAATGATCATAGCGATGGCTTTACAGAATCGAATGATACAATCACAATAACCGGAGCGGGTCACTATGATTTTATAGCAACAAATACATTAAGTTGCGATTATAACGAAACCGTATCTATCCGGTTTTATAATAAAACACAAACATCTGGAATGCCAGTCGCTGGAGCGATTACAGGTGAAGGAACTGACGATTATGGCACTATTATTACAGTCGCATCATTTGTTTGCGCGGCTGGTGATGAAATTTTATTGCAAATAAAGGGCGATGGAAGCGGTACAGCACAATTAAAAAATGGAATAATTAAAATAACCAAAGTACATAATTAATAAAGATATGAAAAACTTAATTCTATTATTATTACTCATCCCATTTGCTGGGGTTGGGCAAACGTTGATCCATACGGATACAGTGCAGTTTAGTAATGATACTATTTTTTACAGATGGTATCATGAAAAATTCATTGATGCCGACAATCCGTATCAATTAGTTAGTTTTATAACTTTAACTAAAGAGCTGAAACTATCTGATACATCCTATTTTTCGAAGGAGAAAACTTACAAGAGGTATTTAAGAGCGGGCGACAAACTTAAAAACCCATACACCGGTGAGGAGTATGGCTACTTCTTTGTGAAAAATTACATATATACAACGGGCGAAGATATGAAGCGAACGTTATCATTGTATCAATTACTTAATTATCATAAACGAATATTTGAATAATCATGGAAAAATCAAAAGGTGAATTAGGATTTTGGCGAAGGTTTACCGGCACCTGGGCTGGGCTTGCTACAATGGCAGCAATGTTTTTATCCGGGTTTGGATTTTATACCTTGGATGACTACAGGGTATTGGTTGTGGGTGGTGTACTTTGCGCCATTCTATTGATTGCCGGACTTGCTAAAGACGTTACCGAAATAATTAAAACTAAACTAAAATGAGAACACTAAAAAGTTTTGCACCTGTATTATTAGCAATTGCACTGATCGTTACAATTGTTTTAGCCGTTAAGCTATGCGGAACAGCTCAGGAGATACCGCCCCCGATGCGGCACGGAGACAACCCAAGTATAACTATTTTTAATGTTGAAAATCAGTTGCCTGTTGATAGTTACCTGTTTTTATATTACATAGATAACGATTCGGCCAGATTAGTGAACAGCCGGAAAATTGATACGGTTGCTAACAAACTGGGCATAACTGTAAGTTGTCAAGGGCGCACATCCATCCCATTTGGCCAAGACCCGCCGGGACTTGGTAATGTTAAAAAAGATGGGTTTGATTACGGTCAGAATATTAATATGGGAATATGGCAGGATGGTAAAGCGTACAGAGCATATCCGCACGAAGTTAATAATAGATTAAGCAGTGCGACGGGGTGGAAGTGGTATCCGCTTAGTTTTTATGTGATTGACTCAATCATAATTACACATGAAACATTTGATGTTTATCCTACGCAATATGCTGAATGGCTGTTTGAGCAGTGTCCAGTTTTTCCAGTGGAGTATGGCGATACGATTAGTATTAATTTTGAATCTCATTGGCTGTCATGTCATACTGGATTAGGGAAGTTAAGGTGTAGATATATTAAAAATAAGAATTTCCGCGTACAAGGTAAGGTCAGGTTTTTTAGTGACTACGGACTTGAAATTATAAAAGGTGACGGGCTTTTAAAAAAGTTATTGAGTGGTGGGACATACTATTATCCTTCACTTTCAGATTATGATAAAAATAATATTATCATAAAAGTAAATGTTACACCTTACAGTAAGTGCGATGCCATAGGAACATTTTATTTCTTAAAGTACACATTATCAAAACCCCCATTGCCTGAGGGGGCTATTGATTTGGATAATTATACGCCGCCTGTATACGTCCCAGTTGTGAAACCAAAACCAGATCCTATTATTGTTGATAAATTTCCGCTATTGGATTTTACGCATAATTTTATAAAAGTATTTTACGCTGATGAATTTCTAAAAATTGGGGCTGATGAAAATAATAATTTAGTTGTCGATTCACGTAAAAAAGTATCCTTGCAATTAAAGCGCTTTGCTTCCAATAGGCGTTTAATAACGGTCGGCACGTATGGGCCTTGGTTTATTAAGGATAGCCATAAGAGATATTTTAATATAAACGTATTTGAAAATAGAGGCACCTTTGACGGGTCTAAGGATAAAATAAAAGCGATAATATTTGATTTCAAGTCCAACACGAGGAGTGAAATATCTTTTATTATTCCTAAAGTAAAATGACACCAATGAGCGAAGCAACGGGTATCTTATTCAGTGCAGCAGGGTTTATTATTATCGCTGCAATTACAATTATTGCATTTGCTGCAAAACGATGGCTAAAGGGTTTTGATGATTTCAAAAAAGCGATATTGTCCGGGCTTGAATCTATACAGGTTAAAATAGGTGATTTAAAAGAACAGATTGGAGAGCTTAAAACTGATAGCCAGTTACAGAATCAGGCCATAAGAGAAATTGAAACTAGAGTTGAAACGCGGTTTCAGGGTATTGAGAGCCGTTTAGACTCGAAAAGGGGGCGGTTTACTGAGATTGAGAAACGGATACTTTGCATTGAAAAAACTGTAAATAAAATGGAGGTAACATGCCGGCTACACATAGCAAAATCAAAATCATAAGGCAGTTTTATAAGAAGGAACAAACAGAGGGTAAACTATTTTTATTCGATGGTGAGAAAATAGTTTTCGAATGCTTTACTTTAGAGCTTGAATGGGATGACAATATGAAAAATATTAGCTGCATTCCAAAAGGCATTTATTTTGCCGCCAAAGAGTTCGATGATGAGCGCGGTTGGGTGTTAAGGTTTCTAGATGTTGAAGGCCGGTCTGGTATCTTGATGCACAAAGGAAACTTTAACTTTGATATTTTGGGCTGCATTTTGGTAGGGAATAAAAAGCATGATTTAAATAAGGATGGCTTAATTGATGTCGTTAATTCGACTATGACAATGGGGGCTTTATCCCGTAAAATTGATCAGGATGTAATCCAGATTGAAATATTATGATTGCTGTCATTAAACTATTTCTGCTTAAAAATAAGCGTTGGATATTTGCCGGGGCAATAATCCTGAGCTTAATATTATCAAATTGGATTATACTCAAACGCTATGAACGCGAAAAAGATATTGCAGTTCGATGGGAACAGAATTACAAAGGCGAAATTAAGCGATTTAAGGACAAAACAGGTCAAGATGCGATAACTATTCAGGAGAAGCAATTAACGTTACAGGACTTGAGGAGAACAACTGACAGCACAATTAACGCCTTATTCCAGGAAAGTAAAAACTTAGGCATTAGAAATAGGGAGTTGGAACATCTATTATCAGTTAAAACTATTGTGAGATATGAGCCTATTTACATCCCGGTTATGGATACAATTATCATAAGGGAATCAGATACTATAACTAAGCTGGCCCCGTTCGTTAGTAAGTGGCTGGACTTGTCGATAGCTGTTAAATCTGGAGAGCTGGAGATACTTGATTATGAAAGCCGGGATGAAGTAGTAATACTAATGCACTGGTTTAAAAATAGAAAGTTCTTTTTAAGGAGATGGTTTGAACCTAAAAAATGGGGAGCCGATATTAAATCCATGAATCCAAATAGTAAAATATCAGGTGCCGCGAATATCCGAATTACGGGTAAGCGGGGCCGGGAATAATCCTTTTCTTTTTTCGTGTTCGTTTTGGTTAGTAGGCCGGTCATTAATTTGGCTGGCCTTTTTTTATTACAATAATCTATCAGATTATGAGATTCAAACAATAATCTAATTTTAACAAATTTTATGAAATCAAATTTGCATTACCGTATCGGTTGGTTTACTTTTGTTTAATAACAAATACGAATAAATTATGAAACAATACAAAGTAATAATAAAAAAACCAACCGGCACCAAAACCCTAAAATGGGACACGCTCAACAGTGCTGAACATTGTAAAAGAGCGGCTGAAAAATTAGGATACGAAGCTGAAATCATTAAAAACTAAATAGCATGGAAACAATACCAAACTACGACCGCGACTACTGCGGAATTGGAAACCCTGACCATCCAAGTAATCAGGAACCGATTGATGCAGCCGAGTGTGATGAATGCGGATACACCGATTTTGAACACGGAATGTTTAATGTAATCGGGCTATACTGGCACGATCTGGTGTTGTGCCATGGTTGCATGGATGGGTATTTAAACAATCCAGACAACGAACCTGATGAGTGGATTCGGGTAAACAGTAATACTTACAGGATGAAGCACTCACCTCTTATGAGACAATTACAGGCAATTTTAGATCCTAATAAATAAGAATATGAAAATTTTAAACAGGTTAAGCGTAATATTTTTAATATTAGCGTGTGTATTGGGCTGTTCAGATACTGAAGAACCTAAACATATCACGAAAATATTGAAAGAGTCTAGTGAGATTAAATTCACTAATGAACTTGATGAGTCTCAAATTTCATATATAAACAAATGTAAAAGGGACGGCAAAATGGGATGTTCATTGACAATTAATAATTGCCAGGTATTCGTATCATTTTATGAGCCACTTACTAATAACTAACCGATATGAGAATAAGAAAATGCGATATAGGCCGGCCTGAGTTGGATGAACTGACAAAAGAATATGCTCATAAATTAGAAGTGATTGCTGCAATTAGCCACTTCATAAGGAGAAGGGAGATTCTTTATGATTCACTTAAAGACTATCCCGGAACTTTCATATGGTTGAATGATAAATATACAAATGAAATAGATTCCTTAAATGGATGTATTAATAAATTAAACAAACAATTATAATGAGCGACACGAAAACACATTGGAAGAAAAGTTTTGACTATCGGTTTATATCTGCCGAGGAACTAGAAAAAAACGTTACAGTTACAATTGAATCAATTGATCAGGACGAAACATTTAACGGTAAAGAAAAGGAAACCGTTACAGTCTTGAAATTCAAAGGAGCTAAAAAAGGTATGATCCTGAACAAAACCAACGCGAAGAAAATTGCAGAGGTAACTGGTTCACCTTATATCGAGGACTGGATCGGGCAACAGGTTACACTTACGACACAGACGGTTTCAGCGTTTGGTCAGCAGGTGGAGGCAATCAGGATTAAAGGAAACTATAAAAATGTAACAGTATGAACATAAACGAACAATATCCGGACAGACGGGGCAAAATTACAGCATCTCAGGCATTTGCTGTACAGGCTAAAGGTAGAACAAACGAACTCGGCAAAATGGCTTTAACGTATGCTAATGAATTAGTATTGGCGCGACTTGGAATAGTACAGGATAATTTCACATCATGGCAAATGGAAATTGGTATCGAGAGGGAGCCTGATGCGCGATTGATTTATGAGAAATCGAGAAATGTTAAGGTTAAACTGCCGGGGTTTGTAACTATGCCCGGTTATGATTTCATTGGATGCACACCGGATGGCGTGGCTGATTGGGTATTACTTGAAATCAAATGCCCACAACCAAAAGCACATTTGGATTATCTTATGAATGGAATACCTGACAATTACTATGCTCAGGTACAGTTTCAAATGATGGTAACTGGTGCGAAATGTTGTGATTTTATGACATTCAATCCTGAATTTTCTGACAAGTTAAAAGCGAAGGTTTACAGGATTGAACCTGACCAATTGTATCAGGACAATCTACTGCAAAGATGTATTGCAATGAATGATTATGTCACTCAAATACTGAAATCGTTATGACATACCTAATCGGAATAGCCGTCACAATTATTACGCTGTTAATATTCAACCGGGCTATGTCAATCAAACGGAAGAACAGCAAGATATACAGGGAAAAGTTACACCAGAGATTCCAAAGGGAGGGTAGGAAATGATAGATAACATCAAAATAGATGACATCAATACAAACGATGCCCCGGATTTCGTCGATGCCTTCATATCAGCTGCCGATCTTGACGGGGTGCCAATGGATGAAACACAATTGAATGAGTTAAATGAGGATCGGGATTTTGTATTAAACGAAGTAATTAAATTATTGTACTAATGAGAACTATAAAATTTAGAGCCTGGAATGGAATTAAATATAGGCACAATGTATCAATTGATAACGGTCATCCCGTGAGGGATGGCTATCAATGGTTTAATCCTGGAAATGATGTTTATAGTGCAATTCCAGAGCAATACACCGGACTAAACGACAAGAATGGAAAGGAGATTTATGAGGGGGACGTTGTTGAAAGTAGCCGGTACGCTTCAAATGATTTATTTCGAAGTGTTGTTAAAGATATTAGGGAGTTACCAAGATTGATGTTTGGAAGCGAACTAAATTATAATGAAGTTATCGGAAATATTCACCAAAACCAAGAACTGATATGAAAATAAAAACAATATCACCAGGAATCTACCAGGTGAATGATAAAGTAATCAATACCAATATCCCGATATGGGGCAAGGGATTGGCCAAATGGGAATACGACTCACTGATTGATCACAGGTGGAACGAAGTTGACAGCGAAGGGAATTATGTAAACTATTTAAATGTGAGACTATGAAAAACGAAACACAAGAAAAGAAGATATTAGCTATATTCAGGCGGGTTGCTGAACCGATGCCGCCTTCACGGGTGCATATTGAATACGGGCGGCCTGATACGCCTGTCTGGTCAATTAGACGCGGGATAACTGATCTGACGAATGAAGGGAAGTTGGTTAAGACCGGGATTAAGACGATGGGGCCGTTTGGGAGACCTGAATGTAATTGGGTATCAATTTAACCATTTTTAACATTCACACAACAGGTATTTTGTTACATTTGCTTTATTGACTAATTAAAATTTACACGGATGGATTATAAGGAATTTTTAAAATCGAAACAACACTCATCAATAAATCATGGAATTGAAATTAAATACCTACCTGATAAATTATTTGACTTCCAAGAATATGTATCAGAGTATGCAATCAAAAAAGGTCGGTGCGCTGTATTCCTTGACACTGGATTAGGTAAGACAATAATTGAGCTTACAACAGCTGTGAACTATCGGAGGCACACGAATAAGCCAGTACTGATAATAACACCTTTAGCCGTTGCATTCCAGTTCATCAAGGAGGCCGAAAAATTCAATTTGGATGCGTCAATAATGTATTCAAAAGATGGCAAATATAATACTGATATTGTGATCTGCAATTATGAGCGTTTGGATAAATTTAATCATGATGATTTTGATTGCGTTATACTAGATGAGAGCAGTATTTTAAAAAACTTCAAAGGCGCAATAAAAAATCATGTAACTACATTTCTTAAAAAAGTAAAGTACAGATTTCTATTTACAGCGACACCAAGTCCTAACGACTTTATTGAATTGGGCACAAGTTCGGAAGCGTTGGGAGAGTTGGGTTATATGGAAATGTTAAGCAGGTTTTTTGCTAACAATGAAAACAACATAAGGCCGCAAGAGATTGCGACAAAGTGGTACCTTAAACCACATGCAAAAAATGACTTTTTCAAGTGGGTATCTGGTTGGTCGATCTCAATGCGGAAACCTTCTGACCTGGGATTTGATGATACTAAATTTATTTTACCTGAATTAATACTAAATCATAACTATGTAAGGAATGATAAAAATTGGGTTATTGATGGTCAGATAATGATGTTTGGAATAGTGGCAAAAACAATGACAGAAGTCAGGATAGAGCAAAAGCTAACAATTGAAAATAGATGCAATAAAGCAGTTGAATTAGCAGAAAGTCATGATATTTCTGTTTATTGGTGTAATTTCAATGATGAAGGTGATTTACTGCAAAAACTTGATAAGGACGCGTTCCAGATAAAAGGATCAATGCCACTTGAAAAAAAGGAGGAACTTTTATTAGCGTTCGGTAATGGTGAAATAAAAAAGCTGATCACGAAACCAAAAATGACTTCGTTCGGTCTAAACTGGCAGCACTGTAACCATACTGTTTATTTCCCAACATGGAGTTATGAGCAGTACTATCAAGCAATAAGAAGATTTTGGCGGTTTGGGCAAACAAAACCTGTTTACGCTGATCTTGTTTTATCAGACGGTCAAAAGCGGGTTATTGATGCGCTTTTGTTAAAAACAGAAAAAGCAATACAGTTATTTGACAGTTTAAATACGACATTAAACAAAGGATTAAAGGTTGAGAAAATCAAATTTGAAAAAGAAATATTAACGCCTAAATTTATTTAATTATGAAGGTTATTAACCAAGATCATACAGAAAATTATTCACTGTATAACGGAGATTGCATGCACGTTTTACCAGAACTAGAAAAGGAAAGTATTGACCTTTCGGTTTACTCCCCACCATTCGCCGGGCTTTACCAATACAGTTCAAGTGAAAATGACTTTTCGAACTGTGAATCAAAAGAGCAGTTTTTGCAACAATTTGAATTTTTGATTAAAGAGGTAGCGAGGGTAACAAAACCCGGCAGGATAACGGCGGTACATTGTTCTGATGTAATTACACATACAACAGCTCACACATTGTGGGACTTTCCACATGAGATTATTAAGCTTCATTTGAAATATGGTTTTTCTTACAACAATAGGATAACGATATGGAAGGAACCGTTAGAGGTCAGAACTAGGACTATGGTAAATAGCCTTAAGCATAAGCAGATTGTAGAGGACTCAACTAAGTGTTATACTGCAATACCTGACTATGTTTTAATTTTTAGAAAAGGCGGGGAAAATAAAATACCTGTGACTCACAAAACCGGGTTAGATTATTATGCCGGGTCAACTCCATTGCTCCCGGAAATGGAGCGTAAATATGGCTCATGGGATCATATACTGATAAAATACAAACAATGGGCTGACCATAAGACAAACAAAAAAGCTCATATCATTTGGCAGCGTTACGCCTCATCCGTTTGGGATGATATCAGGAACCGGAATGTGTTGGAATTTAAACCAGCTAGAGAAGGGGATGACGAAAAGCACGTTCACCCGTTACAATTAGATGTCATTGATAGGATTGTAGAGTTATATTCAAATCCGGGTGAGGTCATATTGACTCCATTTATGGGGGTTGGTTCTGAGATTTACAGCCCTGTCAGCATGGGGCGCAAAGCGAAAGGAATAGAATTAAAAGAAAGTTATTACAACCAAACTATTAAAAACATGATCGGCGTTAAGAATAGGTTTGAAAATAATCAAAAAGAAATGTTTTAACATGTAATCCACCAATTCCGGGCCTCGTGGTTGTGGTCTGGGATTGGTTTTAAATCAAAATAATCATTTATTCACATAATACAATTAAACATGAAACACGAATTATTAAAAGATTTAGGACATGGCATAAAAGCCGGAATTGTAAACATCACACCTGAACAGGCCGGAAAAATGCTCGAAAAGAACGATCATAACAGGGCATTACCGAAAGCATATGCGAGTGCTTACGCATTTGATATGATTGAAGGTTACTGGCAGTTTAACGGTGTACCTATTATTTTTGCAGATGATGGCACACTATTAGACGGTCAGACCAGATTAAATGCTATAATCATAGCCAACATTTCACAGGACTTACTTGTAATTACAGGAATAAATAATGATGTATTTAAATCAATTGATACCGGGAAAGGCCGTAAGGGGATAGACGTACTAACTATTGAGGGCTTAACTCATGATACAGCTAGTTTAACTAGCACACTTATTGTTAAGATTATTAAAACTACATTAGGTGCGAATATGACTTCGTGGAGTCGCTGTACTGGTCAAGTAACTCAAGACGTTTATAAATCAGCTACAAGTAGACGAACCGTTAACAATGCTATGATTGTTGAGTACTATCAGGAAAACAAAACTGAAATAGATGAGACTGTTTCTTTCTGTTTAAAGTACAGAACAAAATCAAAAAAGATACTAGGATTGAGCGTTATGGCATTTGCTTTTTGGCATTTGCGGAAAATAAATTTAGATCAAGCCGAACACTTTTACAGTAAACTTTCAACCGGTGAAAATCTCAATTCCGATGATCCTATTTATGCACTCCGGGAAAAACTGATGTCAATAAAAAATAGTTCAGATGAGAAAGTTCCGTTATGGCACTACCCTGCATTGATCTTCAAAGCGTGGAGTTATTATAGGCGCAAAGTACCTTTGAGAAAACTGTTCATATCAAAGAAAGAAACAAAGCCATGCAAATTAATTTAATCTTTGCAATAACCAAATAAATAAAACTATGGCATATTTTAGCAACAGTGGAGATAGCGCGGCCTTTGATGACCAATGCAGTAAATGTAAGTTATTCGATGAGCCGTGCCCAATCGCGTTAGTGCAAAACTTGTACAATTATGATGCAGCAAATAACGAGGTGGCCACACAAATACTTGATACATTAGTTAAGGATGACGGTACTTGCATGATGTTTAAATTACTTAAAGAAGTATGTGAAATAACCAAATAAATTGTTATCTTTGTAATTCAATCAGTCGCCATGAATAAAAAAAATTACATCCAATTTAATAGCACCTCCCGGGTCTGGCGACTGACGGTTGGTGCTTTTTTATTGGGGTTAATCCTACAACTATGGATAAATACAACTATCTAAATGAATTAGTACTTTCCTTTGAAAGTCATACCAAAGAATTGAAACGTTCACTTTCAAATCTATTATACCAAGATAAGAACAACGAGCCGGAAATAAAACGGATAATTGCATTCTATAACTTCATTGAAAAATACATTTGCCAAATGGAATTAGATAATATTGAGTTGATGACTATCATTGAGCAGCTCAAAGAAGACTCATCTACAATGAAAAACTTTATGGGTCCAGACCTGACATTATTCTATGAAATTAATCAACAAACAAAAGTAATATTAGCATCAGCCGAAAAAACTTTTAAAAATGGATATTCAAGAAATTAAGGGTAAATCTAGAGGTAAATATTCACAAGATTATATTCGTGTTGGGACCGAGTATTTCAAGATTATTAATAAGCCGGATAGGTTTGGGATAGTCAGAACGGAGTTAAAAAAATGGAATAAAGAAACGTTGCTTTTCGATCATGATAAAAAATACATGTACACGATTCAGCAGTTTGATGATTTCGTAATTGATCCAAACAACAACGGTAACAGCCGGGTAATTGCAAACAATTACAATATGTACAATGATTTTCCACATACTCCAAGTGCGGGAAAATGGCCGTGGACGTTGGTACTATTAAAGCAGGTATTTGGATCACAGTTTAAATCAGGTATGACCTATTTAAAGGTAATGTATTCCTATCCAAAGAAAGCCCTACCTATACTTGTGTTGGTGTCATCTGAACGCGCGACAGGTAAGAGTACGTTTCTTGATTGGTTGAATATGATCTTCGGTGCAAACATGGTTATGATTGAACCGGATGTTATCGGTAGTACTTTTAACGGTGAATTTGCCACTTCAAACATAATTGCTATCGATGAAACAATACTTGATAAGCAGATAGCAGTTGAAAAAATCAAATCACTGGCAACAAAGAAATTCATATCAGTTAACATCAAACAAGTGGCACAGTTCAAACTTCCATTTTTCGGCAAAATCATCATGGCATCGAACAACGAAGATAAATTTATGAAGATTGATGATAAGGAAATCAGATTTTGGATCAGGCGATTAGGGACACCCAAGGTAGTAAACCATAACATACTTAATGATATGATTTCAGAGATCCCAGCATTCGTTGACTATCTCAAAACAATGAACGATCCTGATTTTTCGCTATCACGTATGGTGCTGACGCCGGATCAGATAAAAAACGAGTATCTTGAGGCGGCAAAGAAGGAAAGTAGATCGGGATTGTACAAAGAATTGATCGAATTGTTTACGCATTATTTTCTTAATTCTGAGCAAAAAGAGTGCCTTTGTACACCCGGAGACATCAAGGATAAGTTTTTTTGTAACAATAATAATATTGATCGTAACTACATACGAAGGGTAATAAAGTTGGAGTTTGAGCGGGAACCATCAGAGAAGGTTTTGTATTATAGCCCATTCAATGGGGTTGATTTCCAACGAGGTAGGCCGTTTAAATTTGAAAGCAATGACTTTTTTAACAGTGAAAATTTAATCCAAAAAGCTAATGAAATACCGTTTTAACAAAAAGGTAACAAAATGGGTGATTGTAAACATTGCGGCAGATCCCGTAAGAATACGAAAAGCACTGTTACTTTGTTACTTTATTATAATATTATATATAATATAGTAATAGTTAAGTAGTTAGCAGGTAACAAAATTGGAACAAAACTTTACAATAACTAACTTAATAAAAATTTGTTAATTAATATAAATTTACTTATCTTTGTTGGATATTCACTAACACATTGAAATTATGGGATTTGTATATTTTTTTAAGCACAATGGAATTGATGGAATTAAGATTGGGATGACTAATAACAGTGAATCTGTTGATGATAGATTTAATTCATTCAAAACATACTCACCGACAGGCGCGAAAGTTTGTGGAGTAATAGAAACTGATAGCCCAGCAATGTTAGAAAATGAATTGCATAAAAAATATACAACAGTACGAATGAATGGTGAGTTTTTTAATATTGGAGAATTGGAAATAAATTCTGAAATCAACAAACGCGATAAAGATTTAAGGTTTATAAATAAATTTACAGCGTTATCAAATGTACAAAAAGATTATTTAATAAGCTATGTAAATAGAGCGAACAGCAAGATTAATGATGTAAAAAAGGGAACTAAGAACTATCCGTTTAAGGATGAAATTATGGGTGTTATTGATTTGTATTTATTACAAACAAATTCAGATTATGTTATGGTAACGCCAACTGACATTAAAAAACACTTTTTCTTAAAGAACAATAAAATAACAACTATCATAATTCGTAATATTTTAAAGAACTGCTACACATATGAAATATCCAAGATGATTAGATACACCCCAATGGACATACCTGGGGCGGCGACATACGGAAGGCCATTAAAAATATTTAGAAACATTTAATTATGCTAAAACAAACTTTCACAACCACCAAAGGCAACAAAATAGAAATTATTGCCACTAAATCAACCGGTAAAGGCATAGATCAGGTACAGCACACTATAAAAGTGAATGGAGTAATTCAGGAAACAAAGTATAATTCAACACAGTTAAAACAGATAATGGTATGAAAGAATTAGAAAGAAGGTTAATAAAGATACGTGGAAAAGGATATGAGCAAATAGAAATAGTTCAGGTTTTAAATTGGATTCAAGAGATTAAAAGAGATAACGCAGTTAAAAGGTTTAAACAACGCTAAAAAATATAGATATGTGTGGATTTAAAAAGAAAGTAGCAACACCTGTTTTATCCGATAGCGGATTCAGTTTCACGGTTCGAGAACTTGTAGATATTGCACGATATATTTACGAAGATAGAACTAAAACGGTGCAATCAACCAAGAGGTTTAAGTACCTTACTAAATTTCAAGAAAAAGTCAATGATAGATTGAAAGAAATTACTTTTGATCTTAGGCACCGCAGATAAACAACTAATCCAATGAACTTCGCCACCGAATTAAAGCAACTCAGGTTAACCGATAAATCGAAACGTTATCCGGCCGCGATGAAAACAGGCTATTTCGATGCAGTAATTGAAGTCAAACTACCTAAGTCTGCAGCTCAGATGGAAGCACTACTGATTGAATTTATTAAACTATCTGGATTCCACGCCCAGAAGATAACCACCACAGGAGTTTATAGAGATGATAAGAAATCATTCAAGGATGTTGTTGGCCGGACTCGGGTAATTGGAACTGGAACATGGACACCTGGAACATCAACGAAAGGGGCCGCGGATATTCGGGCAACGATCCACGGATTAGATTTTCAATTTGAAGTTAAGTTCAGCAAATCGGACAAGCAAAAG
>Ga0208769_1000611_pt1 | contig 16788 bp, 14 predicted proteins | sample AntAceMetag02UKC_FD_184768 | JGI IMG/M metagenome (GOLD analysis project Ga0208769, IMG submission 184768) | Saline lake microbial communities from Ace Lake, Antarctica- Antarctic Ace Lake Metagenome 02UKC (SPAdes) (version 2) | ecosystem: Environmental > Aquatic > Non-marine Saline and Alkaline...
ATTCCGGAATTTATCGCTTCCTCAACTATATATTGTAATATGGGCTTGTCAACTAAGGGAAAAAGTTCTTTGGGTAGGACTTTGGTTAAAGGAAGAAATCTAGTTCCTCTTCCTGCTATTAGAATTATTGCCGTTTTTATTTCATTTTTCATCTTAATTGTCTTTTAAACTCTTCTATTGTCTCTACTGGAGTTGGGTCTGTTTGGTTTTTTATAGCCAACCAATAGGAGACCCAATCAGATAATATTATGTTTGAAAATATTTTGAAGAAAAGATTGCCCTTTTCTATTTCAATAATATCTACCTTTGTTTTTCTTCTTAATATTTTAAAAGTTAAATCTATTCTCTTCAGTATTCTTTGGTTTTCTTCTTCATCTTTTATTATTAAAATATGAAGTTTTTCATCTTTATTTTTTTCTTTTGAGAATCCTTCTATCTCATTATGATTAAGTTCGGGAATGTAGTTAAAAAATGCTGGTACTTTTGAATTTTCATTGAATTTTATTTTCCATATTCGGGCTAATTCTTTATGCCTAGGAGATGCATAAATAACTGGTATTTCTCCTTTTATTCTTTCGGCAAGGACTTTCCCTTTTTCTTCCAGAGAAATTGGATTAAGTTTTTTTTCGAGAGAAGAAATATCCTTTAATCCTTTTGTTAAATTACAGTTATTTAGGATTTTCATTAAAGCCGAAAATTGAAACCCTAGAGCCATTCTTGGCTGGTTTCCTTCGGGGACAAGAGCAAAAGGTATTTTTCTCTGAGAACATATCTCAGCCATCTCTCCTCCGGAAGTAATACAGGTAACAGGAATTTTTTTATCTATTGCTTCTCTGAGACAAGATAATGTTTCTTCTGTATTCCCTGAATAAGAGATACAGACAACTAAAGTTTTTTTATCTACCCAGTAGGGTAATTTGTAGTTTCTATTTGTCGACGAGGGGATATTTTCTTCAGAGTCCCTTAAATAGATTTTAAGGAGACTTCCAGGAAGAGCTGATCCTCCCATTCCACAAATTAAGATTTTATTAACTTTCCCTTTTACTTTTACTTTTCTTGCCACCTCAATTCCTATTTTAAACTGTCTCGGGGAAGTAATAATCTCTTGTCTCATCTTTGATTTATCGTATTTTTCTATATTATTTTCCATTATATTTAAAAGGCTCTCTTTGTTTTTAGATACCAATTCTCGATATCCATAAATCTCTTTGAGGGGTCTACGATTATTTTAGGGCTGATTCCTTTTATCTCTTTTGAAATAAAGTGAAGATAATCAGGACTGAAAAGAAAAACACAGGGTTTATCTTTGATTAAAAGTTCTTGGAATTCCTGAAGTTCCTTAGCTCTTTCTTTAGCATCTAAAGTTTCTCTTGCTTTTTCAAGAGTTTCATCTACTTGTTGGTTTTCGTATCCAGTAAGATTTAAACCGGGATCTTTCTTTTGAGAGGAATGCCAGAAAGGGTAGGGGTCTGGAATTATCCCGAGACTTTCACCAAAAAGAAACATCTGATAATCTCTTGTTTTTATAATTTCATTTTCAAGTTGGGATATAGGATATTCTTCAATTTCAATTTCAATCCCCAGTTCTTTCCATTGCGTTTTTAATATCTCGGCAATCTTAATTAATAGTTCGTTTTCAGCTGTTTTTAGAGTAAATTTTAATGGAGTGTATTTGTTGTCTGTTTTAAAACACACTTCATTGAGTTTTTCTCTAGTTGTTCTTACGACTAATCCTGTTCCTGATTCAAATCCCCATGGTTTCAAAACATCTTGATAATATTTTTCCTGGAAATTTATTACGGCTTGTTCTGTCTCTTTACCAAAATATCCTGTAACTTTTCCTGATGGATATATGTCGGGTCCCATTAATTCATCGCTTGCAAGACATTCTTGGAGTTCCGTAACTTCCTCTCCCTGACTTCCTATCTTCAGAGTACTTTTAAATTCGAAAGGAGGCAATTCCTTAATTTCTCTTTCTCTTACTCCTCTTTCTGTTTCTTTAAATCCTGCTTCTCCAAGGATCTCCTTAGCTTTTTCTTGGTCGAATTCGTATATAGTTTCAGGACTATTAAATCCATAGATTTCAGGAAGAATAGGCGAATCTACTATTTTTCCCTTTCCTCCAATTATATTCTGTAAAATCTCTTCTTTATTTGTTCCGTAACTAATGGCCTCTCTTATTTTTTCTTCTTTAAGGACTTCGGATCCATTCTTTGAATTAAGGTTGAAGAAAACAGAAAAATATCTTGGTAGAGGAAAATAATAAATATTAAAATTTTCTTGACTTGAAAGAAAATTGTAACTAAGATCAGAAACTTTTTCGAGCGATGTTAAAGAAAATCCATTTATTAATTTATTTTTCCATGCTTTTAATATGTCTTCTTCTTCCTCGAAAAAGAGAAGAGTAATGTTTGGTATATAAGGTTCTTTCCCGTGATAAAATTGGTTTAATTCTAATTCCAGCGACCCTATGAAACCCTCATTGTTTTGTTTTAGCTCTTTTATTTTATAAGGTCCTGAGCTAATCGGTTTTAGATTAAAAAGGGAGAGAAGAAAATTCTCTGGTGCTATTTCTCCCCATATGTGTTTCGGAATTATTTTTAAAGTTAATCTTTCGTTAAACGCACTAAATGGTTTTTTAAGTGTGAACGAAACTGTCTTGCTTGAAATTTTCTCTACTTTTATTCCTAACCAGTTTGTTCTTAGAGATGATTTATAGTCGGGATCTTGTATTTTTTCAACAGTGAAAATTATATCATCTGCAGTAATTTCTTTTCCATCTGACCAGAAAAGATCAGATTTAAGATGTACTATTATCTTTTTTCCTTCTTCTTCGGTTTCTATTCTTTCAGCAAGGTCGGGGACTATTTTTCCTTCAGGGGTATATTTCATTAGTCCTGAAAAAATCAATTCAACAGCATCTCTATCTACGTCACTAAAATCAGAATATATTGGATTTATGAATCTGGGGTTTCCTACTACTCCTTCCTTGTATTCTCCTCCCTTGGCGGGTACGACTTCTGTATTTGATATGTAGAAAGAATAAGAGAGGTAAGACAGGGAGAAGAGAAATATGACAAGGAAAACCGCAAAAGAAATTTTTTCTTTCTTAGTTGAAACTTGAGGTAATTTTTTCCATTGCTTCAACCTTGGCCATTTAAAACGAGCCCAATAATATTTGAACTGGTCTATCTTGTATCTTATTGTTTCAGGAAAATCAGCTATTTTTTCAGAACGTTTTACTATTTTTTTGTGATTGAGTTTCACTTTTCTTTAAACTACATTATGAGGTTTAAAAAAGATAAGACAATAAAGAGTACTCCCAAGACTATTGTTGCCTGAAAGATTGTTTTTTGAAATCCTCTCTTGGTGCTATAAACTTCTCCTCCTTGTCCAAACGAAGAACCTAGTGCAGCTCCTCTTGATTGAGAGAGGATAGCGATTACCAAAAGGACCGATACTATGATTTGAGATGTAATTAAAAAGTTTGACATATTTTTGAGTATAATTTTATTCTTTATAGAATTTTAACACGATAAAACTTGAAGCCCAGATAAATATGGTAGTCCAGAAAAGGGGGATTAATCCTTCAATGACTAATTCTAGAAATAAGACATCAACTATCCAAATGAGAAACATATTCAATAGGATAGAGCCGAGACCAAAAGTTAAGATTCTTATCGGAGTAGTTATAAATTTTAAAATTGGTTTTAGAAAAGAGTTTATTATTCCGATAACTGCTCCTATCAAAATAATTATTTGCCAGGCATAGTTGAGTTCAATTTCAAATAATCCCGAATAGTCAGGAATAATATCTATTCTAACGCCAGAAATAAAATAAGCCGATAGCCAAATACCTAAGATTCCTGCGATTATTTGAAATATTATCCGTTTCATATTTTTTCTTCTCTCCGTTAATGATAACAGAAATAGATTATTTCATCAAGGATTTATGTTTTGCTTTTTATCAACAATCTAAAAGTAGGGAACAAATTTTATGTTCTATGTCTCTTGTCTAGTATAGGATGGCCGATTTCTTTTATATATACTCCATATTTTTCGCTTGAAAGAAATTGATATCGGGGGTATAATAAACAACTTAAAATATGAAAAAGTTTAAAGATTCATCAGTCATTAAAGTAAGAAGAGCGAGGGTTCATAATCTGAAAAATATTAGTATTGATATTCCAAAGAATAAACTAATTGTAATTACTGGTATTTCAGGTTCTGGAAAATCTTCGTTTGCTTTTGATACTCTTTATGCTGAAGGGCAGAGAAGATATGTCGAAAGTCTTTCTGTCTACGCGAGGCAGTTTTTAGGAGTAATGGAAAAACCTGACGTTGACAGAATTGAAGGAATTTCTCCTGCTATTTCAATAAGTCAGAGGAAAGCATCTCATAACCCTCGATCAACTGTTGGCACTATTACAGAAATATATGACTATTTAAGACTTCTTTTTGCGAGAGCGGGAGTTCCTCATTGTCCCAAATGTGGCAAGGTTGTTTTTTGTCAAACCTCAAGTCAAATTGTTGACCAAATATTAAAAATGAGAAAAGATTTTTTTGATAAGGGAAAGGGAATTTTTATAATGAGCCCGATGATTAGAGGGAGAAAAGGGGAGCATGCGGGAATTTTAAGAGAAGTAGAGAAAGAAGGATTTGTAAGAGTTAGGGTAGACGGCGTTATTTATAAAACCGAAGAAGCCCTTAATCTTAATATAGATAAGAATAAAAAACATGATATCTTGGCTGTAGTTGACGGAATTTCTCTTAACGAGAAAATGGACAAAGTAAGATTGATTGACTCGGTTAAGACTGCGTTAAAGTTTGGAAAAGGGATTATGATTGTTTCTCAGAAAGACAAAAAAGGGTATAAAGATTATAATTTTAGTGAACTTTTTGCATGCGAAGAGTGCGGAATTTCTTTACCTGAGATAGAACCACGCCTTTTTTCATTCAATTCTCCTTCGGGAGCTTGTCCTGCTTGCCAAGGACTTGGTATTAAGCTTGAAGTCGATCCTGATTTAGTTTTTCAAAATAAGGCCCTTTCATTGTCTGAAGGAGCTGTTTTTCCTTGGGCTCATGCTCCATATAAAATTGGAAGACAAAGTTATTTTTGGTGGAAATTAACTGATTTAGCAAATAAGTATAATTTTTCATTAGATTCGCCTGTCAAAGAATTACCAAAAAAGATTATAGGTCTCATATTGTATGGGGAAACTAAATTACGAGAAAGTGATTCTACCGTCTCAACAGAATCAATGCGAGCTCCGTCTAAAGAAACTAAATGGGAAGGAGTTGTTCCTAGTCTTGAAAGAAGATATAAACAGACCGATTCAGAACATACCAGAAAAGAGATAGAACAATATATGATTGAAAAAGTTTGTGAAACTTGTAAAGGGAAAAGATTAAGAAAAGAAGCTTTGGCTGTTACCGTTGAAGGTGTTTCTATAGATTGGCTTGTTGAAAAATCTATTTCGGAATCTAAATTATTCTTTGAAGATTTTTTAAAGACAATTAAAAACGGAAAAGGTAGAAATAAAGAAAAAGAACTTAAGATTTTATTTCCCATAATTAAAGAGATTGTTGACCGCCTTCAATTTTTAACTGATGTTGGGCTTGATTATTTAACATTGGGAAGGCAAGTGTCTACGCTAGCGGGAGGAGAGGAGCAAAGGATTAGGCTCGCAACTCAAATCGGATCAAAGCTTTCTGGGGTTTTGTATGTTCTTGATGAACCGTCAATAGGTCTTCATTCAAGAGACCAAGAGAAACTTATTAAAACCTTAAAAAAGTTGAAAGAGCTTGGTAATACGGTGATTGTAATAGAGCATGACCCTCAAACTATCTCAGTTGCAGACTGGATTATTGATATAGGCCCAGGGGCCGGAGAAGAAGGAGGAGAAATTACTTTTCAAGGAACTCCTTCGGAGCTTAAAAAGAGCAAAACATTAACAGGAGAATATATGTCAGGACGAAGAAAGGTTAAATTTAAAAAGCAAAGAACAAATGGAGAGAAAAACTATCTTGAAATTATTAAAGCAGGAGAACATAACTTAAAAGATATTGATGTCAAAATTCCTCTTGAGAAAATGGTTTGTATTACCGGAGTTTCAGGTTCTGGAAAAAGTTCTCTTGCTTCTGATATTCTAGCAAGAGCTCTTTTGAAAAAATTTTATAATTCAAAAAAGAACCCTGGTAAATATGAAGAAATAAAGGGAATTAATTTTTTAGATAAAGTGGCTTTAGTTGATCAATCTCCAATAGGCAGAACTCCAAGGTCAAATCCTGCAACATACATTAATGCCTTTTCATATATTAGAGATGCTTTTTCTAAAACTAAAGAATCTAAAATAAGAGGCTATGATGCCGGAAGATTTTCTTTTAATGTAAAGGGTGGGAGATGCGAAGTTTGCCAGGGTCAGGGAGAAATAAAAATAGAGATGTTTTTTCTCCCAGATACGTATATTAAATGTAAAGAATGCAAAGGTAAAAGATACAATAAAGAGACTTTGGAAATAGAATACAGAGGGAAGAATATAGCACAGGTTTTAGAGATGAGAGTGAGAGAGGCTATGGAATTCTTCAAGCATATTCCTAATCTCTATTCTAAATTAAAAACTTTAAATGATGTTGGATTAGGATATTTACAGCTAGGCCAACCTGCTACTTCTTTATCTGGAGGAGAAGCCCAAAGAGTTAAATTAGCTTCTGAATTGTCAAAGAAAAGTACAGGAAAAAGTTTGTATATCCTTGACGAACCTACAACAGGTCTTCATCCAGACGATATAAATAAATTAATATTTATATTGAAGGAACTAGTTAAAAAAGGAAACACTGTTTTAGTGGTTGAGCATAACCTTGATTTTATCTCAAATGCTGATTGGATAATTGATTTGGGGCCAGAGGGAGGAAAAGAAGGTGGTTATATTGTTGCGGAAGGCAGTCCTGAAAATATTACAAAAGAAGAAAAAAGTTATACAGGAAAGTATTTAAAACTTCACATTAACAGTAAAAACAAGAACAATTAATCTTAAAAAGAATAAGGGTTTTTTTGAAATAAATCAGGGTCAAACCCTGCATAGCTTAAATCAGGGTCAAACCCTGATTTAAATATCCTCTCTCTTATTCTCTTCTCTCTCTTCTCCTCTCCCATGTTTAAATGTTAGTATGTTAGTATGTTTAAATGATCTTGTCCGCCAGTTGGCGGATTAGGTATCTAGTATCTAGTATTTTCTAACACCTAACACCTAACACCTAACACCTAACACCTAACACCTTTTCCCTATGTTTAAATGTTTAGATGTTTAAATGTTTAAATGATTTTGTCCGCCAGTCGGCGAATTAGCTAATACTTGACACAATCTAAAAACTGTTTAAAATTCAAAGTAGTTAGCACTCTCGACTCGAGTCTGCTAATTTAATTAATTTTAGAAAGGCCGAGTTTACTAATCTAAATACAATCTATATTTTATGAAAATACTCCCATTATCAGATCACATATTAATTGAACCTATTTGCAGAGAAGAAAAAACCGAAAGCGGTATTCTTCTTCCCGAGACAGCCGAGAAGGAAAGGTCTGAACAAGGCAAAGTAGTTGCCGTTGGACCTGGGAAAAAAACTTCTGATGGAAAAATTATTCCCATGGAAGTTAAAGAAGGACAAAAAGTTCTTTTTAATAAATATGGTCCAAATGAGATAAAAGTCGACAAAAAAGAGTACTTGATAGCTAAAGAAGAAGATATTTTAGCTATCCTTGAATAATTCATTTAGTGATGATTTATGTAATATTCTGTGGTATTTGTCTTATCCCAGGATTAAGAATAGGACACGAACAAACTACTGATCTTAACACTAAAAATCATTAAACGAATCAAATTATGGCTAAACAAATATTTTACTCAGAACAAGCAAGAAAAAAATTAAAAGCAGGAGTTGATAAATTAACTGATGCTGTAAAGGTTACATTAGGCCCGAGGGGTAGAAATGTAGTTTTAGATAAAGGATTTGGAGCTCCCATTATTACTAATGATGGAGTTTCTATTGCCAAAGAAATTGAGCTTGAAGATAAGATTGAAAATCTTGGAGCTGAGATAGTAAAAGAGGCAGCTTCAAAAACAAATGATGCTGTGGGTGACGGAACTACTACTGCTACCATTTTAACTCAATCTATAATTTCAGAAGGTTTTAAAAATGTTGCCGCAGGATCCAATCCTCTTTCTCTTAGAAGGGGGATAGAGAAAGGAGTTGAAATAGTAAAAGAATCATTAAAAAAACAATCAAAGCCTGTGAATGGGAAAGAAGGAATGGCTCAGGTTGCGACTATTTCTGCTGAAGATGAAGACATAGGGAACTTAATAGCAGAAGTGATTCAAGAGGTAGATAAAGATGGTGTTGTTACTGTAGAGCAGTCTAATACCTTTGGTCTTGAAAAAGAGATAGTTAAGGGACTTCAATTTGACAAAGGATACATCTCTCCATATATGATTACTGACGTAGAGAGAATGAAATCAGAATATGAAAATCCTTACATCTTAATTACAGATAAGAAAATATCTGCCCTTAGCGACATTCTTCCTCTCTTAGAAAAAATAGCTCAAGGAGGAAAGAAAGAACTCGTTATTATTGCCGAAGAAGTTGAAGGAGAAGCTTTAGCGACCTTGGTTGTTAATAAAATAAGAGGGACTTTCAATGTTCTCGCTATTAAAGCACCAGGTTTTGGAGATAGGAAAAAGGAAATATTAAAAGACATTGCAATAGTTACGGGAGGTCAGATTATATCGGAAGAAGTTGGTTTGAAATTAGAAAATGTTGAGTTAGAATCTCTTGGTAATGCAAGAAAAATTATTTCCACGAAGGAAAATACTACAATAATAGAAGGAAAAGGCAAGAAAGAAAATATCGAAGCAAGGATTGCCCAATTAAAAGGTCAAATTGAAAATACAACTTCTGATTTTGACAAAGAGAAATTACAAGAAAGATTAGGAAAACTTACTGGTGGTGTTGCTGTAATCAAAGTTGGAGCTGCTACCGAAATTGAGCAAAAGCAAAAGCAACATAAAACCGAAGATGCTCTTTCAGCCACTAGGGCTGCTGTTGAAGAAGGGATTGTGCCTGGAGGGGGAATAGCTCTTTTGAGAGCTGCTCAAGACCTTAAAAATCTTGAACTAAAAGGAGACGAAAAAGTCGGTGTCAATATTTTAAAAAGAGCATTAGAGGAACCAATTAGAAGAATTTCTAGTAATGCTGGAATAGATGGTTCGGTTGTAATCGAGAAAGTTAAAGATAATGAAGGTTCTTTTGGTTTTAATGCTAAAACCGGAAAGTATGAAGATCTTATGGAGTCTGGTGTAGTTGATCCTACTAAGGTGGTTAGGTCTGCACTTGAGTATGCTGCTTCAGCTTCAGCGATGCTTCTTACTACCGAATGCGTAGTTGGAGAATTACCAAAGAAAGAAGGAGAAAGAAATCTTGGAATGCCAGGAGGAATGCCAGGAGGATATTAAATAAAGAAATTAAGGGAGATAAGAAGTCCGGACTTAGTGCCGGGCTTTTTATCTTGATTTTAAATCATTTTTTCGCTATATTATAAACAATAGGTCGAAACATTAAATATTTTTTTAAAATATGTCTACAAATTTTATTCTATCTATCATTGTCATCTTTTTTGTTCTTGTTATCTTTTTTTATAATGGTCTTGTAAAATTAAAAAACAGGACAAAAGAAGCTTGGGCAGATATCGATGTTCAGCTAAAAAGGAGATATAATTTGATCCCTAATTTAGTTGAAGCAGTAAAAGGATATGCTTCTCATGAAAAAGAAGTTTTCCAAAAAGTGACGGAAGCAAGAAGTAATGCTATGCAAGCCGGAGACGTTAACAGTAAGAAAGATGCTGAAAATGTTCTTACTGGTACATTGAAATCACTTTTTGCAGTTGCGGAGAATTATCCCGAACTTAAAGCTTCCCAGAATTTTCTTGATCTTCAAAAAGAATTAAGAGATACTGAAGACAAAATTCAGGCAGCAAGGAGATTCTATAATACGAATGTGAGAGACTTGAATATTAAAATTGAAAGTTTTCCTTCTAATATGATTGCTGGATTGTTTGGGTTTAAAAAGATGGATCTTTTTGAGATTAAAGAACCAGAAGCAAGAGAGGTCCCTAAAGTTAATTTCTAAAACTTTATGCCTAGTCTATATACTCAGGCTGATTCGAACATTCACAAAACATGGCTTTTAATCAGCTTGTTTTTGGTTTTTATTATATCCTTAGGATGGTTTTTCAGTATTATTTTAGAGAGTTATCTTTTTCTTTTTATAGCTGTTATTATAGCTGTTGTTCAAAGTTCTATAGGGTATTGGTATTCTGACAAAATTGTTCTTTCTATGGCAAATGCAAAACTTATCAAGAAAGAAGATAGCCTTGAGTTATATAGGATAGTTGAGAATCTTTCAATTACGGCAGGTCTTCCTATGCCAAAAATATATATTATGGAGGAGGAACAGCCGAATGCCTTTGCCACAGGAAGAGATCCTACGCATTCATGCATTGTTGTCACGAGGGGACTTTTGAAAAAACTTGAAAGGTCTGAATTAGAAGGAGTTATGGCTCATGAATTATCCCATATAGGGAATAGGGATATATTTTTAGGAACAGTGATTGTTGTCTTGGTTGGAGTGATTGCAATTCTTGCAAGGATTTTTTTAAGAATAAGTTTCATGGGAGGATCTAGGAGAAATTCTAAAAATAATCTTGGGTTTTTAATGATAGCTTTGGGAGTAGTCGCTGCTATTTTAGCTCCTCTTGCTGCTAGCTTAATAAGGCTTTCAATTTCAAGAAAAAGAGAATTTCTAGCTGATGCCTCAGGATCTCTTTTGACAAGGTATCCCGAAGGATTAATAAAAGCTCTCGAAAAGATATCTAAAGATGAGACCCCTTTGAAGAAAATAAATAATTCTACTTCTCATCTTTACATTTCTTCGCCCTTTAAGGGGAAGCAGAAAAAATCTTGGTTTACAAAACTTTTTAGAACGCATCCTCCGATCGAGGAAAGAATAAAAGCGTTAAGGAGATAAATTTATAGAATCGACTCGGTTGGAATTAAATCTCAACCGATTATCAATTTATTAGAGATTTAATTTGTAAAATTATAAAATATAAAATCTAATAAACTGAGTTATTAAAGGAAGGATGGCCGAGTGGCCGAAGGCGCACGCTTGGAAAGCGTGTGTGGGGAAACTCACCGTGGGTTCGAATCCCACTCCTTCCGCAAGAACTGATTTCGTAATTTAATTCAGTGTAAATTGTCTATCAGTAATTAGTATACTGATGGGATTCGAAGCCCGGAGCGTTGTGTGAGTTTGCCTGCAAGGCAAGGCGAACACAGCGAGGGCCGGCCTAGAGGAAATTTCCGTCAGGAAATTTACCGGAAGGGAATCCCACTCCTTCCGCAGAGAAATTTTAATACCGAAGGTATTTAATCCGTCAGCTGGCGGATAGTCATAAAGTATTATGTCTTTTCAAGACCCAATTGAAGAAATCAAATCAAAGCTTGATATAGTGGAAGTGATTGGTTCATATATCAAACTCCAAAAAGCAGGAGCAAACTACAGAGCTGTTTGTCCTTTTCATTCTGAAAAGAAACCTTCTCTTTTTGTTTCCCCAGCTCGTCAGATTTGGAAGTGTTTTGGTTGTGGTAAAGGAGGAGATATTTTCGGATTCGTAAAAGATATTGAGGGAATAGAATTTGGAGATGCTTTAAAGATTTTAGCAAGAAAGGCAGGGATAGAGTTAAGAAAACCTTCCCCTGAAATGGTTGAATGGAATACTGAAAAAAGTAGGCTTTTCGAAGTTTGCGAACTTTCGTCTAAGTTTTTTGAAAAACAGCTTTGGGATAGTGAGGGAGGAAAAACAGTAAGAAAATACTTAGAAGAAAGAGGCATGAATGAAGAATCAATGAAAAAGTGGAGAGTTGGATATGCTCCTGAAAACTGGAATTCATTAATGAATTTTCTTATTCAGAAAGGATACAAGGAAAGTGAGGTCGAAAAAGCAGGAGTTGAGATTAGGGGAGAAAAGGGAAATCTTTATGATCGTTTCAGAAAAAGAATTATGTTCCCTGTATTTAATTTAAGTTCTCAAGTAGTTGGTTTTGGAGGAAGAGTTTTCCAGTCGGACAATGAAAATGAGGCAAAGTATGTAAATACGCCTCAAACTTTACTTTATGACAAAGGGAGTATTCTCTATGGTTTAGATAAGGCTAAGGTTGAAGCAAGAAAGAAAGATTTTTGTATCTTAGTTGAAGGATATATGGATGCGATTCTTTGTCATCAGGCTGGGTTTGAAAATACTGCTGCCGTTTCAGGGACTGCCCTTACTCAAAATCAGCTTAGAATCTTAAAGAGATATTCTGATAACCTATATACTGCCTTTGATATGGACATTGCTGGTAATTCGGCAACAAAAAGAGGAATAGACCTGGCTCAAAAAGAAGGATTTAATGTTAAAGTTATTACAATGCCAGAAGGAAAAGATCCTGCGGATATCATCCTTGAAAAAGCAGAGAATTGGCAGAAGTTTGTTGATGATTCAAAATCAATTATGGAATTTTATTTTCAAAGAGCATTCTCTTCTTTCAAAAATGATCCTAAGGCCGAAAAGCCAGAGAGTAAGATAAAAATTTCTAAAATGCTTCTACCTGAGATTAAGAAGATTCCTAATCAAATTGAAAAATCTTATTGGATACAAGAGCTTTCGAATAAATTAAAGATCAAAGAAGAGGACCTAAGAGAAGAACTTGGTAAAACTAAAATTGAACAAAGCTTCTATTTTTCAGGAGAAAGTTCTGAGAAAAAAGCTTCTATCAAAAAAAAGGCAGAGAATAGAAAAGAGCTAATCGAAGAAAGAATGCTTTATCTGCTTTTGAAATATCCCGAACAGCTGGAACTTATTACCGATAAATGTCTTTCTTGTTTTTCCGAAGACTGTAAAAAAATCTTGGAATATCTAAAGAAAAATCCTGATTTAAAAAATAATTTCTCAGAAGAAGATTTAATTAAAGAAAAATTCTCTGAAGATTTCACTAAAAAAATTAATTACATTCATTTAGCAGCAGAAGTAGGGTATAATCCGTTAGAAGAAGGATTTGACGAAGAAGATATGACTGAACCAGGGGAAGAGATTGAAGAATGCATCAAGGAAATAGAGCATTTTAATACTAAAAAAGAATTAGATAATATTTCGGTAGAAATAAAAGAAGCCGAAGAAAATGATGATTCTAAAAAGCTTGATATTTTAATAAGAAAATTTAACGAATTATCTCAAAAATTAATCAATTAAAAATATGGTAAAAAAGAAGAAAAAAGAAGTGGGGAAAATTAAAAAGAAAACTTTTAAAAAGAAAATCAGTTCTGTTAAAAAGAAAACTGTTAAGAAGAAAATTCCAAAAAAGAAAATTGTAAAGAAAGGGGTTGCTAAAAAGAATAAAGTTACGAAGAAGAAAGTCTCAAAAAAGAAAATCCTGAAGAAAAAAATTGTTGTCAAGGAAAAAGTTAAAAAACTTATTAAGGGAAGAATAACTCGTTCTCGTTTTATGAGGAGACTTCGCCAAGGAGGGAAAAAAGAAAAAATTAAAGAACCATTTGATAAATTTAAAGAGCTTTTTGAAAAGGGTAAGAAGAGAGGCTTTGTGACCTATTCTGAAATTTTATATTTTTTTGAAAGACCCGAGAAAAAAATTAAAGAACTCGAAGAATTATATAGCAGTCTTGAATCAAAAGGGATTGAAATTAAAGAAGCCAAAAGTTTTTTAGATACAGAAGAAGACGGAAAAGCTCTTCAGGGGAAATTAGTTGCTGGGCAAAAACTTGATTCTGTCCAAATGTATTTAAGAGAAATTGGATCCGTTCCTTTTCTTACACCTTCAGAAGAAAAAGACCTTGCTAAAAAAATAGAGAAAGGAGATGAAGAGGCAAAAAAGAAACTTGCTAGGTCTAATTTAAAACTTGTTGTTTCTATCGCAAAGAAGTATATAGGAAGATCTCCAAATCTTACCTTGCTTGATTTGGTTCAGGAAGGAAATTTAGGTCTTTTTAGAGCAGTGGAAAAGTTTGATTGGAGGAAAGGATATAAGTTTTCTACTTATGCTACTTGGTGGATAAGACAAGCTGTGACAAGAGCACTTGCTGATCAAGCAAGAACTATTAGAATTCCAGTTCATATGGTAGAAACCATTAGTAAATTTACTCAAGTCAGAAGAAGATTATTGCAGGATTTGGGGAGAGAGCCCCTACCGGAAGAAATTGCTTCTGAGATGGGAGAAAATATTGATAAAGTAAGGCATATTATGAAAATATCTCAGAAAACTATTTCTCTTGAAACGCCTGTAGGGGAAAGTGAAGACGATAGTGTTCTTTCCGAATTTATAAAAGATGAAAAGGCAATATCTCCTTCTCTTGATGCAGCAAGGACTCTTTTAAAGGTAAGATTAAAAGATATTTTGCGAAACTTGACTCCGAGAGAACAAAAAATTCTTTCAATGAGATTCGGATTAGAAGATGGTATTACTCATACCCTTGAAGAAGTGGGACAAGTTTTTGGTGTAACCAGGGAGAGAATTAGGCAGATTGAAGCTAAGGCACTAGATAGAATAAGAGAACATCAAGATTTGAAAAAACTTAAGGGATACTAGCCAATAACTAATAACTAATAACTCATAACTTATAACTTATAACTAATAACTTATGACTAATCCGCCAGCTGGCGGACTAGATACAAGACACAATGGTGTCGAGATTTAACCTCGATAGGCTAAAGCAAAGCAAGACTTGAAAAATTATAAAATCCAGTTATAATCATTAATATTATATATTCCTTATATATTCCGCGGTAGTTCAACGGTAGAACGACGCCCTGTTAAGGCGTTTGTTGTAGGTCCGAATCCTACCCGCGGAGCACTTTTTTATAGACTGAACCATTTGTTCGGTAAATCTTTTTGTAAACTGAATCGCCAATCAGGCGGTTTTTTGGTAGGATGAAAATATGAAAAAACTTTGGTTAGCGTTTATTCTTATGGTTATTTTGGGTGGCGTTTTGTTCTTTTGGGGAAACATATTAAATTTCTATGCAAAACTATCATTAAAATTGCCAGATATTGAAAGAAGTATTAACTATCGAATAGTTCAGGAAATTGAAAAACAAGTATCTACGCCTCCGCCCCTTAGATCTAGTAAAGAAGAAGCCCAGTCATTTTTAACTCGTCCTGGGGTAATAATATTTACAAATATTGAAAGAGAAAAATTTGGTTTACCGCCATTAAAAGAGAACGCAAAACTAGACTCAAGCGCAGATATAAAGGCAAAAGATATGCTAAACAAACAGTATTTCGCCCACGAATCGCCTTCGAGTATTGGGGTCGTAGACTTAGCAAAGACAGTAGGTTATGACTTTATTGAAATTGGTGAAAATCTAGCTTTGGGCAATTTCAAAGATGACCAAACTCTTGTACAAGCCTGGATGGATAGTCCTGGTCATCGGGCGAATATCTTAAATCCCCAACATCAAGAAATTGGGGTGTCAGTAGTTAGAGGAACGTTTGAGGGGAAAATTACTTGGTTTGCTGTTCAACATTTTGGTTTTCCTCTTTCTGCTTGTCTCCAGCCCAGTCAAAACCTTAAAACAGAAATTGACTTAAATCAGAGCCAGATTCAAAAACTTCAGGCAAATTTAGATTCCCTAAAAAATGAAATTCAAAACATGCGGCCAAAACCACGGGCAGTATATAACCAAAAAATTGAAGAATATGACAATTTGGTTTCTCGGTATAATAGCTTAGTCGCAGAGACCAAGGTTTTAATTAATCAATATAATAACGAGGTTCAAGGGTTCAACAGTTGCGTCAGTGTGGCGAAGTAAAAAAAACTATTTGTTGTGACATAATTAAATAAAGGTTGCATATCCTTAATTAACTAATATACAAAAAACTATGCAAAAAATTAAAAATAACCCATTGTTTATAGCTTCTTTAGTGTTGGCAATTACTCTTTGTTTTTCAATTGTCTTTGCTAAGGAGCAAAATACGAAACAAGTTAATGGCGCAGAACAACGAAGTACTGTGGCAACGTTTGTTCAAACCCTTCTAAACGTAGCCGATAGGGAACAGGGAGGGATAGGCGAACAGGTGAGGGTGGTGGCTCGGCAACAGAATGAGACAAAAGACAAGGTAGCTGATGCAATAGATAAAGTTCGGAATAGAAGCAAAGTAAAGGTGTTTTTAATTGGAACGGATTACAAAAACATTGGTCAGTTACGAAGAGAGATGGTAAAAACCAGAAATCAGATTGACTGGTTGAATAGATTGTTGGATAAGACAACAAGCGAGGAAAGCAAAACAGCTCTCCAGGGACAAATTCAAACATTAGAACAGGAACAGCAAAAGATTGAAGATTTTCTTAAAGCCAATGAGAGCAAATTCAAAAAATTCCTTACATTTTAGTAGTAGGAGATAAAGAAGAGAAAAAGAAAAATATTGCTGTAAGGAAGAGGAAAGAAGGTGACAATGGAAGCATGACAATTACTAAATTTTGTGATATAATTTTAAAAGAAGTTAAAAAATAATAATATATAAGAATATGAAAAAAACAAAATTATTAATTACTGTAATTATTATTATTATTTTAATATTCTTATTGTTATTATCAATGGGTTTGCTTTCTGGATATGATCTTGGTCCAGAAGAAATACTTCTAAAATTATTTGGCAATTAAATTAATTTATAACCAAGGTTCGAA
>Ga0208769_1000618_pt1 | contig 16666 bp, 19 predicted proteins | sample AntAceMetag02UKC_FD_184768 | JGI IMG/M metagenome (GOLD analysis project Ga0208769, IMG submission 184768) | Saline lake microbial communities from Ace Lake, Antarctica- Antarctic Ace Lake Metagenome 02UKC (SPAdes) (version 2) | ecosystem: Environmental > Aquatic > Non-marine Saline and Alkaline...
GCATCGCTGTTTTTTTCACGGATTTTGACATGGGGGGGGTGCAGGGTTAATGATAGCGTCAAGGGGGTTTTTGTAAAATGGGAGCAAGAGGATGTAAACCAACGCCGACCGCCACTTTGAAGATGCGGGGCAGTTGGCGGGGCGACAAGAACAAGCAGGAGCCTAAAGCAAAGGTCTGTATCCCTGAGCCTCCGGCTTGGCTGAATGGCGTGGGTTTGCAGGAGTGGAACTACATCGCCCCACGGCTGGAAAAGGGCCGGGTGTTGACTGATTGGGACAGGAACGCATTAGCTGGTTACTGCCAGTGCATGGCTGATTATCTGGATGCTCTGGTTACTTTGCAGAAGATTGAGGGCACGGGCCGGATGCTTATCAAGACTACCAATGGCAATGTGATACAGAACCCACTGATTGGCATTAAGAATAAGGCATGGGGGTTAGTGCAAAAGGCGGCGGCGGAGTTTGGTTTAACGCCGTCATCGCGGGGGCGGATTGAGGCGGGGGAGGGTGATACTGTTGTGGACGGGAAGGCGAAGTTCTTCCGGGCTGGATGATTCCGGGATGGCTCAATCGGTAGAGCGAACGGCTGTTAACCGTTAGGTTGCAGGTTCGACCCCTGCTCCCGGAGATTGTATGGAAGGCGGATAGGGATGGACTGGTCGAAAGCACTGAAGGAGATACCGGGTTATGACCCTTACGGGAGTGCCGGTGATTGTGTGTTTGATGCTGGGAAGGCTGATACGGCAATCGAGTTTTTTGAGAAATGTATTACGCATGTGAAGGGCGAATTGGCGGGGTCGCCCTTCATTCTTGCCTTATGGCAAAAGGCGATTATCGGCAACCTGTTCGGCTGGATGAGGCCGGACGGGACGCGGCGGTACAGGGAAGCGTTTATCTACGTGCCGCGTAAGAATGGTAAGACGACGTTGGCGGCGGGGATTATCCTTTTGGTTATGTTCACCGACCATGAGCCGGGTGCTGAGATATATTCGGCGGCGGGTGAAAAAGAACAGGCGACACTGATGTTCAGCCAGTGCGAAGGGATGATTCACAACGAGCCGGAGTTTGCCAAGCGGGTACAGATTTACAAGGCGTTGAAATCTGTTGTATACCATGCAGAGAATACAGTCTATAAGGCGATAACAGCAGAGGCGGGGACAAAGCATGGGTTTAATACCCAGCTTGCAATTGTGGATGAGTTGCACGTCCAGCCAAACAGGGATTTAGTTGACGTGCTTGAAACATCCTTGGGCGCAAGGCGGCAGCCGCTGATGATTTACATCACGACGTCGGACTTTGCCCGTATATCAATTTGCAATGAGAAACTAAAGTATGCCAAAGACGTACGGGACGGAATTATTGATGACCCATACATGCTGCCTGTGATTTATGAGGCGTCACTTGACGACGATTGGCAGTCGCCGGATGTATGGCGGAAGGCGAACCCATGCTTGGGCGTATCGTTATCAGAGGAATACCTAAAGGCCCAGTGCGAAAAGGCAGTAAGCTCTCCGGCGTTTGAGAACACGTTCAAGCGGCTGCACTTGAACATTCAAACAGAACAGGACGTGCGGTGGCTTGCGATGGAGGCTTGGGATGCGTGCGATGGCAAGATTGATTTAGAGAGTCTTAAAGATTGTGAATGTTTTGGCGGCTTAGACCTATCGACAACCACGGATATTACTGCTTTGGTGCTGGTTTTCAAGCGGGATAGTTCTGTAATACTCCTGCCGTTCTTCTGGATACCGGCGGACAACGCACACAAGCGGGAGAAAAAAGACCGCGTGCCCTATGTTACTTGGGCGCGGCAGGGGTTTATAACGATGACGCCTGGCAATGTTATCGATTACGATATAGTTCGGGCGAAGATAAACAAGCTGAATGAGCAGCATTCCATTCGGCAGATAGCAATTGATAGGTGGAACGCCTCACAGCTTACGACGCAGTTACAGGGCGACGGGTTTGATATGGTTCCGTTCGGGCAGGGTTATGCCTCAATGTCAAGTCCGTCGAAAGAGTTTGAGTCGTTGATACTATCCGGCAACTTGGTACACGGCGGCAACCCGGTTCTGAGGTGGATGGCGTCGAATGTAGCGGCTGAGATTGACGCGGCGGGGAATATAAAACCTTCCAAAAAGGTATCGACGGAGAGGATAGACGGCATAGTTGCTGCGATTATGGCTGTTGGGGTTATGGGCGTATCGCCTGGCAGTTCGGTTTATGAATCAAGAGGGATGTTGACCTTTTAGGATTATACATGGGAAAATTATTAAATATATTACTGAGGCCGTTTGGTCTATTTGCGATTAAGGCGTCGGATAAGTCGGAGTTGGGTTGGCGTGATATACTAAGTTCGTTTCACAATACAGCAAACGAAAAGGTGACTAACGAGTCGGCGATGACTGTATCGGCTTTGTATGCCTGCGTCCGTAACGTGTCTGAAGATATTGCCAAGATGCCATTAAAGACCTATCGCCGGGCGGGTGATTATAAATACGAGGAACCGACACACCCTGCGGCAAGACTGTTGCAGTACCAGGCTAATTCTGAGATGACCGCGATGAGCTTTAGGGAGATGATGAACGCGCAGGCCATGGGTTGGGGTAACGCTTACGCTGAAATTGAAAGAGATATTTACGGTGTGCCCGTTGCTCTATGGCCTTTGCGACCCGACATGGTGACGATGTACCGCGACGACGCTGGCCGTATGTTTTATCGCATTCTTCTGGAGAATGGCGGTACGGCAGACTTATGGGCTGATGACGTATTACACCTTCACGGCTTGGGCTTCGACGGTGTCTCTGGATATAACGTGATTCAGTATGCCAGCCAGTCAATAGGTGCAGCGATTGGTATGGATAAGTTCGCTGGTTCGTTTTTCGCTAACGGGTTACATCAGAGCGGCGTACTTACGCATCCGGGCAGGCTTAGCACGAAAGCGCAAGACGCGCTAAGGAATCAGTTTAACGACGAATACGGTGGAGCTTCGCAGGCACATAAGCTTCTAATAGCCGAGGAGGGGATGACCTTTGCAGCGAATACAATAGACCCTAAAGCTTCACAAATGATAGAGACGCGGCAGTTCACAGTAGCGGAGTTCTGCCGGTGGACAAGAGTGCCGCCGCACAAGGTTGCCGACCTGACACGTGCCACCTTCAGCAATATCGAAGAGCAGAACATTGATTACGTACAGGACGGCTTACTGGGTTGGTGTAAGCGGTGGGAGCAAGCACTGTGGTGGAAGTTGTTAAGCCCCGACGACAAACGGAACGGTATTTACTTTGAGCATGTAGTTGAGGGTTTACTTAGGGGTAACACGCAGGCCCGGTACGAAGCATATAGCACGCTGTGGGATAGGGGTGTTTTATCAATCAATGAGATCCGCGGCAAGGAAAACATGAACCCGGTCGATGGCGGTGACGTGCATTATATCCCAATGAACTTCGCCCCGCTTGGGGCCGCAGAATCTATGGGTGCTGTAGTTACTGATATTGCCGAGCGGTTGGCGTCACGGGAGATGAAGGAATTAGAGAAGCACGCTAAGCACGCATCGGAGGACTTACCGCAATTCCATTCTTGGCTGGACGAATTTTACGCAAAGCACGATATGTATATCACGGAGGCGATTGAGCCGTTGGCCGTCTCCATAGACCCAATGCTTCTATCGCTGCGAGGGTTCATAGAAAACAGTATCGACCCTATCAGTACACTGGATTATTGGCGAGAGCATCATGTGAACTATATTGCAGACAATATCAAGAGGGTGCTATGAAACTAAGGAATTGGAAGTTTGAGGGTAATATTCTTGACGTCTTGCCGGAAAGATTGCACACGATAATTGAGAGGCGGATGGAAGCAGACGTAATCGGGATAACCGATTTAGCAGAGGCGGCAGCGAGACGGGCGACGAAGTTCAAGGACGTGAAGGGTAAGGTTGTCACCGTACCGTTGTATGGTTATATCTCTCACAAGCCCACTATTTGGTCTGTCGTAGGGGCGGAGGTGTCAAGCCAAACGTTTGGTCGGTGGATGGATGACCTCGTAGCCAGTAGTGACGTGGGTGCTATAGTAATCGACGTGGATTCTCCGGGTGGGACAGTCAATGGCTTAACGGGTGTGAGTGATAAGATATATGCGATGCGGGGCAGGAAGCCGATTATCGCAGTGGCTAACGGCATGATGGCCTCGGCTGCTTACTTCATCGGTTCTTCTGCTACTGAGATTGTAGCTGACCCTGATTCAGCAGTTGGCTCTATTGGGACTATCGGCACGCACTTAGACTGGTCGGGCGCGTTGGAGCAGGCGGGTGTTAAGGCTACTATTATTAGTGCAGGCAAATATAAGTCTGAGGGACATCCTTACGCATCGTTGAGCGATGAAGCCAAGCAGCAGTACCAGCAGATGATTGACCAGTATTACGAGGGGTTTGTCTCGGCGGTTGCCCGTAACAGAGATGTCACTAACAGCAAAGTTAAGGCCGATTACGGACAGGGACGGGTATTGACTGCAAGGGACGCTAAGGCGGTCGGGATGGTGGACAGGGTGGCGACGTTGGAGCAGGTTATTAGCGACTTACTACCGAGGGGCGGAAGCTCTTCAGTAGCAAGGGCGCGATTGGCATTAGCACACATGCCAAATATAAATTGACCCGTCAGGCCGATGTCGGCGGGCGATTAACAGGCGGAATGTAAATCACATTAACATTGAGGAGTTTTCTAATGGAAAAAAGGATTAAGTTAGTGGCTGCGCATCAGAAGTTTCTTGCTGATGCAAAGGCTTTAGTAGATGGAGCCGACACGGATTTGACTGAAGAGCAGCAAACACAGTTCGATAGTCTCATAGCCGGTGCGGAGAAAACAAAAAAGGAAATTGAAAACTACGACAAGCTGGCTGGAATGCAGGCCGCGGCGGACAAGATGGTCGAAGCACCGTCACTGGGCAGGCAGGTAAAGCCGGGCAGTGTCATTCTTGACGACCCGAACGCAGTGCCAAACCATGAGGCTAAGTTCGTTGTCCCTGCAAAGGCCAAGCGATGGTCGGGGCACTTGGAAGCGTTCAAGGGGCCGGATGCTGAACTGGATGCTTATCGTGCGGGTATGTGGTTGGCAGCGTCGCTGATAAACAATGATTACGCACAGAAGTTTTGCAACCAGCATGGCATACCAGTCAATAGCGTGCAGTTCCAAAACATTCACACCGAAGGTACGAACACCACGGGCGGGTATTTAGTCTTTGATGAGTACGAAAACACTATAATTCGACTCGTTGAGGACTATGGCGTAGTGCGTAACCTGTTCCGGAATACGCCGATGATTAGCGATACCAAGAGCAGGCCCTCCAGAACCGGCGGATTAGAGGCTAATTTTATCGGTGAAGGTGGCGCAATCACAGCATCAACCGGGGCGTGGGAAATGGTAAAGCTCGTTGCCAAGAAATTGGCTGCGATAACTACTGCGTCTAACGAATTGGTTAGCGATGCGATTATCTCTATCGCCGACCAAGCAACGCAGGAAATTGCCTTAGCGTTTGCTACAAAGGAAGACCTCTGTGGTATTCGAGGCGACGGCACATCGACCTACGGCGGCATGTATGGTATAGCCACAAAGCTTTTAGCCGACAACGGCGTTGACGATGGCGGCGGATTAGTTTTAGCTGCCGGTAATACTTTTGCCGAGGTTACTGATGCTAATCTCTTAGCCATGATTGGCCGCATTCCAAACTATCCGGGTATGAGGTCCACGTGGGTTTGCTCTAAAGCCTTCTGGTATGGCGTAATGGTCAGGCTACAGCGGGCGGCAGGCGGCGTAACCATGAGCGATATGGCTAACGCTGGCGGGCCGACCTATGCTGGTTTCCCTGTTGTCCTCACAAGCGGGTCAACTGCTATGCCGACAACTGACACCAACGGTCAACTCGCCTGCATGTTCGGTGACTTCACAATGGCCGCAGACTTCGGTGACAGGGCTGGTATGGCTTTGGCGGTGAGTAACGATGCGTATGTAGGCAGTGCGTCGATGTTTGAAACGGACAGCTTTGCAATACGCGGCATCGAGAGGTTTGACATCAATGTTCATCACACTGGAACTTCCACTGTGACAGGCCCGGTTATTGGTCTGTGCATGGCGTCAAGTTAATAGGCCGTTGAGAGGCAAACCTAAACAATTTCTTTGTAAGGAATAGAAAGATGAAACATATAGATGATTCGGCTATTGTGTACACACCGGCTGCTACGATTGCTACCAGTGGTACTCATAGCCAGAGCTTTAGTACGCTTGGTTATGACCAGGCGAACATATTTATCCAGCCCGGCACCATGTCGGCTGATTCGGAGACATTGCGGACTATTGCAATTTCAGAGAGTGACACGGCGACAACACCGTCTTCAATGACTGACATCGTTGCTCTTGCTGTGGGTACTACCACGTCAACGAGCGTACCCACGGCCATGCCCGCCATTGCGAAGATTCTTGGCGGTGCGGTGCTGGCTTTTCAAGTTGATCTGCGTGCCCGTAAACTTTACATGGGCGTTGAGGTAACGCCGGGTGTAACCACGAACGCACTAAGTATCTTGACGCTGCTTTCTCGTGCTGAGGAATCGGCGGATACGGCGGCTGAAAAGTGTGTAACAAACAACAACCTGACCAATTCTACGAGTTGTGCTCTTGTTGTAACGGCTTAAAACGAGCCATCCTTTCACCTGGGCTGTCTCTTCGGGGGCGGCTCAGGTGGGAGGACTTTGTGAAAGGATGTATAGGATGGATGTATTAGAGACAATAGCAGAGGGCAGGTTCAATAAGTATTCGCAATCCGGTGAAGATGGATTATTGCAGGGCATTTTTGAGCGGATAGGCACTGAGAACAAATGGTGTTTTGACGCAGGCGCCGGTGACGGTCGTTTTTGCAGCAATACTGGCAAGTTAATAGAAGAGGGCTGGACTGGGGTTCTGGTCGAAGGTGACAAAGAGACATACAGCAGGCTTGTTAAAGCGTTTCCTGATTGTCACTGCGAAAACGTCATGGTTGAACCGTCGGGCGAGAACAGCATTGACAATATATTGGCACGCAACAAAGCACCTTTTGATATTGATTTACTGAGTTTAGATATTGACGGCCAGGACTACCATGTGTTCAACGCTCTTATGGTATATAAGCCGCGGGTTGTTGTTATTGAGTACAACTTTAGTGCCGACAATGTCGAATTCATACCTGCCGTTGGTGGGGAAGGGCAAGCTGGTTTAATGGCGATCGAGAAAATGCTCTACAGTAGGGGCTACCGGCCGCAGTTTAGCACAAAGACAAATGTTATCGCAGTGCGAGCTGGGCTGGAATGGCGGATAAACAAAGATGGAGGCGGTGTTAGATTAAACTTAGGCTCTGGCAAACTGGTACACATTGACGGCTACACGGACATTGACCGTGAGTTTGGTTCAGAGGTTTACCCTCTTGACCGTGAGGATGATTCGGTTGATGAGATATACGCATCGCATATTTTGGAACACTTCGGTTTTGAGGAATCGTTTAAGGTTCTGAAGAATTGGGTATCGAAACTAAAAGTGGGTGGATTGCTAAAGATTGCTGTGCCTGACTTTCGCAAAATCAGCGAGAAGTATCTGGCGGGTGAAAAGGTAAACACGTCCCAATACATTCTCGGCAGCCATATTGATGCGAACGATTATCATAAGGCGCTGTTTGATAAACAATCGCTTCTGGCACTGATGGGGTCTGTGGGGCTTGTTGATATTAAGCCATGGGATAGCAAAGTTGTTGATTGTGCATCACTACCGATAAGTCTGAATTTGCAGGGGGTGAAAAAGAAGCCAGACGAGCAGCCAGCAATCACCACTGACGAATTCAAGAAGATTGCAGCGGTGATGAGTATGCCGCGGCTATGCTTTGCAGATAATATGCACACGGCGGCAACAGTGTTCCTCGGCTTGGGTATTGAATTGACCCGTGGTACGGGCGTTTTTTGGGGACAAATTCTCTCGAACATGATTGAGGACGCGATTGCAAAAGGCGCAGAGTGGATTTTCACACTTGACTACGATACTTGGTTTTTGCCGGAACACGTTATTAGGCTGTGCCAGTTAATGCAGGAGAATCCAGATGTTGATGCGATTATCCCTGTGCAAAATAAGCGGCAGAGCGATGAGCCTTTGTTTGGTGTGAGAAATGCAGACGGCAGTGTGGCGAAGTTTGCAAAGCTGGCGGACTTCGAGCAGGAATTAACGCCTATCGGGACAGGGCATTTCGGGCTAACCGTATTCAGGGCGTCGGCACTGAGTAAGCTAAAGAAGCCGTGGATTCGCGGCATACCTAATCCTGATGGCGAATGGCACGAGAACCGGCAGGACCCGGACATATACTTCTGGAACCAATTTTTTAAGCAAGGGCTTAAGGCTGTGCAGGCTAATCGTGTAGTAGTGGGACACATGCAGTTAATGTGCTCCTTCCCGGATGTGGCGAAAAAAGGTTTTAAGCCAATCTATATGCACATGAGCGATTTAGACAAAGTCGGGCCACCGGCTCACTGCAAGCCGACGGTTGAAATGATAAAGGGATAAGGAGAGAACTATGGCAACTACTCGGTTTGAAAGCGACCTGCACGTTGCGGGAGAAATATCGAGCGAGACAATGAGCATACCAGCGGCCACGGTAACGAACGCTATGGTCAATGGCTCGGCTGGGATTGCAACTACTAAACTTGTGCATCGTTATCATGCGATGTATGCACAGGAATCGGCAACCACAGCCGCAGATGAGGCAAGGCCCTTATTTGTGGTTTACGGAGCTACCGGCACAGTGCAATCATTTAAGGCTGGCTCGGTAGTAGCCAATATAGGCGATTCGGCTGTCGAGGTGGATTTACTCAAAGACGGCGTATCCATTCTCACGGCTGTAATATCGCTGGACAGTACCAATGCGGCTTACACACCGGAGGCTGGGACGATAAACACTGCCGCCGTTGTAGCTGGCGACGTGTTGGAGGTGTCTATTGACGCAACAATTGGGACGGGGACATTGGCATTGGGCGTATATTGTGAGTTAATGGTTGATGAGGTGGCGGCATAAAATGGCATTACAGATAACCACAGAGCCGTTAGTTGAACCGATAAGTCTAATTGAGGCGAAGCTGCACCTGCGAGTTAGCACTACTGCTGATGATGCGTTGATAACGCAACTTATCCGCGCGGCAAGAATTTATTGCGAGAACTATCAGGGCAGGCCGTATATCGCCCGAACGTACCAAATGACTTTCGATGATTACTTTCCCGGATTGATTGAGCCGCCCATGCCGCCCTTGTGTTATGTGAATTCAATTACTTATCTCGATAGCGACGGCGCTTCGCAGACGGTGACGGCTACTCTTTACACCGTTGACACCGTTTCTGAGCCGGGCCGTATTTATGAGGCCTATGATGAGACGTGGCCTTCGAGCGTTCGGGCAGTTCCTAACACTATTGCCGTTAATTATGTGGCTGGCTACGCGGCGGAGTTTACCGTTGTTGTCGAAACTAATGTATTTACGGTTTTGGGTCGGACATATACTAACGGCGACAAGGTGAGATTGAGCAATAGTGGGGACGTGCTGCCTACCGGCCTATCGGTTGATACGGATTATTACATAATTGAGGTGTCCGGTAATACTTTCCAACTTTCAACAACTTCAGGCGGCGATGCCGTTGTTGTAACCGCGAGTGCTGCGGAAAAGGGAGAAATAAACTATGTTGGCGAAGTACCGGAGACGGCTAAGGCGGCGATGAAGTTGGTGTTGGGCCACCTCTACGAGAACAGAGAGAATACAATAGAGACAAGCCTAAAGTCATTACCGCAGGGGGCGGAGATGCTTCTAATACAAGATAGGATGCAATGGTGAGAGCGGGGCAATTAAGACATAGACTGGTTTTTCAGTCACTTGGCCAGGTACAGAACGAGTTCGGAGAGCCGACTGATACCTACAGCGAACACATGACGCTCTGGGGTTCGATCCGCCCGATGTCGGCCCGTGAGCTTCTTAACGCCGAGCAGATAATCGGTGAAAAAACACACATAGTAAAAATCAGGTACAGCACCTTAGTTGGCATAAAAGACAGATTCACATTCGACAGCCGGACTTTCGAGGTGGTGTATATTCTGGATGCGGGCGAGCGCAATATCTACATGGATATAATGGCGAAGGAAATTGTCTGATGTATATTGGGATGACGCTTACGGGCGGGGCCGAACTTGACAAAAAGCTTATGGCTCTCGAAAGAAAAGTAGGCCGGAAGATTGTTAAGAAGGCTGTGCGTGCAGCGCTAAAGCCTGAACTTGCAGGCAGCAAGGCAAGCGCGAAGTCGATAGTTGGCGGCAGTATGGGTAGTTTAATTGCAAGGAATCTACAGTTGAGGGCATTCAAGAAACAGAAAAAAGGTTCTTATGGGATGAGCGTTAAGATAAAACCGGATATTGAGGAGTTTGTGGACAATGGTGCTTATATTCCAGCGGCCATTGAGTACGGCCACATATCGCCTTCCGGCGGTATGGTTGCTGCCATGCCGTTCATGCGGGCGTCGGCGGATGCGTGGAAGAGCGTTGGGCTGAGGATAGTAAGTGAAGAATTAAAGAAGGGTGTTGAGGCGGCGGCTCATGGCGGTTGATACAATTGAAAAAGCTATTTATTATATTTTGGCGAATAATGGCGGCGTGAAGGCGCTGGTCGTAAAGCGCATATACCCAACCGTGGCCAGCCAGCTTGGTACTCTGCCGTTGATTGTGTACCAGCAGATAAGCGGGCGGCGTGAGCATACAATGACCGAGTCGGTCGGGTTGGTGGAATCCCGTTATCAGGTTGACTGCTGGGCTACGACATACACGGGGGCGCAGGCATTAGCTAAGACTGTCCGCGTGGCTCTGGATAATCACTCAGGGACAACGGGCACGGTGAAAATAGAAGTCATCCACTTAATCAACGAGATGGATGGGATTGCAAATATAGCAGACGCTAAGATAGCGAGGCGGTATCGGCGGCTGTTGGAGTTTATAATTTGGTTTCAAGAATAAAGGAGAGGTATTATGAGTGATAGCGCACACGGCCACGGGGCTTCGCTGTCTATCGGCGGCTCAACGGCAGGTAATATCATTAGTATTAGCGGCCCGAACGGAACACGGGAGGCTATTAAAGTCTCAACAATGGATTCAGCTAATAAGTATGATGAGTTTATCCCCGGAATGCTTGATGCGGGGGATGTCACCGTAGAGTTAAACTATGACGGTACGGCGGCTGGTACGGCAAATATGTTAAACTCAGCCAAAACAAATTCGGCGGCAACGATAATAGTAAAGATGACTGACGGGACAACTACTTCGCAATGTTCTGCCAGTGGGTTCATCACGTCTTTGGGTCATGCGATTCCTTACGACGGCAAGATAACGCAATCGCTTGGGCTCAAGTTGTCGGGAGCAATGACTTTTACCGACGAAGCATAAAGGGACGAAGTATAAAGGAGAGAGATTATGAGCGATGGATTACTTGGTCACGGAACTTCGCTAAAGGTTTCGGCTAATACGCAGGTGACTACTGCGACGACAATCGGCAACATCATTAGTATTAGCGGCCCGAACGGAACACGGGAGGCTATTAAAGTCTCAACAATGGATTCAGCTAATAAGTATGATGAGTTCATCCCCGGAATGCTTGATGCAGGAGAGTTCACTGCGGAGTTGAATTATGACGGCGGTGCTTCTGGTACGGCGAACGATTTACAGTCACTGAAAACTAATGCCGCGCAGTATTATCACATTACATTCCCCGACCACACGACAGAGGCAAGCAAGTCGGATATTTACTGCCAAGGGTTTGTAACCGCGTTAGGTCATGCGATTCCTTACGACGGCAAGGTGACGCAGAGTTTAACTGTCAAGTTGACCGGAGCGCCGGTCTATACGGATGCAGGCTAATACTATTTTTGAAAGGATGTGAAATGTTAGACAAAAAAACAATTCTTGGGGCCAAAGATTTACCAACCGAGACTATCGATGTTCCGGAATGGGGCGGGCAGGTTATTGTTCGCACACTGAGCGGCTTAGAAAAGAACGTGTGGGAATCAGGCAACTTAGTGGGCAATAAAGTCAACCTCCGAAACATGACCGCCCGGCTGTGCGCGATTTGCATCGTGGACGAAAAGGGCAAGCGGTTATTCTCCGACGCCGACGCTGAAAGCTTGGGCCGTAAATCAGCTAAGGCTTTAGAGAGAGTTTTCGACGTTGCCCAAAGACTGAACGGTATGGGCGCAGACGATATTAAGGAAATGGCAAAAAACTCCGGCAGAGCCATAGCCGCCGATTCTACTTCCGGTTAGCGGCTCATCTCAAAACGACCGTCCGTGAATTATTGATGCGGATAGACAGTAGGGAATTGTCGGAGTGGATGGCGTTCTATTCGATTGAGCCATTCGGCGAACTACGAGCAGACATGAGGGCGGCGATGGTTGCATTTCATATTGCGGCTGGCGCAGGGGCAAAGGACATCAAAATAGAAGATTTTCTTTTGAAGTTTGATCCGCCGAAGCAGCAAAGTTTAGAAGAAATAAAGGCAGTTTTAAGAGGGCTTTAATGGCGACTATTGCGACATTAGCTGTGAATATGGTAGCGAAGACAGGGGCCTTTACTAAAGGCATGAAGAAGGCCCGCAAATCGACTAACTACTTTTCGCGGTCTCTGAAGCAATTAGCTGTCCAGGCGGCGACGGTCTTTGGTGCAATGAGAGCATACCAATTCTTGAAGGGTTCGGTGGCCTTGTTTGGTGAACAGGAGAAACAGGTTCGTTCATTATCTGACGCTCTGGCTCTTTTGGGCAAGGGCGGCGTATCAACCATGAAAGACATGCAAGCCTTTGCCGTCCAAATGCAAAAAACTACTATTTATGGCGATGAGCTTGTCTTGAAAATGATGTCACTGGGTGCATCTCTTTCTAAGCTCTCCGGCGACAAACTGAAGCAGGCCACAAGGTCGGCCATTGGATTAGCTGCGGTTATCAAGAAGGATTTACCAACTGCCATGCTTCTTGTCGCCCGTGCCGCCGTTGGCGATACTTCAATGCTTACCCGGTACGGAATTAAAATCTCCGAAACGCTTAGTAAGGAAGAAAAGTTTCAGGCAGTATTGCGAAAGGGTGCCGAGGGGTTTGCTTTAGCGACGGGCGCGACGAAGACTTATGCTGGTTCAATGCAGCAATTAGGCAATCGGCTTGGGGATGTTAGGGAATATCTCGGCGGAAAACTTGTCCCTGCCATTTTGCGATTAAGCGGAGCATTAAAGGTTTTCAATACCGGCATAGTTGATAACGCCGCAAAAATGCTAAAGTGGATAGTAGTAATTGAAACAGGGCTTTTTCTTGGCCCCCGAATAGTTAAGATGTTTACCGCAATCATCAAGACACTTAAACTATTGGCCAAGGCCGAGACCGTCGCCCTTGCCTTTGGTGGCCCTGCGGGTTGGGCTGCGATAGGTGTTGGCTTAATGGTTAGCGCTGCGGCATTAGAGGTGATTGACAACCTATTCAAAGACATCAAAACGGATAGCGAAAAAGCAGCGGATTCAATTAACAAAATGATAGCGGCCACGAACAAATTGGCGAAAAAACAGAACAATGGGTTGCAATCATGGCTGGAAGGTTGGGTCACTAAGGCTTTAAAGGGATTTTCTGGCAAAAGCGAGTTGGATTTCACGAAGGGCACTGCCAATTTACGGGATTATAGGTTTAACAGGGCCTATGAAGAATCTAACGCGGCACAGAGAGCTATTGAGGCTGCGAAGCAAAATGCCGAGGCTGTAGAAGATTCAGCTAAGGCATATGCAAATTATACAAAATGGATTAAGGCTAACACCGAAGCCATGAAAAAGAATAAAGAAGCAGCGGCACAAGCGGAACATAAAAGATTGGGAGAATTTGTTTCTGGGATACAAAAGAGTATCAAGGATTTCGGCAAAACTGAGGGGCAACTTTGGGCTGAGGATTATGCAAAATCGAGCGGAAAGGGTATAAACGAAAGACTATATACCGTAGATGTTTTGCGTGACCTTGCAAAGCTAAATACAATGAAGCGGATGAAAGCGGGAGCAGAAGAGTTCCGTGATATTATGAAGGATGTTACAGAGCGGTTAAAGACCTTTGGCATGGATTGGGTCGATAAACTTAAATATCGCATAGAGCAAATCAAAGGTGTCGATAAGTTGCTGAAAGAAAACGTTTATGGCATGCTTGACCAACTCAAAGCAAAGCAGGCGGCGGGTATGGCGGGCGTTTTGGCGGGCGGTGAAATGCGATACATTGAGAGGCCTGCCTTTGTCGATATTCGGAGTAGTGGTCAAGACCAAATCCAGAATCGTCAACTTACGGAGTTACGGAGAGGGAATACTTTGGCGACAGAAGGCAACACTGCACTAAAGGAGATTGGAAAGCAGGTGTGGAAATAAATGGCGGTAAAACTTGACTTAATAGACGGCTCCAGCGGCAAAAAAACAGTGAACGGCTGGGAGGAAATTGAACGCATCGCCACTGTTACCGGCGCTACGGGTTCCGGTCACACGAAAATCATAAACGCTGCAACGGTTAGCGGAGTGCCTGCGATTGGTGACGTGCACCCCGGCCTGCGAGATTGCTTCCTTTATGAAATAGTTCCGACCCCTTCCGATTCCGATACAGTACGGCTCAGGCTGTTATACAAACAACAGCGGCTCAGGGTTAGTCCATTAAACAGCCTTGCGCCACTTCTTGTCCCTAAGTATAACACCGTGGAGGTTGGGGCGACGCTATCACAAGCAGAGACCAGCTATGACAGGCTGGGCGATAAGATAGAAGTTAATTACACTTACCCGATAGATTACACGCCCGATCCGACGTGGGCGAAAAAATATGTCCCGAAATCCCCAACCGTCGCTAAACTTATCCCTGAACATCACATAACAGAACGCAAACAAGAGTTCGCCAATCCATCGCAGAAGGCGTTAGATTATGTTGGCTGTGTCAATAGTGGCCCTTGGTCTCTGGCACGGTCATCGGCGGCTGGGACGTGGCTTTGTACGGGAATAATAGGGATAAGTAACGACGGGCGGGTGACGTTTGATGTAGTATACACATTCCAATATAGAGCTGATACATGGAAGTCCCTTGCACAATTTACAGACCCCAATACAGGAGACCCGACACCCGAAAAAACAGCCGCCCAAACCGCCGCTTTGATAAGCGCGTTGGGCGGTGAATACAAAGCAGATAACGCCACGAGGTGGGTTGAGTTATATCCCATTCGTGATTTTAACCGCTTGGGTCTATAAATGATTAACGAACTGACAAATGGGCCTGCCGTGGCCGTCAATAAGATAAATGAGATTATTGCTGCCGTCAATAAGTTTGAGGCGTTGACTGGTGACGGTTTTATCACTATCAAATCAACGGCTCATGGCAAAACGGTTGGACTCAGTCTGGAGCATTTACGTTCACGCATCCCAAAAATTGGCGGTGGCGGCGGGGGGTCATTGAGAATTGCGTACTGTTCGGAAGACGCGCAAGATGATAATGTTATTGAGGCCGATCTTGACGAAATAGGCGGCGATGCTATCGAGGTAACGTGTACTATAGCGCAAGCGGGTACGGCATTGGATGAAGCGTCGCCCAGGCTGATAGACGAAGACCCGATTATAGTGAGTTATGTGGACGGTGAATGGCGGTGCATGACCACGTTCATGCCGACTGACGATTGTGTTTGTGTTGAGGATACCCCATAATGAGCAGTATTGTTGTAGGCAGAAGCGACGGGACACTGACGCTGAATGGCCTTGCACTGGTAGGCGATGTCACTGGCAACGTCACGGGCGACGTCTCTGGTTCGGCAGCAACCGTTACAGGGGATACGCAGGCGGCTATAACCACTTTGGATAATTTGACGGGCTATCAAGTATCCGATGCCGACCTGACCGCCATAGCAGCCCTGGCACACACCGACGGCAACTTCATTATAGGCGACGGCGACGCGTGGGTAGCTGAATCTGGCGATACGGCAAGGATTTCGTTGGGATTAGGGACTACAGATAGTCCGACGTTTACGGGCTTAACTCTTACGGGTGATATAAGTATGGCTTCGACCCATGGGATTGATTGGGGCGGAGTAAGTAGTATAACCTGTAGTAATACCAGTAGAGATATTGATGTTAATGCGGGTAAGCAAATAGCCCTCATAGGTGGAACTTATATATCATTTTCTACTACTGCCGGTCCAGTCTCTTTGACAGCTTCCGAGGAAATAAAATTTAAGCCAAGCGGAAATAGCGATGATTATCTAATAATGCAGACTGTATCTAATGTGCCAGAATTGACTACGTTAGGTGATTGTGACTTGAAGCTATCCAATACTTTAGGTGACTCCGTTCTTGTTTCTGAACTTGATGACCACCTTGCAAGCAGTTCAAATCCTCACAGCGTAGACGCCGATGACGTTAGTTTGGGCACTACCGACAGTCCAGAGTTTACGGGTTTAACGCTTACGGGCGATATTAGTGTCAATGATGGCAAGCTTGAATCAAAAGGATATGGAACTGCGCCTAATTATGGTGGTGTATTTTTAGGATATAGGCAAGATACTTCGATTGGCTCTGGCAATACATTGTTAAGCATAAGGGGCGGCGGTTC
>Ga0208769_1000619_pt1 | contig 16647 bp, 13 predicted proteins | sample AntAceMetag02UKC_FD_184768 | JGI IMG/M metagenome (GOLD analysis project Ga0208769, IMG submission 184768) | Saline lake microbial communities from Ace Lake, Antarctica- Antarctic Ace Lake Metagenome 02UKC (SPAdes) (version 2) | ecosystem: Environmental > Aquatic > Non-marine Saline and Alkaline...
AAGGAAGGAAAAAGCTCGTTAATTTGTTTAAGAATATCTTGAAAAGTGGGAAGTAGGCTATGGCAGAAGATCAATATTACAATCCTGAAGACACAGATTTATTGGAAAAATATTATGCCATAGTCAACTCTATTCAAGAAAGTCCTATAAATCCCAGATCTCCTACCGACGTTCAGTATGAATATACCAATAGTCCACAGAGAGAAATTCCATCACGAAAAATGGATGAAGGGTTCGATAAATTAGGAAGAATATTCAAAGAGTCTCTTACGGAAGTAAAAGAAACTATTATAAACACCAACCAGGTTATTCATCGCGATGCAGAGAGAACAAATAATTATATGCTTAATCAAGCTTCTGTTGCCGCGGGAAAAGCATCAACTTTTATGAGCGAGACATTTTCCAAAGAATTTAATAAACCAGCCTTATGGTCCCGGGACATAGTAGCCCTTACGGGTAATGTTGATTATAGGGACATGACTACCGAGCAGGCTAAATACTATGCCGGCGAACATATGAAACAACGTGGGGAAATGGGGCTCGTACAGGCAGGAGGATTAGCGGCATGGCTTGGCGGAGGGGCCGTACCTGGATTGGCTTATAGTTTTCTGGCTCAGCCAATTCTTGAAAAATATGTTACACAACGTCACGGGTATCAAAACTATCTCGATAAAACGGGGATGAAGAATATCTTGGCCGGGCAAAGCAGAAATACTTTAATGCACACCGGTTGGGATGATGATCAAAAAAAAGAACTTACAACATTTTTGATGGGACGACCATATTCTGAAACAGGATTTGATAGAGAGGAAGCTGATCAAATAAGGGAATTTGCCGATCAGCTTGGCTATTATAAAGGAACTGCCAGCGTTGAAAACTATAAACAGAAAACAAAATCCCTGTTTACTAATGTTAGGGAAATTATGAAAGTATTACACACCTCTGTAGAGGAGGCTGTTGAAGTAATGGCGGGAGTAAGCATGATGGCTGGCCCGGCAGGCGGAAAACCTTATACGGAAATGGTTGGACAGCTCGTATCGGCAGTACGTTATACGGGATTGCCGCCAACCCAACTGTTAGGAGTGGCTAATCAGGTCGGAGAATCTTTATATAATGCCTATGGCGTTAAAAAGGAGTGGGGATCTAACTGGGGATTGGAATTGCAAAAAAACAAGGACACAGCCCCCATTAAGCAGGCCGGATTGGAATACCTTATGACTAACCCGGCGTACATGGCCGCATTCTCAACATGGGACAAAGACGCTGGCGAATTTAATGTTGATACAGCAAAGTTATTAAAAATGGGAACAATGGGAATGGGAGACATACTGGAAGAGGGCATGAAAAACCTTAGCGGAGAAGATGCGGAAGCTAAGATATTGTCGCTCAGAAATAATTTACCCAAATTAGTAGCAGAAACCGGACCGCTTCCCATGAGCCAGGTAACGATGATGCTGCCTATTAACTGGGTAGAAGAAATGATTGGACCAAGTGAGGAATACATAAATGCCGGGGACGCAAAAAAAAGAAATATGTTTGAATTGGGGGTAAAGCAATATCTAACTAATCAGGGTGTTTCTCCTGGTGAAATAGGGGGACAGACAGAAACCATAATGCAATTCAAGGACGATCCCACTAAATTTATTAATTTCGCACAGGAATTAGATGCGAGAAAATTAATACCGAAAACAAGAACACTCGGGGGAGAGATTTCCGGTATGTGGCAGGATTTTATAACCAGCACCACTACTCCTGAACAATTTGAGAAAGATCAAATATATTTTAATGTAAAAACCGGAAAAATGATAGAAGATGCCAGCGGAGAGATGGTTCCTGAAACTGAAAGAGTAGCTGCGCATTATCTTATGAAAACAGCGATCGATGACATAAGGGGAAAATTGAGACTCCCCGTTACAGCGAAAGAAAAAGGAGATGCTGAATGGGTAAGGGAACACGGTGAGATAATAGCAAGATTGCAAGGAAAACGGGAGTTTACGGGAATATGGGGAGATATAAGAGGCGATATAGATCAGGTTGGAAAAATAGCCCATAGGGTGAGCCTTGGACATCTTGACATCGAGCTATTGTCAGATAAACATAGCGTTCTTCCTGCGTGGGAAGACACCTACTCGTATGCAAAAAAAGAAGGCATCACAATGGATACGGCGGTGCGAAGACAAATGGAACAATACGGCGAATTCAGCGAGGTGGTTGCGGACGAATTGTTACTTAAACAGAAACTCGATCCGATTGAATACGCCAAGGTTGTTACTAAAAAATTAAGCGACTTCGAATCTGATGCCCGTATTCAGGCTATTATAAAGGAGAAAGGGGGCATATCTTCGGAAGATTTAAAGAAGTTGACAAGTGAACGTAGAGTTGCTCTTGATATAGGAACTAAAATTAAACATGCCTATGAAACAGGAGAGACCCCGTATGCCCCCGGTCAGGCTCTTAAGGAATTTGCCCGCGAAACAGGACAAGACTATGTCGATATAGCTCCTGATGTTGAGGAATATTTTGCGAATGTAATATCAGGTTTTGATAAAAAATTAGAAAGTCCATTATTTGCCGGAGAAGAAGAAGTCGGAAAAGATAAGAAAAAATTGCCGCCCGAGATAGTCTCAATGGAAACACTCCAGGAAATAACAATGATGTTAGACGGTATAGCCGATTCTCTTAAAGATACGGGTGAGGGTTTAAATTCCACAAAAGCCGCTTTAAAAATTATTTACGAAGATTACAAAAGGGCTAAATAGAACATGAGAACAACTACTATTATTAATAATTATTCAAGCAAGAATTATGCCAGGGCGACTATTGATGTTGACGGAAATCCATATAGCGATTTTATACTATTATCAGTTGCTAACGATGTAAGATCCGGACATACTCTTCATGGGTATTATAATAATTATAAAATAGAGAGGGAAACATCTCCGTTTTCTCCATATACTTTTAGCGGATTACTGTATGATACGGATAACACTGATTGGGAAAATGCTTTTATAGAAAATTATGCCTGGAAATGGAAAGCAAGCAAATGTTTGAGAAACGGTAAACAGGTAACAATAAAATATAAGAATATTACATTAACCGGATATATGATTAATTTAACAATAGTATCGAAAGTGAACGGCGTCTCCGAATTTTCGTTTGGATTCATCTTAAATAAAGAAGCAAAATATGAAGATGGAATAGATAGTATTGGAGTAAGCAGACCAAATATAGATTATTATGAGAAAGAATTAGGAAAAGCAACGATATCCATATTGTCTCCATCATCCCAACAACAAGAACAAGGATTTATGTTGTCGGAAGTGAGTAGAAGCTTTCGGGAAAAATACCAAGGCGGAAACAGGTATAATAATATAATATCGTTTGGAAGCCATCCGGCTGCCTATAAATTTATTATATCTTTGGTAGAATCGGCCCCGGATGAAGATGGTAATACCGTGGATGAGTCTTTTCGTAGATTTCAGCAAAATTTAATTTTAGAAAATTTAACCAGAAATGAATTTATTGAAATTAGATATAAAGATCGGACGGCTTACGGATATGTTATAAAGATATCCGAGATCGCAGTAGCTGGCCGTAATTATTCAGATTATTCTATAGATTTATTATCTCATGGTGTGGTTTAGGATGAAAGAAGTAGACATAGATTTTATAATATACCTAGAAGGATATCAGGTTCCCGCGAAGAGCATTACGGTGACTAAATCTATAAATCAGCCAACTGAATGCGTTATAGTTTTACCGACTACCGATAAGATAATTGAAATTCAAGCAGGCACACTTGTTCATGCGTTTTATTTTGATGCGTATAAACAAGTTTACAGGCTTATGTTCGATGGTATTATTAAAGGTCCGGGATATAGTAAATCAAACAGCAAAAAGGATCGTAAGCTGTATGCGATTAGCTCTTCCAGTATACTAAACGATATTCCGACAAAATATTTAGCAGCCCTGCAAGGCGAAGATTTTTTTCAAGGTTATGGAATATATAAATTTTTCCATATTCCCACGGATAAGCGAAGCGAACAAATGGCAAAACAGGATGCAATTGACGCGGATCCCATATTGGCAAATCTTAAGGATAGTCAACTAACCGCCGTTCAATATTTTGAAGCGTTCCTGAAATTACTATCAAACAGTTGGGAACATTTTTATAAAAACGCAAATACCAGAATGAAAATAGTTGGCGAACATGCATTTTTTGATGAGGGACTATATGAGAATTTTCAGTCAACACAAAGTCTGGCTTCCGTCATGAATTTAATGAATCAGGAGATCATAGGATTATCTGATGCAGATACTCTCGCAGAAATATTAACAACATTAAAAACAATAGGGTATGATTATATAGAAATACCAACTCCGGCATATCAATCGGGCGAAGCAAAAAATTGGAAAAGCGATGCCGATAAACTTACTATTAAATATAGTGCCAATACTATGTTGAAATATATATTAATTCCTGCTCTCATTAATATTATTCCCCCAAAATGTAATGTAATTTTATCCGGAGAAGACGGTCGCTTAGACGAGAGAATATTAAATCCTGTCGTAACCAGGCTAAAATATCTATATAAGATGGGAGACGGAACACTCATGCGATCCGGAGAATGGCCTCCAGGATTAATTAAGGAGCGAACAGGAGACGAGAAGTATTCTTTAATGGAAAGCGAATATGATACAGGAATGAAGCCCTTCATGAAAGATATGGAATATTATTTTAATCTGATTCTTGGAGAAAAAACATTTAAACCAGGCGTAAATGAAGAAGAGGTTAAAAATAATGATATGTGGGTACGTAAACTGGCTTACGATTTCGAGAATATGCAACATTCATCCAACGCTGTGTCGATTCAGCTCTTCGAATTTAATCCATACATAGTTACCGGTATGCCCGGTATTATATTGGATACAACTTCCGGAACAGCTTATTATGGAGACGTGGTGCAGCACTCAATGACGATAGATCAGGATAAGGGACGGACGATAACAAGCGTAATGCTGAATAATGCCAGAGTAATTTCCAGTCTTGAAGATATTGGTCCTCAAAATCCGTTTTTAGATCCGAGCTTTTTTAATAAAAATAACATCGATGAACATATTTATGGAGAATTATTAAAAGGAACTAATGATGTAGCTAATGATTTAGGTGAACCAGATTTGGTTTATTTGACGGATTACGGCAAAAAAGAACCCGTCGTTCCTCCTGAACAAATTAAATTATATAGAAGACAAAAAGAGTACAATGGACATGAAATAGTCTGGGACGGAACTCTTGTTGACGAGAATCCTTCTGTCTCGATATCCGGAATGTTATCAGGGGCTGGCGACGCGTTCACGAAAGATGAATATAACAGGCGGGAAATAATAACATTGGCAGAATATTTTATTGCTAAGGGAATTTATACAAAAAAAACAAATAAAAAAGAAAAATATGAATTAAAATATATGGATCCCCCGCGAGACATTTTGGTAAGCGTTACTGATCCCAATAAATTCATAGCTACAAGAAAAGATAATGCCACTATAGATCTTGACAAGAATAAATATTTCATCAAAGAAAGAAGGATAATAATTAAAACCGTTTTAAACGCAGAGTATGATTATATAATAATTGAGTAGGTAAGAAATGGAAGAATTGGAATTAATATCAAAATATCAGCAATTTGGCGATAAAAAAGCTCTGGATGAGCTGTTGAAGAAATACCAACCAGCCATTAATAGTTCTATTTCAGCTAGTAGAACCAGCATGATACCCTCGCCGTTATTGCAGACTGAAGCTGAATTATTAGCAGCAAATGCTTTTAAAACATATAATCCGAATATTGGTCCCTTACCCCCACATGTTAAATCAAGCCTAAAACCATTAATGAGAATAGTTAACAGGGCAAATCCGTTGTATATTCCGGAATCCAGAGCATATAGATATAGTAAATATGAGCAAGTTAAAGCTGAACAGCGAAAGAAATTACAAAGAGAACCGACAGCATCGGAAATGGCCGATGCCATGATGATGAACATAAATGATATCGCTCGTCTTGAAGAAGAAACAAAAAGGAAGTTGATTCACGAAAAAGAACCTTCTAATTTATTTGAAGGATCATTTGCTCCGGCATTGGATGAAGATAAATTAACAACATATGTTCACGGTAAAATCATAGATCCCCAGGAAAAAAGGGTCATGGAATATGTTTTTGGAATCAACGGCGTGAGAATGGTGAGTTCAAACAGGGAAATAGCCGAAAAACTAAATATTTCAGAATCTAGTGTAAGAAGAATAAAAGATAAGGTCATTTCGGCCATTCGGAGATATCAGTAATGATTTGTCCGGTAATATCTCTAATAAATTTAGAAAGCATTAAAGAGCAGATTAAGCAAATTAAATTGTCTGGAATTCTTTCTATCGTAATAGGGGCGGTCAGTTCCGTTATAGAGCCCTTATTGGGTGAGCTCGTGAATATGGGAGCGAGCATCATAGATGCCGGACTATCTATTATAAATACCATAACTGATTTATTAGGTTCTCTCAGCTCAACTTCATGGGCGTTATATATAGCTCAATATCAGGCCAACTTGGTTAGGGACGCAGCAACCCGAGAGATTGGTTTATTAGGAGAACTCAAAAATGAATTAAGTAAACTTAACAAAGATTCTAATCCTCAATCGGATATGTATAAAAAATTAAATAAGTTATGCAATAGGGTCCGTCCAAAAATTAGGAAAGCCCTCGAGGATACCCTCGATATGTATTCAGCATCAGATATAGTGGATAGGATAAATACTGCGCGAAGATATTCGGATAGTTTACGAAAGGTTCTGGCTTTAAGGGATTTAGGCATTGGGGCGGATATACTTGGTATTCTGCAGAATGCCGTGAAAACAGGAGTGCAGATTGAAACCGAGGGCGGAGCATGGCACGATGTGATCCTGGATGAGAAAACAAGAACCGATTTAATTAAAGACCCATTATATAATCTGAATATTAGCGAGCTTATTGATGATCTTCCGAGATCAATGATTGACGAGGCGGGAAACAACCTATTAGACACAGTCATGGATACCCTCCAACAATATGTTGAGATAGTAAAACTATGCACAGGACATTCTCTTCAGCGATATGTAGATCAAATGGCTGAAGACTTAGCAAAAATGGGCGGAGATATTGCCGGAATGAACTATGATGATCTAAAGAAATTACAAGGAAAAGATATTGGCAAAGGTATTGGAATGGGAGATTACACCAAACTAATAGCTGACGTTATGAAAAGCTCTCTTCTTCCATATTATACATTTGATAACGACCCTAATATGGGCGAGTGGACATATAAGATAAATGGTGAAATATCTGATTTAACCATATTCGGAGCCAATATGAAGGTTATTGAGGGGATAACCTTGCTCCATATTCTCGATGGTATAATCGGAACAAACATAAACAGCAAAGATCGAATAATTGACAGAAGTATGTTGCTATACGATCTTAAATTAAAAATTGTAGAAATCAGAAATAAAATACCGTTATCTCTTAGCTCCCCTAGCGGGATACAAGATTGTGGTATAAAAAATCTTCTCACAAGATTAGCGGCGTGGTCTAAGGTTAATGGTATTCATATAGATTTGGAAATGGCCTATGCCCTGATGGCAAAAGACGCCCTTCAGCAAGAAGAACAGGCTGAGTGGGCAAAACTATTAAAAGAATCTATTATTATGCTTAGGGCAGTAGATGAAGCCTATATAGAGGACGCTCAGATAACTGATCCGTCGTTTACATCCAGGATGACATTAGAAATACTTCTTAAATTGGTAGCGACAACATTTACGGGTAAATTCAATACTACGGAATATGACGATATAATTGATAAAAGAATAGCATATTTACGAGAAATATTGGTGGCCATTGATGATCTTCGGGGATACTCTGATCCTTATGTGGAAGGATTATTAGAAATGTTTAATGAACTAGGATTAAATGCTCTGTTCGGAAATATAATGTCCGGAGAAATACTGCTCAATAATTTACCTATTGATCAGGCCATGATAGCTAACGGGGCGGCAATAGCGGCCTTGGTCGATGCGTGTATTACCCCTATAATGAGAAATCCGGAAATAGCTAAAAAAGATAAAAAAAAAATGATAAAAACGGTAAACACGTTTGTTAAAAAGGCCGAGGAATCATTAGATAAGGTTACGCAAGGCATAATGGATGCGGCAATGTCTGTTCTTGGCTTTGGGGCCGATGCTTTAAATAAACTAATCCAAATGCATAATAAGTCTATAATTGATAAACAAGAACTTAATAAAGCCGTTAAGATGGCAACTGAAATGGGTAAATTTACGGGAGCGGTATAATAATGAACACAATAGACATGAAAATAATCTCAGTTGATACTGACGGCAACGTAACTTTTACCTTTAGTAATATTGGAGGCATAGCTGTTGGAACAACAAAATTAGCACAAAAATACTTAAGATATTTTTATGGGGAAGACTGCGGGCGTATTCTATATCTGTTTACTCACGATAAATTAACGACAGGGAATGTTGGGACATATATTAACGCCGTTACATCTGCCGTGATCAGAACAAATGAAAAAATAATTGAAATACAGAAAAACCTTGACCTTCATCCCGATGAAACTTTTATAGACTGCAAGGTAACTAAAATAGACGTTTTGGCCAGGGAGGGGATTATTGATATTAATCTGAGATTGATAACCCAAAGTGGAGAGTTATTATTAACGATTTAAAAATCTTGACAATTTAATGAATGATTGTCTATTTATAATAAAAGGAGAGAAATATGAAATATTTAAAAACAATTAAGAGCAAGGTTAGTTTTATTGTGTGTTTAATTCTCGGACAACTATTAAGTTTAGTAGAAAAAATCCGCGGAAGCGAGCAACCAGACAAGGAGATATTATGCTCCATATTACAACGGTTGCAAATTAAACATAAAAAAGATCGTTTTGGCGAATCGTATGAGACTATGCATGAAAAGGTAAAAACATTTAATAAAATAATAGAGCAAGTAAGCTGATAAAGAAATATATTTAAGGGAGAATCTTATGAAATGTCCGGGAATTATCAAAGAAGCTATTAAGGCTGATTATCTTGTCGGCAAATTAAGCAAGATGAGTCCGTCCTTTTTAAGAGAGAAATTACCCGGGCTGATTAAAAAACACAAAATGAATTTCAGCAGATTCGCAAAGGGAAGATATCAACATGAGGAAATTGGAAGAATTTATAGAAATGCTCTTAAGGTTACAAAAGGCAAGTCGATTAAATATCTGACAGAAACCAGGAAGCGTGGTTTTCCTTTTTACAAAACTCAAAAAGCAACATCGATACAAGATATTAACAAGGGAATAAATGCAATAGAATCATTATCTCCAATTTAAGGATCAAATATGGATATTAAGAATTTTGTCAAACAAACATTCCTGGAAAATACCAGGTTGGCAAATTATGACCTTACCGAAGGAAGTAATTTATATGAATTATTCATCCTGCCGATAGTAGCGGTTCTGGAAGATAAGTTATCTCAAGATGTTATCGATACGGAAGCCGATGCTTTAGATCTAGGTAATTACGTTAATTTGACAATAGATCAAATGAAAAGATTGGCAGCCAATCATCTGGTTCCTGACCGTTTTCCAAATCAAACCACGGGACTAATATCTCTACATTTTTCCGAACCGGTCGTATGGGAAATTGAAGCGGATACAAAACTATATTCGGGAGATAAAGAATTCCGTATAAAATCCCTTACGGAAACAACACTGGATCCAAACGGATATGATATTACAGAGGGACTCTATGTATTTGGAAATGTGTCCGTAATTAATCTGGACGGCGATGTGATAGCTGAAAACACTCTCGGTCAAATAGATGGGGCTCCGGCAGAATTGATAAAAGTTACCCATGTTGCTATGGATAACGGATTAGCAGCATATACAGTAGCAGAGCTCTATGATCTTGTCAGGAAGTCTCTATACAATAGACAGCTATTGAACAATGGCGGCATAAGCACTATAATATTGGAAAGCTTTAATGGAGTAAAAAGTATTGAGGTTGTTGGAAAGGGCGATACCCGCATGACGAGAGATAAATTATACAATACCTTAATATCTAATGGGGAGTATGTCAGGGAGAGTGATTTTTTAGGAAAACTGAAGAGCAATATTGTTGCTAACGCCAATAAGGCTTATCTATTATTTCTTGATGCTGCCGGTATTGTTGCTGAAATAGATACAGGCGATGGATCAGAATTTTTACAGCCACACTATAATTCAATATCTGTAGCGGACGGAGATTTAATCACTTTCACAACTGAAGATATTTTAAATGAAACCTTTACTCAATCATCTGAAGTAATTGGAGAATTGGAAGATATTGTATGCGCTACCGAAGCGGATAAAAAATATATTAATGTTGAAGACGACTATGGATTTGAAACCGGAAACGTCATCAATATAATCGATAGGGATGAAAACATATCGACCAGGACAGGTGTTATTAAGGAAATTTTAGAGAAACAATTAGCTGTTATAAGCGTTACTGCCGCAGATACAATAGTAATATCCGGAATAACTCATGCAGATTACATTAAAGAGGGATTAATGTTTACTTATAGTGGGGGGAATAATGATGGAAGAGAGTTTGTGATTACTGTTGTTTCCGAAGGGGTAACCAACACCACTTTAACTGTTACCGGCACCGTTCTTGCTGATGGCGCTCCTGTTTTAAACACAATTGATTTTCCTGTTATAGAACTATATAATAACATTGGAGCAATATATGATATAGCTGGAGACGGCTGTTACATAGAAAACGTATTAGGTGAAGGATTTAATATTGGAAACGGATGGGTAAAGAGCGAACACGGGATGCCCCTGGGAACCTATTTGAATCCAAGAGAAATAATGATAGTAAGCGGAAAGGCTGTATTTGGAAGAATTAGCACAAATTATGCCGGACATATGGTTCAGGAAATAATAGCCAGATTTGGTATAGGTAAATTTGTCGACGCTGTTTTAAAAACCGTGACAGTCAATTTCGAAGGCGTAGTACCAAATCCTGTAACTGGTAAAATTAAGAGCGGGGCAACGGTTCTGTTGCCACTTAGATAGGGGAAATTATGGCTAATGGAGATGTTAAAACTTCTGTTCAATTAGAACAGGAAAGTCAAGTAATAGTAGATTTTAATATTAATGAATTTTTTACGAACTATGCTGGCGGGGGTGCTCTTGCGGTAGAAAGTTATAACCCTATATTACAAAAACCGATAGGGCTTACTTTACAAAGCGGTATTTCTATTATTGGACAATTTTACACAAATTATAACCCGGCTGAAGCTCCGTCTCACGGGGGATACAGTTATGTTACTGTTCGAAGATCTTCCACAGAGAAAGCTGATGTAATTTCTGGCTATGGAATTGCGTGGAGACCGACTTCTTACGAGGGGGTTGAAACTGATTTAATCATAGCGGGAACATTTGATGGTATATCGAGTATTGCGGTTACTGATGGATCTGTTTTTAGTACTGCTACCGTAGCTTTTATAGGATATACAATTCATGGAAAAGAATACTATCTTCCATTTGATTTTGTGAGAGACGGAAACAATCTTACCGGATGTGTTTTCCCTGAAAACATTGACACAGCAAGTATCAGCACAGATCCGGACGGCGTAAGCCTGCTTTTAGCAGAGCCAAACTTGTTTATAGTAGATAATGACCTGTTGAATTTTGATATGTATTCCGGGCGATACATAGAGTTTCCGGGAAATACCCTAGCCTTTATAGAGTCAACTATCACAAGTATTATACCCGGACAGGAGTATTGGTTTAAGCTTGAGATAGCCGATGATAATGGAATAAACTTCTATCTGGAGGCATCCGAAGCCGCATTAGTAGGGGCTATTGCAAAAATATCATGTGGAGCCAGAACGGTTAAATCTGAATATGCCGATGCTACCGATCGGGATTCTTTTGGGATATCGGTATTTGACACAGCCGGTTACGAGTGGTTTTATGATAATATAAAGCTATCTCGTCTGGATGGAAAATACACGGTAAATTATTTTGAAATAGATGTAAGCCAATTATCTGATTTAGTCCAGGCCCACGTAAAAGGTTATGGAGTAGCAGATGGAGGAGACGGATTAGAGCTACTTGTATGGAATCCAAATACATTAGCGTGGGTGAAGATAGGCGACAATACGTTTTCTTCGTCAGACATAATGATATCGGACGATATTATAAAAGCAACATATGTTACGGATAATACTATAAAATTTCAACTAAGAACATCCTCAGCATCCAGTACAACAACTCATGCTAAAATAGTTTTGGATTATTTTGCTGTTAAAAGCTCGTATAATAGTGGGGTGAATATTGGCGGGTGTGTAGATGTTTATGTCGACGATGAATATCTTAAGGAAGATACGGAAGATGTTACTCCTGATGCGACAGATCTTATTAATGTAATTGATTTCAGCAGGGCTGTTGTATGGATCGATAAAATAATTATAAAAGGCAGCGACCCTGAAATAGAATTAGTAGAAGGATATGATTACATCTGGATGCAGAATAATGCTGATTATCTGAATTCCATTAAGGGGCAAAGTATTATAAAATTCAGCCCGGGCGTAGTGAGCGAATGTACGATACATTATCATTACAGTCCCCTGGTTAAAAATTTACAAACATGGTCGGACGGAGATCATGTGGCGTTCAAGGGGCAGGATGTTTTATTTAGGCATAAAAATATACATCTTATTACTGTTTCCGCAACAACCGGAGATGATGACATTCATACATCAAGTGATATTAGAGATATGATCGAGGATTATATTGAAACTCTTGCATCTATCGATAATGAATATACCTTAGGTTACGAAGATACAGTCAATTATCTTTATGCTCAAGGAGTAAGGCTGCTTGAGACACTCGTTGTCACTGACGATTATAGGATTGAGGGCGCAATAACCAAATCTATCATCAGTGCAGCTGGAGATAGAATTACGATAAATAAAATAGAAGCATTTAAAATGGCATATAGCTTTTAAATAAATAGGAAAGAAAGGGGAGATAATGCGGATAAAGCATGAAGTATCAAAGATCATAAGTGAAGATATTCAGAACGGCGAAAATATTGAGATGATTGTTTCATTATTATTGAAAGAGGCTCGCAAGGTAGGCGAATTATTACCGAAAAGTTCTGATTACGATAAAATTGCAGAAAAGATTAAAAAGAGTCAAATAAGCGAAAACCATTATCTCGGTCTTGGCGGGATAACATGGAAAGGCAACAGGTGCTCATTTTAAATTTAAGAAGGTAAAATTATGAAATGTCCGGGAATGATTAAGGAAGCAATCTATAAGGAAGCATCTCCTAAATGGATTAAGATGATCAGGTCTGGAAAATTAAGTAAGGAATCCCTTAAAAGATTAGCTGGTGCCGGATACAAAGACAGGACATTAAAGTCTCTCGGAAGTGGGGCAAGCAGAGTGGTGGATTTAGTTTTTACCAAAAGACATGGTATTGCTGTAAGAAAGATACCTAAAATAGAAGGAACATCTAAAGGTATGTTGCAGAAAATTTATAGTTCGCAAGCAAAAGAACATCAATTATGGAAAGAAATACAAAAATTTATGACTAAAAAAAATATTCCTGTAGCTAAAATTTTAGGACAAAAAGGCCCCGTCGGATATTATGAGTATGTCTCGGGGAAGGATGTAACAGGTAAACTTAAAAATGTGTTTGGCAAAATAGATAAATTTTTAGCGTCGGCCAATAAATCTAATATATCAAAAAGAAGAATGACTATTAGAAGGGCTGGTAAGGCGATTGATAAAATTACAAACATAACGGAGAGAAGTTTTATATCAAAACCCAAACTCCAATTACTTAAAAAGAAATACCCTTATCTCCGAGATACTGCTACCAGAAATGTCGTAGGAGGCAAATTGGTTGATTTCGATATAGGAAAACACGTGGCAGGGGAAATAGGGCGATCTCCTTTTAATAGGGAAACCTATAAAGCGTTTGCGAAAGGGATGGATTCTAATGTTTATCAAAAAACCGAAAAAGTAAGAAAGTTGCTTAAAATATAATTATTAATAAGGATATTAAATGGCATTAGAAAGCCTCACGGAAGCCAGAGAATTATGGGGAAGTGCCAATGATTTTTGGACGCTGTTCAAGGATCGTCAGGCAATAACCCATATCTGGCAAGGATTAGTCGAAAGAATTGACGAGCTCAGTAAACATGAAGATGCTGTAGCTGATTATAGTATAGAAGATATCCTTGCGACTGAAACCCGGTTATGGGACACTATCGACAATGTAGATAATGCTGCTATAACAGACGCTGATGGCGTTGCTATCCCGGGCACTATTGTAAGTATTCCTTATTTACAGGACTTTATAAACAGTACCGGAAACACATATGTTGAAGATACCGATTATGTTATCATTGTGGAAACGCAAAAATTAGCATGGATTGCAGCACAGCCAGCAGATACATATCTATTTGCTCCGGAAGTTATATTAGAAAATGCGTTAGTAGAACAATATTTTAACAGTGGGTTTTTTGATATAGTCTTAGATAATTTCAATTATCTTGAGCGAAGGGAATTATTGAGGCTAATATGGCATATTTCCAAACATGGTCCAACAAAGTTTAATTTAAAGAGCATAACCCACGCCTTGTCCGGCATCCCTTTTAATAAATATCCGGCAATAGTTAAAGTGGGAGGAATTCCTCGATTTACCCTACATTACCAAATACCGGTATATGCTTTTACTCATGATGATAATGTTTATTTAGCGAGCGAGAAAAATTCTCATTCCGCCGTGGTTATAAGCAGTAATAAATTAACAAACATGATAGCATTAATATCTGTAAATGACCATGTTTTAATTGGCGGTATATATTATCGGGCTATTGAGGTTATTGGTAACGATATTTTATTAGATAAGACTATTTCTGACGACACTCTCGATATAGTGGTTTATGTTGATTTTGATAAAATAATCAGCACAAATTGCGCGTTGTTTGATAATACAGAAAAGCGGGCTTATTCTATTAGATATGACGGGACATATCCGGAATACATACTCTACCTTGTTCACCAGAAAAATATTGGCTATAATGATGATAATGATGCATATGTAATATTGGCAACTGAAACAAAATCTGCTATTGGAGACGGTGAATTAGCTATAGATTTTGATAGCGAATTAGCTATAGATGTAATTGGTAGTGCGGAGCTTGCCACAGATGGAACCGAAGGATTAACTTATGATGACAATGTGTCAGACGGAGACATTATTGCAGCATTCACAAATTTACAAAAGATATATACTATTACCGGATGGGAGGATAATTATATTGATCCTCTCATATCCGGTTATGATGCTGAACTGATGCCGAACTTAATAAAATCTATTTATAACGTAGAAGTGGATAGAGCGTATAGTATAAAAACCGTAGTAGATAGCACACATATTACCCTTGATTCAGTAGGCGATATAGTTGCCGCGGATGGTCTCGTTATCAGAAATACTATATCTGATAAAATATATGATGTTGACAGTAAAGAATTAGATGACGATGGATTCTGGATTCTGACTACTGGAGATGATTATCCTTATAGGGGAATGCAAACCATACGTCTTATTAAAGAAATGGTAGATGGTGGAGATACTTACCATATTGGCGGAACGGCCATTATTATTGAGGGGACATTCGACTATGTCGCAGATAAGTATAAACTAAAGGTAGATATGGATTTAAGTGATGGGGAATATTCTGCTGGATTGAAAATTGTGATTATCGAGCCCTTCTCCCATACAAGAATTATAGATGGAATTATTGGAACCACTTGCGAGCTTGAGGCGGAAACATCCTTAAGTACGGCACAATTGCCTGTTATCCAAAAAGCTCCTTTGGCAAATTATGGAAATTATGTCATAAGAGATTTGAGTGTAAATGCGATAAAAGATGATAAGGTTGTTATTATTGCAGCTCCCCTATTAGAAGATGGAGAGTTGTATAACTATATTTTAATCTATGGAGATTCTATAGAAGCTGAATTACACGAGGTAGATGAAATACTCGGGGCAACCATAACATTGAAAGATGACCTTGTGCATACGTATACTACCGTAGATAATAGCCATATAATTTTATTAAAAAGATTACCTTTACACGGGGGAATTACGATAAAATATTATGATGCCGCCGGAGATTATACCCAGATTGAGGTAAAATATACAAATATACAAGCAAATGTTGCAAAAATATTAACCATGCTGCTGCCATCCGGATATGAATATAGATGGCGGGCGGATTAAAAGGAGACAGTATGAATGAATTTATTCATCAAAAGAATTTAATAATGACGCGGGAGAGAGCGTTTTATCATCTTCAACAACAAATATTTAAAAATGTGCAGGATAGGATTAAGCCCTTACTGTCACTGGGAATTACCTTAACTCCGGGAATCTTAGCAGGGTTACATAGCAATGGGGTGCTTGCTGCCGGTAATGGATTCGCGGTCACCAGGACTGGGGATAATACGGTTAGTGTCAGTCCGGGATTTGCCGCAATGTCAACAGGCG